>Ga0051980_10003885_pt1 | contig 11335 bp, 9 predicted proteins | sample CryGey13umfilter_2_FD_55014 | JGI IMG/M metagenome (GOLD analysis project Ga0051980, IMG submission 55014) | Groundwater microbial communities from aquifer in Utah, USA - Crystal Geyser 4/9/14 3 um filter | ecosystem: Environmental > Aquatic > Deep subsurface > Groundwater | place: USA: Utah...
ACGATTGCCGTGGTGGACGACGGCGGCCATCTGCTGTGGTTGCAGCGGCTCGATGGCGCTGCCGCCCTGTCGGCGCACATTGCACCTGCCAAAGCGCACACGGCAGCGCTTGGCCGTCGCGAAAGCAAAGTTTACGAGGATCAAATCAATGGCGGCAGAAGCTCATTTTTGAGCGTGCCCGCCTTGTCCGGCATGCTCGAAGGCGGCGTGCCGATCATGAAGGACGGCCACTGCCTGGGTGCCATTGGCGTCAGCGGCGTGAAATCGACCGAAGATGCGCAAGTGGCGCGCGCCGGCATTGCCGCGCTGGGTCTTCAATAAGCCGAGTGTTCGATGCGCAGTTCCTGTAGGATGGTCGTCGCAATTTCTTCAATGGACTTGGTCGTGGTGGACAACCATTTGATGCCTGAGCGGCGCATCATGGCCTCGGCTTCCCTGACCTCGTGGCGACAGTTTTGCAGCGAGGCGTATTTGGAATTGGGCCGTCGCTCGTTGCGGATTTCGCTCAAACGTTCGGGTTGAATGGTCAGTCCGAACAGTTTTTTATGATGTGGCTTGAGCGCTGGCGGTAGATCCTGGCGCTCAAAATCTTCCGGAATCAGCGGGTAGTTTGATGCTTTCAGGCCATATTGCATCGCCAGATAGAGCGAAGTGGGTGTTTTGCCGCTGCGGCTGACACCCACCAAAATCACGTCGGAGCTCTCCAGGTCGCGGTGCGATTGGCCATCGTCATGGTCGAGCGAAAAATTGATGGCATCAATGCGTGATTGGTATTGCTTGCTTTTGCTGGCGTCGCTGAAGCGACCAATGCGGTGATTGGACCTGATGCCGAGTTCCTGCTCGAGCGGGTGAACAAAGGTGTCGAACATGTCCATCAGCATACCGTGACAGCCCTGGCTGATCACCTCCATGACTTCTTCGTTGGCCAGCGTGGTGAAAACCAATGATTTTTTGCCCTCCAAAGCGCTGGCCTGGTTGATCTGACGCACCGCCTGATGCGCTTTGTCGACCGTGTCGGTAAATGGTAATCGAACCCGTCGAAAGTCAACCTCGAACTGGTTCAGGATGGCGTGGCCAAAGGTTTCAGCGGTGATGCCGGTGCCATCGGAGACAAAAAATACGGTGCGATTGGGCATATTGAGAGAATATTTGGGTAAATTTTCGGGCAAGTCAGAGCCTACAATAATTATCAGACCAAATTCCCAGAGCGTAAAACGTTTCGACAAGTCACGCAACAAGCAGATGCGTTTGCCTCGCCATGAGGTGCAGCTTTAACTGCACGTCATACACACCGGTTTTTTAACTTCTGGAGTTTTTTATGACCGCACGATTTGCAGCGACCGCCCTGGTCGTTCCCTTTGAAGATTTGCGAATGACCGACGTTGATTCGGTGGGTGGCAAGAACGCCAGTTTGGGCGAAATGATCTCTAATTTGCCCACCGGCGTGAAGGTGCCCACCGGCTTTGCCACCACGGCGCACGCGTTTCGCGAATTCCTGGCTTTTGATGGCCTCACCGAAAAGATCAACGCCCGTCTGAGCACATTGGATACCGAAGACGTGAATGCGCTGGCTGTAGCCGGCGCCGATATTCGGGCCATGATCGAGTCGCAGCCGTTCCCCGCCGATCTTGAGAAAGAAATCCGCCAAGCGTTTATTACTTTGTGTGGCGACAACGACAAGGCATCTTTTGCCGTGCGTTCATCGGCCACCGCTGAAGACTTGCCAGATGCCTCATTTGCCGGCCAGCAGGAAACCTTCTTGAATGTGACGGGTATTGATGAAATCCTGCACAAAATGCGNGAGGTGTTTGCTTCGCTCTACAACGACCGCGCCATCAGCTACCGTGTGCACAAGGGCTTTGCCCACGAGCATGTGGCACTGAGCGCTGGTGTGCAGCGCATGGTGCGCTCCGACTTGGGCGCCGCCGGCGTCATGTTCACCCTGGACACCGAATCCGGTTTCGACCAGGTCGTGTTCATCACGTCGAGCTACGGGTTGGGTGAAACAGTGGTGCAGGGCGCCGTGAATCCGGACGAGTTTTATGTGCACAAGCCGATGCTCAAGGCCGGCAAGCTGGCGCTGATCCGCCGCAGCCTGGGCTCCAAGCTGATCCAGATGCAGTTTTCCACACCCGAAGAAAAAGCCGTTAACGGTCACTTGGTCAAGACAACCGATGTGCCCACCGAGCTGCGCAACCGCTATTCGCTGACCGACGCCGATGTGCAAAAACTCGCTGCTTACGCCGTGGTGATCGAAGNGCATTACGGCCGTCCGATGGACATCGAATGGGGCAAGGACGGCATTGACGGCGAGTTGTACATCCTTCANGCGCGCCCTGAGACCGTCAAGAGCCAGGCGGCTGGCAAGGTTGAGCACCGCTACAAACTCATGGGCAAGGGCGCCGTGTTGGTAGAAGGCCGCGCCATTGGGCAAAAAATTGGTACCGGCCCGGTCAAGGTAGTGCACAACATCAGCGAGATGGACCGGGTGCAAGCCGGCGACGTGTTGGTGACCGACATGACCGATCCCAATTGGGAGCCAGTCATGAAGCGCGCCTCGGCCATCGTCACGAACCGCGGTGGTCGCACCTGCCACGCCGCCATCATTGCGCGCGAGTTGGGGATTCCCGCGGTGGTAGGTTGCGGCCATGCTGACCGGGTTCTCAAGGACGGCATGCTGGTTACGGTCAGTTGCGCCGAAGGCGATACAGGCTTCATTTATGACGGCTTGCTGGAAACAGAAGTTACGGAGGTGCAGCGTGGCCACATGCCCGAGATCGCTACCAAGATCATGATGAATGTGGGCAACCCGCAACTGGCCTTCGATTTCTGCCAGTTGCCTGGCGCAGGTGTGGGCCTGGCACGGCTGGAGTTCATCATCAACAACAACATTGGCGTGCACCCCAAGGCCATTCTTGATTACCCCAACATCGACTCTGACCTGAAAAAGGCGGTGGAGTCGGTGGCACGCGGTCACGCTTCGCCACGTGCTTTCTATGTGGACAAAGTGGCAGAGGGCGTGGCTACCATTGCTGCGGCCTTCTGGCCCAAGCCAGTGATTGTTCGCCTGTCGGACTTCAAGAGCAACGAATACCGCAAGCTCATTGGCGGCAGCCGTTACGAGCCTGAAGAAGAAAACCCCATGCTGGGTTTCCGCGGTGCCGCGCGCTACATCAGCGACGACTTTGGTGAGGCGTTTGCCATGGAATGCGAAGCGCTCAAGCGCGTGCGCAACGACATGGGCTTGACCAATGTGCAGGTGATGGTACCGTTTGTGCGCACCCTGGGCCAGGCCCAAAAAGTGACCGAATTGCTGGCGCAACAAGGGCTCAAGCGCGGTGTGGATGATCTGAAATTGATCATGATGTGCGAAATTCCCAGCAACGCAATTCTGGCCAAGGAGTTCCTGCAATATTTTGACGGCTTCTCCATCGGCTCAAACGATTTGACACAACTGACACTGGGACTTGATCGCGACTCGGGTCTGGAACTGCTTGCCAAGGATTTTGATGAGCGCGACCCTGCGGTCACCAACCTGATCAGCCTGGCGATTTCGGCCTGTCTGGCAGAAAACAAGTACATCGGNATTTGTGGTCAGGGCCCCAGTGACCATCCCGACTTTGCGCGCTGGTTGATGGCGCAAGGCATTTCGTCAATTTCACTGAACCCGGATACGGTGGTGGCGACCTGGAAAAATCTTGCCCAAGGCTAGCAAGCAGCCCTTGCAGCAAGCCACTGGGGTCGCCAACATCAGCTGATGGTTGAGGCCAAAGTTCCGCCAAGCAGCAATCCGCCTGCTGCCGACCTGACGGGTCTGCATGGCTGGTTGTTGCTGGTTTGGTTTGCTGCTTCTTTTGGGCTGGTTTTCTTTGCCCATGATTTGCAGCAAGTCATCGCGGGCTGGCCCGTTGCCTACTGGTTCGCAGCGCAGGGCAGCGTCATCATCTTTATCGGCGTCGTTGCGGTTTTTGCCTGGGTTGCGAATCGGCGCGAAAGGCAGGCAGGCGTTGTCTCCAACACGGTCAGTGCCTACAACCGGCGCATCCATCGCCGTTTTGCCATGTTTGTGGTCCTGTTGTTCATGTTCATCCTGGCGCTGGCCTGGGCTGAGCAGGCCGGATTGCGGAAAATATGGGTGGGCGCCATATTTCTCTTCACCACCGTTTTCNTGTATGCGTTGATCGGTATTTACGGGCGCACTTCGAAAGCGTCGGAATACTACGTGGCGGGTCGGCGCATTCCTGCCATGTACAACGGCATGGCGGTGGCCGCCGACTGGATGAGCGCCGCTTCGTTCATCAGCATGGCGGGCGGGCTGTATTTGCAGGGTTTTTCTGGTTCGGGCACGCATCCGGGTGGTTTGGTTTACGTGCTGGGCTGGACCGGCGGATTCTGTCTGGTGGCGCTCTTTGTGGCGCCTTACTTGCGGCAGTTGAACCTCTTCACCTTGCCGGATTATTTTGGCCTGCGTTTTGGCGGACGCTGGCCGCGCATCATTGCCGCCTGGTCAGCGGTCTTGTGTTCGTTCATCTATGTGGTGGCCCAAATCTATGGTGTGGGCCTGATTACCTCACGCTTGACCGGCGTCCAGTTTGAAATTGGTATTTTGCTGGGTTTGGGCGGCGTGCTGGTTTGCTCTTTTTTAGGTGGCATGCGCGCCGTGACCTGGACCCAAGTCACCCAGTATGTAGTGGTCATCGTTGCCTTTTTGATTCCCGTTTCCTGGCTCGCCTACAAGCAGTTGGGTAATCCTCTGGCGGCGGTGGTTTATGGCCAGCAACTACCCAAAATTTCAGGGCTCGAATTGCGTTTGGTCAAGGCGCCGGATGAACAGCAGGTGATCCTTGAATACCAACGCCGCGCCAAAGATTATGAGCGCAAGCTAAGCCAATTGCCGACCTCGCTCGAGCAGGAAAAGAAGGACCAAAAAGAGGTCATTCAACGTTTATCGGCAGCGCAAGCGGACGAGTCTGTCATTGTCATGGCNCGGCGCCAGTTGGCCGCGTTGCCGCGTGATGAGTCGTCTGCCCGTGAGCGCTGGACCCAGGCCATGCAGGAAAATCTGGCCCGCGCCCAACCCCTGGCGGGCATGCCAAGGCACACCCAGCCGTTTGCCGGCAACCCGCAGGGTACGGCCGAAGAGCAAAACCTGTTCGATGTGTCGCGGCGCAATTTTTTGGCGCTGATGTTTTGCCTGATGATAGGCACGGCTGGCTTGCCTCACTTGTTGACGCGTTTTTACACTACACGAACGGTAGCCGAGGCCAGGAACTCAGTCACCTGGTCGCTGTTTTTCATCGCCCTCTTATATCTTTCCGCGCCCGCGCTAGCGGTTTTGGTGAAGTACGAAGTCATGAGTCAACTGGTGGGCCTGCCCTTTGACGAACTGCCGGTCTGGATTGCGCAATGGGCCAAGCTGGATCCGGCCCTGGTCTCAGTGAGCGACATCAATGGTGACCGTATTCTGCAGTTTGCCGAGCTTCAACTCGGGCCCGATATTGTGATGCTGGCCACGCCCGAACTGGGTGGTCTGCCCTATGTGGTGTCTGGTTTGGTTGCTGCGGGCGGTTTGGCAGCGGCCTTGTCAACCGCCGATGGCCTGCTGCTGACCATTGGCAACGCCTTGGCGCATGATTTGTTTTACAGGAAGAACGTTGACCGCGCGGGGTCGGTGCGGCGCGTGATGCTCTCCAAGTTTGCGCTGCTCGTGGTAGCCTTGATCGCCGCCTATGTGGCGGCACAGCGTCCGGCCGATATTTTGTTTTTGGTGTCGGCATCGTTCTCCCTGGCGGGTTCTGCCTTTGTGCCAGTCATGATCCTGGGGATTTTCTGGAAAGGTGTGACGCGTTTGGCAGCGGTTGCAGGCATGTTGACCGGGCTGTGCTTGACGCTTTATTACATGGTGATCAACATTGCCGCAGTCAGGACGCTGCTGTCCCTGGATGGCTCAGGGCTCTGGTTCGACATCGAGCCGGTCTCGGCGGGTGCTTTTGGCGTCGGCGCGGGCCTTGTGGTGACCGTGGTCGTCAGCTGGATGACGCGAGGTTCCACTTCCGTCCGGTCCTGATCAGGAAAAGCTCGTGACACGAGCTATAATCATCAGTTACCTTGCCGCACCTCAATGAGACGCTGAGGGCGGCTTTCTGCCTCGTGAGAGGTCCATCCAAAAGGAGTTTCAATGCGTCATTATGAAATCATCCTCATGATCCATCCGGATCAGAGCGAACAAGTTCCAGCCATGCTGGAGCGCTACAAAGGCATGATTGTTGCCGGCGGTGGCAAAGTGCACCGTGTCGAAGACTGGGGTCGTCGTCAATTGGTCTATCTGATCAACAAATTGGCCAAAGCCCATTACCTGTGCGTCAACATCGAAGCCGACCAAGCGGTCATGGCCGAGTTGGAGCATGCCTTCAAGTTCAATGATGCCGTGTTGCGTCACCTGACGGTCTTGAAGAAAAAAGCCGAAACCGGCCCTTCGTCCATGATGAAGACCGTCGAGCGTGAAGACGCCCGCAAAACGCAACAAGCCGAGTACCAGGCTTGAACTGATTGAGTGACAACACCTAGTGCGAATGCCGCAGTCAACCAGTTAATGGTGACAGCGCAAATTGTCGAATCCAGCACCATGCGTTACACGCCCTCTGGTGTGCCGGCTTTAAATTGTCTGCTGGAGCATGCCTCTGAAGCGACTGAAGCAAGCCAGGTCAGACAAGTCAAAGCACTGCTGAAATCCGTGTCATTTGGTTCTGTGGCCGAGCGATTGGTCAAACAGGANATTGGAAGCAACTGGCTCTTCAAGGGTTTTCTGGCTTCCCCACGCGGTGGCAGGCAATTGGTGTTTCATATTCAAGAATTTACGCAAAGTTAAAGTTTTTTAAAAAATTTAAGGAGTCCATCATGGCCGGACCAAAACGTTTCAATAACAAAGACAAGCGCCCCAAGCGCCCCGCTCAAAATCTGCTGTTCAAGCGCAAGCGCTTCTGCCGCTTTACCGTGACGGGTGTCGAAGAGATCGATTACAAGGACATCGACACGCTGCGTGATTTCATTGCCGAGAACGGCAAGATCATTCCCGCACGCCTGACCGGTACCCGCGCAATTTTCCAGCGTCAGCTCAACACCGCCATCAAGCGCGCCCGCTTTTTGGCCATGTTGCCTTACACCGACCAGCACAAGATATAAGGANCACAACCATGCAAATCATTCTGCTCGACAAGGTGGTGAACCTTGGTAACTTGGGTGAAATCGTTCGTGTCAAGGACGGTTACGCTCGCAATTTCCTGATTCCGTCTGGCCGCGCCCGTCGTGCCACGGCGTCTGCCAAGCTGGAGTTTGAAGCACGCCGTGCTGATCTCGAAAAGTCGGCTGCAGCCAAATTGGCCGAATGCCAGGCGATTGGTGAGAAGCTTGCCGGTCATATCTGCAAACTGACGCAAAAGGCCGGCGTGGATGGCCGCTTGTTCGGTTCGGTGACCAACGCCGACATCGCAGAAGAACTGACCAAGTCAGGTTTTGCTGTGACAAAGGCGCAGGTGCGCATGCCCAATGGCCCGATCAAGACGGTCAGCGACAGCACCGTCAGCGTGGCACTGCACACCGATGTGGCGGTGGAGATCAACGTTTCGGTTTACGGCGAAACTGCCTGATNCCGCTTCAATCAAAAAAACCGCCAGTGTTCGCGCACTGGCGGTTTTTTTATCGAATTTTTTGAATTGGTGGTGTTTCGCTAGGAAGCCAGCAGGCCTTTGTAAAGCATGTACGCTGCCAGCACATACAAGATGCTGGCAAACACGCGTTTGAGACGTTTGACTGGCAGTTTGTGCGCCGCTTTGGCACCCAGTGGCGCAGTGAGCACGCTGCAACTGGCAATCACAGCCAAGCCCGGCAGCCAGATGTAGCCAAGAGAGTAGGGCGGCAGATTGGCCAGATTGAAACCACTCACAATATAGCCCGCTGTATTGGCCAGGGCGATGGGAAAGCCGAGCGCGGCAGACGTTGCAACCGCGCTGTGAATGGCCACATTTACCCATGTCATGAACGGCACACTGATAAACCCACCGCCTGCGCCCACCAAACCAGACATGAAGCCAATCACCGAGCCTGCGGCGAGCAAACCTGCCGTGCCCGGAATTTGACGGCTTGGCGGCGGTTTTTTGTCCAGAAACATCTGGGTGGCAGAAAAGCCGACAAACAGCGCAAAAAATATCGCCAGCGAAGAACCTTTAAGCAGGGCAAAAACACCCATGCTGGCCACCATGCCACCCAAAATAATGCCCGGCGCCAGTTTTTTGACCAGGTCCCAGCGCACAGCGCCCCGTTTGTGATGTGCCCGAACACTGGAAATGGAAGTAAAAACAATGGTGGCCATCGACGTGGCAATCGCCATCTTGACGGTGAGTTCGGGTGCCACGCCACGATGGGTCAGAATGACGGTCATGAACGGCACCATGATCATGCCGCCACCAATGCCCAAAAGCCCTGCCAGAAAACCAGTGCATAGGCCAAGCGCAATCAGCTCAACGATCAAAAGCGGTTCAAAGTGCATTAGGGAAGAAGTAAGTAGGATGCCTGCGCATGTTGCCGGATTCTCATCCTGAACCTGGGTTCAGGTGGGCGAGGTCAGTCGGTGTCTTGGGTTCATCTAACGCGAGATGATCACGCTGACAGGACAATGTTCCAAGCCCTGGCTCTTTGAGCATTGGTTCTAGGAAATATAAAACCCGGCAAGCACGGCAGGCAAAATGATTGTAGTGTCGCCAGCGCTGGCTACGGCGAAAATTTTCTAAACCTGGTTAATTTTTGGCAATTTGAACGTAAATCTCGTTGACTTTGATCATGCCCAACTCCATGCGGGCTTTTTCCTCGATCATCTCCAAACCTTCTTTCAAATCCTTCACTTCTGCGGCAAGTTGTAGGTTGGCGTGTTCGGCCTGCTGGTTGCTCTGGAATTGCGCCTTGAGTTGCTTTTGCAACTGGGCCACGTTAGCGATGCTGCCGCGCCCGAACCACAATTGCCCGTGAATCATCACGAGCAGTGCAATCAGGGCGAACATCACCGAGCGTGAGCCCATGGCTGAATCTAGCGAAGGTTGTAAAAGGCGGCACGCCCAGGGTAGGTTGCAATGTCACCCAAGTCTTCTTCAATGCGCAGCAACTGGTTGTACTTGGCCATCCGGTCCGAGCGGCTGAGCGAGCCGGTCTTAATCTGGCCGGCGTTGGTGCCCACGGCGATGTCGGCAATAGTCGAGTCTTCGGTCTCGCCCGAGCGNTGGCTGATGACGGCGGTGTAACCCGCTTTTTTGGCCATTTCGATACAGGCAAAAGTTTCGGTCAGGGTGCCGATCTGGTTGATCTTGATCAGGATCGAATTGGCAATGCCCTTGTCGATGCCTTCCTTGAAAATTTTGGTGTTGGTGACAAACAAATCGTCGCCGACGATTTGCACCTGTTTGCCCAGGCGATCGGTGAGGATTTTCCAGCCGTCCCAGTCGCCCTCGGCCATGCCGTCTTCTATGCTGATGACGGGGTATTTGTCGACCCAGGTGGCCATCATGTCAGTCCATTCCTGCGGGCTCAGGCTCAAACCTTCGGCTTTCAACTCATATTTGCCGTCTTTGTAAAACTCGCTGGCGGCGCAGTCCAGACCAATGGCAATCTGCTCGCCCGCGGTGTAGCCGGCTGCATCGATCGCCTGCAGAATCAANTGAATCGCCTCTTCATGGCTCGCCACGCTGGGAGTGAAGCCGCCTTCATCACCCACAGCGGTGCTCATGCCCTTGTCGTGGATGATTTTCTTGAGGGCATGAAACACCTCGGCGCCGTAACGCAGGGCTTCACGAAAACTGGGTGCGCCCAGCGGAATGATCATGAATTCCTGAATATCGAGGCTGTTGTTAGCGTGCGCCCCACCGTTCACCACATTCATCATCGGCACCGGCAACTGCATGCCGCCCATGCCGCCAAAGTAGCGGTACAGGGGCAAGCCGGATTCTTCGGCGGCGGCACGGGCCACCGCCATGGACACAGCCAGCATGGCGTTGGCGCCCAGGCGGCTCTTGTTGTCAGTGCCGTCCAGGTCGATCAGGGTTTTGTCCAGAAACGCCTGCTCGGACGCATCGAGCCCCAGCACTGCTTCGGAAATTTCAGTGTTGATGTGCTCGACGGCCTTGAGCACGCCCTTGCCCATGTAGCGGGTTTTGTCGCCATCGCGCAGCTCAATGGCCTCTCGGCTGCCGGTGGAGGCGCCAGACGGCACGGCCGCGCGGCCCATCGTGCCGGACTCCAGCAAGACATCACACTCAACCGTGGGGTTGCCACGGGAGTCCAGAATTTCACGACCTACGATATCGACAATTGCACTCATGATTTTCCTTCTTTAAAAAGTTGAAATAGGGCAAGCCCAAACCCAAGCTCTATGCTCAGGCAGCAAAGTGATTTTCCAGGAAGCTGTGCCGCTTGGTCACCTGATCCAGCGCCAACAGGGTTTCCAGCAAGGCTTTCATGTGTTTCAGGGGTACCGCGTTGGGGCCGTCGCTCATGGCTTTGGCCGGATCAGGGTGCGTTTCCATGAACAGGCCCGCCACGCCCACTGCCACCGCCGCGCGCGCCAGCACCGGCACCATCTCGCGCTGGCCGCCGCTGCTGGTGCCCTGGCCGCCAGGCAATTGCACCGAGTGCGTGGCATCGAACACCACGGGGGCGCCGGTGTCGCGCATGATCGCCAGCGAGCGCATGTCGCTCACCAAGTTGTTGTAACCAAAGCTGACACCGCGTTCGCAAGCCATAAAGTTGTCCTCGGACAGGCCTTGTTCACGGGCCGCAGCGCGCGCCTTGTCGATCACATTCTTCATGTCGCCAGGCGCCAGGAACTGCCCTTTTTTGATATTCACCGGTTTGCCCGATTGCGCTACGGCCCGAATGAAATCGGTCTGGCGACACAGGAAAGCGGGGGTTTGCAGCACGTCCACCACTGCGGCTACTTGTGCAATCTGGTTTTCCGAGTGAATGTCGGTGAGTATGGGTAAGCCCAGTTCGCGTTTGACCTTGGCCAGAATCTCCAGCCCTTTGTCGAGGCCGGGGCCGCGAAAAGTGCTGCCGCTTGAGCGATTGGCCTTGTCAAAGCTGCTCTTGAAAATAAACGGAATACCCAGGCTTGCGGTGATTTCCTTCAAGGTGCCCGCGGTGTCCATCTGCAATTGCTCGGACTCGATGACGCAGGGGCCGGCAATCAGAAAAAAGGGCTGCGTCAGACCCACCTCAAAACCGCACAGCTTCATCAGGCCACCGCCTTCAAGGTGCGGGTGCTGCTCTGGTGCTCCAACGCAGCGCGGATGAA
>Ga0051980_10003893_pt1 | contig 11331 bp, 10 predicted proteins | sample CryGey13umfilter_2_FD_55014 | JGI IMG/M metagenome (GOLD analysis project Ga0051980, IMG submission 55014) | Groundwater microbial communities from aquifer in Utah, USA - Crystal Geyser 4/9/14 3 um filter | ecosystem: Environmental > Aquatic > Deep subsurface > Groundwater | place: USA: Utah...
AGTATTTCAGATAAAAGATAATTTGAAAGTTAGAATTATTTCTAAAATTGAACTCCCTTCAAATAAGAAACTTATTGTTTCTGTTAAAACAGATAGAAAAACAAAATATGATATTTATATTCAATCTTTAGATCAGATTAAGCAAGCTTATTTTGAAGTAAGAGATGATTATTCGAATTCAAATTTTGGGAAGAAATATAATGACCTTGTAGAAACACAACAAAAAGATGTGCAAGAAAAAATTCCAATTATTATTTCATTAGCGGAACCTGAAGCGGTGAAAAAATAATTTTACAAAGGATAATAAAATGACATTTGAAAAAAGAAGAGCTAACACAAAACAAGAAATACCAACAGCATCTATGCCTGATATTGTTTTTATGCTTCTTCTATTCTTTATGGTTACTACAACTTTAAGAGAAGTAGATGTTTTAGTAAAATTTAAGTTACCCGAAGCAAAAGCTATAGAGAAAATAGAAAACAAAAGATTAATATCTTATATCTGGGTTGGTGATGATTCTAGAATCCAAATTAACGATAACCTTGTTAAATTGGATGATGTTGAGCCAATTATGTATGGTAAAAGACAAGAATTACCAAATGTGATTGTTTCTTTGCGTGTAGATACAAATGCTGATATGGGATTAGTTACTGACATTCAGCAACAACTTAGAAAAGCTTATTGTTTAAGACTAAATTACTCTACTACACTAAAAATTTAACTTAACAACTTTTTTATTTATTTTTAGAAGGCAGGATTGTTAAAACTTTCCTGCCTTTTTTAATTATAGGATATACAATGACACTAAAAGATAAAATTGATGAAGACCTAAAATTAGCAATGAAAGATGGTGATAAGTTAAAACTCCAAACTATCAGATCAATAAGAGCGTTAATAATAGAATTTGAAAAAAGTGGATCAGGTAAAGACCTTAACAAAGAAGAAGAAATAAAATTATTATCAACTGCATCTAAAAAAAGAAAAGATTCTATTGAACAATTTAGAAATGCCGGGAGAGATGAATTAGCTAAAAAAGAAGAATACGAATTAAGTATTCTACTTACATATTTACCTAAACAACTTTCTAATGATGAAATAAAAAAAGCAATAAGTGAATTAGCAATGAAATTAAATGCTAAGACTAAAGAAGATTTCCCTAAATTAATGCCTGCTGCTATGAAAGAATTAAAAGGTAAAGCTGATGGGAAAGTTGTTAAAGAACTAGTAACTGAATTTTTGGGGAAATAGTGAATATTTTAGACATCATAATATTTGCCGTATTTCTAATTGGATTTGCTCTAGGATATAAGGATGGAATTGTAAGAAAGATTATAGGAATAGTGGGACTGGCTCTTGCAATTTATTTATCAGCAAAATATGCGGAATCTTTTGGCAACATATTAGCCAGAATGACAAATATTGAAAATTATTTTGCTAAAATAATTTCTGCATTACTAATTTTCTTTACTATAATAACTGTCTTCTCTCTTATTAAAAGAGTTGTCCATCCATTTGACAAAGTAAATAATTTAATTAATCAGTTATTAGGGGCAGTTATTGGTTCTGCTCAATTATTGTTTTTTTTAAGTGCTGTCTTTTTTATACTAAGTATGTTTGGTCTTCCACAAGATTCCACTACAAAAGGCTCAGTATTTTATAAAACAATTTACAATGTATTACCGGAAACTGTAAACTTACTAAATGATTACACTCCTGAGCCTAAAAAATTTTTTGATAACTACTCAAAAGAGGACAACCCCTTATAAAAATGGAGACCACACTTCTAAAAAAATTAGAATTTGATAAAGTCCTTTCCATAATTGAAAAATATTGCTCAACAGATAATGGCAAAAAATATATTTTAAAATTATATCCACAAACTTTAAAACCTATTGTTTTATCAGAAGGAAACTTAGTAACAGAAGCAAAAAGAGTCTTAATAGAAGATAACAACCTGCCTATTGAATATTTACCTGACTTGAATGAAATTATTTCAAGAAGTTCAATTGAAGGGTCGATATTAACAGAAAAAAAAATCTTACAAATATTAAAATTATTTGAAACCTCAAGAGCAATATTTATCTATATAAAAAATTATTCAGAAATAGCACCAGGATTATATGACAAAAGTAAAATATTATTTATTGATAAACTTTTTGAGTCACATATAACAAAAATATTAAATGACAGAGGAGAAGTTAAAGATTTAGCAAGTATAGAGCTAAAAAACATAAGAACTCAGATTAAAGAAAAAGAATATGATTTAAGAAAATCTGTCCAAAGGATTATAAAAAAATTAGAAAAAAATGATATTGTTCAGGATGACTATGTTACTTTAAGAGATGGGAGAATTGTACTACCGGTTAAAGCTGAACATAAAAGGCATATTAAAGGATTTATTCATTCAGAATCGGCAACAGGACAAACTGTTTATATTGAACCCAGTGAAACATTAGAATTAAACAATGACATTATTACACTTAAATTTTCAGAACGCAGAGAAATAGAAAGAATTTTAAAATTACTAACTAAAAAGATTGGTGAAGTAAAAACTGAGTTAAAACAAAATTTAGACATCATCTCTTATTTAGATTCTATTTTTGCTCGAGCAAAATACTCTTTTGAAATTAAAGGGAGTTTCCCATCAATTATAAAAGATAAAGAATTTTCTGTAATTGATGCTCAGCATCCATTACTTGTGCAAAGGTTGGGTTTTTCAAATACTGTTCATTTAAATCTCAAAATTAATAATGAAAGGACAATAATTATTACAGGTCCAAACGCAGGTGGCAAAACTGTTGTACTAAAAACATTGGGGCTACTAGCGCTGATGGTTCAATCAGGCTTGCATATACCTTGTGGGCCGGATTCTAATTTTTGGATTTTTAAAAATATTTATGCAGATATAGGAGATGAACAATCTATTGAAGATGACCTTTCTACTTTTAGTTCGCATTTAAAAAATATTAATAATATAATAAAACAAGCTGATAATGAATCATTAATTTTACTGGATGAAATTGGAACTGGTACAGACCCAAATGAAGGTTCCGCACTTGCTGCGGCTATATTGTTAACTTTTGTAAGGATGAATTCTGTTGTTTTAGCAACAACACACCATGGCAATTTAAAATTATTAGCTGATTCTGTTAAAGGTATTCAAAATGCATCTATGCAGTTTGACCAAGAAAATCTAAAACCGACATATATTTTGAAGCAAGGGCTGCCAGGCTCTAGCTATGCTTTTGAAATTGCTGAAAGATTGGGCTTTGATAAAGACTTTTTTAGCTTGGCAAAGGATAATCTTGATCCTGATAAACATAAAGTTGAAAAATTTCTTATTGAGATAGAAAAGAAGAATTCTAAATTAAGTGAGAAGTTAAAAAACTTGGAAATAGAAAATGCAAGACTAAAAAGTCTCTCTAATTTGTATGAAGATAATATAAACAAATTGAAATATGAAAAAAATGAGATTATCAAAAAAGCTAAAGAAGAAGCTGACATTTATTTAGATAAAATGAACAAGGAAATTGAAAATGTAGTTAGAAAACTAAAAGAAACTAAGGCAGATAAAAAAGTAATTAAAGAATCAAAATCAACAATTAAGAAATTTAAAGAATCTGTTAAATTAATAACAGAAATTAAAGAAACTTCGACAGATAATTCTAATTTTGAAATTGGAAATCATGTAAAAATTAAAGATTCAAATACTGTTGGGGAAATTATAGGAATTAATAATTCAAAAAAAATAGTAACTATTTTAGCAGGTGGTTTAAAAATAAATATATCTATAAATTCAATAGTTAAATCAGATATTGTAAATCAAAAGTCTGAAAGAAGTTCATACCATTACTCTGTTTCTGAAATTAAAGTGAGACTTGATATTAGAGGTAAAAGACCGGATGAAGCTGAGTATAGTATTGTAAAGTTTATGGATGAAGCTTATTTTTCAGGTCAACAAAAGGTAGAAATATTGCATGGTAAAGGAACTGGTGTTCTTAGAAAATTAGTAAGTGAAATATTAAGTAAATCTGATAATGTAAAATCGTTTTACCCTGCACCAATTGAAATAGGCGGTGAAGGAATAACGATTGCTGAATTAAATTAGGGAAACTTTGTTTAAGAAAATATTAATTGCAAATAGGGGAGAAATTGCAGTTCGAATAATTCGAGCCTGTAAAGAATTAGATATTAAATCTGTTTCAATATATTCTGAAGCAGATAAAACTTCTCTTCACGCACGCCTCTCTGATGAATCATATTTTATTGGAGGTGCAAAATCCACTGAGTCTTATCTAAATGCCGAAAATATTTTAAAACTTGCCAAAAAAAAAGGAGTTGATGCAATTCATCCAGGTTACGGATATTTTTCAGAAAATTGTTCCTTTATTAAAAAAATTGAAGAGCTTGGAATTACTTTTATAGGACCATCATCAAAATCTGTTGCATTAATGGGAAACAAAACTAGTGCTAGGGAATTGATGCAAAAAAACAATGTTCCAATTGTTCCCGGATCTCTTGCACCTATTAAATCATTATCTGAAGGATTAAAGATAGCCGAAAAAATAGGATATCCTGTTTTATTAAAAGCTGTATCCGGCGGTGGTGGAAAGGGAATGAGAGTAGTTCACAATAAAAATGATTTTGAAGAACTTTTAAACTCTACAAAGAGAGAAGCAAAAAATGCTTTTGGTTCTGATAAAGTATATTTGGAAAAATTTATAGAAAATCCAAGACATATTGAAGTACAAATTTTGGGTGATAATTTTGGTAACTATGTCCATTTGTTTGAAAGAGAATGTTCAATTCAAAGAAGACATCAGAAAATAATTGAAGAATCTCCATCTTCATTTGTTGATGAAATAACTCGCCGTAAAATAACTACTGCCGCACTCAATGCAGCCAAAGCAAGTAAATATCAAAATGCTGGTACAGTTGAATTTCTTATGGATAAAAATAAAAATTTTTATTTTCTTGAAATGAATACAAGAATTCAAGTCGAACATCCGGTAACAGAATTTATTACCGGAATTGATCTTGTAAGACAGCAAATTAATATTGCAGCAGGTGAAAAATTAAATTTTGGTCAAAATGATATTAAAATTAATGGACATGCTTTAGAATGCAGAATTTATGCAGAAGATCCGGATAATAATTTTTTACCATCAACGGGCAAGCTAGCAAATTACAATATCCCTAATGGTATTGGGGTAAGAGTAGACACCGGATTTGAAATGGGTTCAGGAATTTCTATGTATTATGATCCTATGCTGGCGAAACTTACTTGCTGGGATAAAGACAGAAATTCTGTAATTAAGAGAATGATACGAGCATTAAGTGAATTTGAGATAACAGGAATTACACATAATATAAATTTCTTAAAAGCATTAATGCTTAATAAAAAATTTATTGATGGAAAATTTGATATTAACTTTATTGAAAGAGAAAAAGTTAATTCATATAAAAATGTAAATGATAAAAAAGATATTTCAGATAAAACAGCAGCTTATATTTTCTCTGCATTAATGTATAGTAAAAAAGATTTAATGAAAAATAGTAATAATGATAATAAACAAACTTCTAATACTTGGACAGAACAATTAAATAATGAATAGTGTAAGTGTTAAAATAGAAGAAATTAAAAAAAACATTACTATCAATGGAAGTGATAAAATTTCGATTGATAGTAAAAAATACAATTATGAACTAATCCATTTACAAAACTCAACATACTTATTAAAAGTTAATAATAAATTTTTTAAAATCTATTATTCAAAGATTAATTCTGAAACATTAGAGTTAAATATTGGAGGTACTGAGATAATCACCATTTCAAAATCTCCACTTAAAGAAAAAGCTGAACAATTAGTAACAAAAGAAAAAAACAAAAATGAATGCAATATTATATATGCGCCCATGCCGGGAATAGTTTTGGATATTAAAGTTAATGTAGGTGATGTTATTAAAAAGGGAAATACATTATTAATTTTAGGAGCTATGAAAATGGAGAATTCTATAAAATCAAATTATAACGGAACTGTCCAAGGAATATTTGTTAATAAAAACGGTACTGTAGAAAAGGGCACCAAATTGCTGTCAATAATTTAGTGCATTTACAAATCAAAATTGCACTTAATATAAACAGCTTGAAATTAATCTAAAAAAAAAGATTGAAAATAAATATTACTAGGTATTGCTTCTAAAATTTGCATTATTTAATATAGTAGTCGCACTCAATAAATTAATCAAAATTAGGAGGAACTTCTATGAGGTTACTTTACAATCTCAGAAACCGGTTTATTGTTTTTGCTAAACTTCTCCTTGCTTCATTTATGGTAATGATATTTCTATCCAGCCAAATTTTGGCACAGGGAAGTGGAACAATAACAGGACATATTTCAGACGCTAACACTGGAGAGGCATTAATAAGAGTTAATGTTGTTGTTAGCGGTACTGTAATGGGAGCAGCTTCCGATCTAGACGGAAACTACATAATTACTAATGTTCCGACAGGTACATATAACATTGCTTTTTCCTTAATAGGATATGAAACAATGAATAAATCTGTAGATGTTGCTTATAATCAATCAGTAGTTGTTAATGCAGATTTAAGTGCTAAAGCATTGGAATTAGGAAATGTAACGGTTTACGGAGCTTCACGAAGAGTAGAAAAAATTACTGAAGCACCTGCCGCAATTACTGTTATCGGAATGGAAGACATTAGATTAAATTCTAATGCAGGAGGTGTACCAAAACTTTTAGAATCAAAACCCGGAATTGATCTAGTTCAAAGCGGTGTTAATGATTTTAATCTTAACACTCGAGGGTTTAACAGTTCAGTAACCAGAAGAGTATTAGTACTTCTGGATGGTAGAGATTTAGGTGCAGCATTTTTAGGCCAACAAGAATGGGCTGATATTTCAGTTCCATTAGAAGATTTAGGAAATTTAGAATTTGTAAGAGGTCCTGGATCTGCTCTATACGGAACTAATGCATTCAACGGTGTTATCAATATGTCATCACTTACGCCTAAACAAGCTTTAGGAACAAAGTTTAAATTATCTGGTGGTGAATTAAGTATGTTTAGAGTTGATGCTCGTCAAGCTGGATTATTGGGACAAGGTTGGAGCTACAAATTAAATTTAGGAAGAATGCAAAGTAAAAACTGGGATCAAAATAGAACTACAAGTGTACCATATGCTGGTTTATCATTAGAAAAAGTAAACATTAATCCGGATAATCTGGTTTATACTTATGGATCAGCCAGATTAGATTATGATTTTGCTAATGGATCTGTTATTACTGCAGAAGGTGGTTTAACTAATGTTAAAAATGATGTTGTAGTTTCAGGTATTGGCCGTTTAAATATATTAGAAGGTAACAGACCTTGGGGTAGATTGCATTTTGCATCAAAACATATAGATGTTTCTGCATGGGTGCAAAAGAGAACAACTCCAACACAAATTACATCTTTAGCTTCAGGCGGAAGATTAATTGAAAATACAACAATGTATCAAATTGAAGGACAATATAACAGTTCATTTATGGATGATCAATTTAGATTTATCCTTGGCGGTTCACAAAAAATTATTAGTGTTGATATGGATAACACTGCTATGTTAGGAACAAAAGATTATACAATTACCGGTGGTTATTTACAATTAGAATTCAATCCGGTAAAAGAAATAAAATTTGTAGCTACCGGCCGTGTTGATAGAACAAGTTATGAAAAATCAAGATTTTCTCCGAGAGCAGCAGTAGTATGGAAGTTTGCTCAAGGACAATCTTTTAGATTTTCATATAACAAAGCTTTCTTATTGCCAAGTACTTCAGAGTATTTCCTAAGAGTATTAGCAGGTACTGCTGATTTAAGAGCATTAGGAATTAATCCAACAGGTTTAACTTTTATTTATGCTATGGGCAACACAGATTTAGTACCTGAAAGAATTGAAGGTATTGAATTTGGATATAAAGGTGTGTTCTTAAATAATAAACTATTTGTTAACATTGATGCTTATTCAAATAAAGTTTATGATTTTATTACAGATCTATTGCAAGGAGTAAATCCTGCTTTCCCATTTGGAGGAGCTCCTGCAGGATTATCCGACTTAATTTTACATGGTTCTCCAGCTAACGGTATTCCGGCTTTACCAGGTTTAACAGTATTACCAAACGGTGAAACAGCTTTAGTACTTTCTTATACAAATAAAGGTCAAGTTGATGAAAGAGGATTAGAGCTAGGATTTGAATATTATATTAATGATTTTTTCCTATTATCAGCAAATTGGTCTTATTTTGATTATGAAATAAATGCTCAACAAACAGGAGATCTTTTGCTACCAAATAATCCTAAACATAAATTTGGTTATTCCTTAACTTATAGAAATCAAATAGTTGGTTTTGAAGCTTCTCTTTCAGGTAGATCTGTTCAGGCTTATGATTGGGCAGCAGGTGTATTTGTTGGACATATACCAGCATATACATTACTAAATTTATCAGCCGGATATGAAATAAATCAGAATTTCCGTTTAGGTGTTTCAGTTACTAATCTATTCGACAAACAAGCTTTTCAAATTTTTGGCGGCTCAATTGTTGGCAGACAGTTAATAGGTTCATTTACTGTTTCATTCTAACATAAATAAATAAAAGGAATTAATATGAAAATATATTATAATAAACTTAAGTATTTAGCTTTAACATTAGGAGTGTGCTTCATATTTGTTTCAGGTTGTTCTGATGACGATACTGTTGTTGTGCCTCCTACTGCTCCGGCAAATACCGGTACTGCTAATTTTACAATGTATGTTTCAATTGGAAATAGCTTAACTGCCGGTTTTCAATCAAATGCTCTTTCTCAGAGAGATCAGGTCTGGAGTTTTCCAAGCCAGATAGCCAGACAAGTAGCAAATCTATCAGTTGCTAAAAATTCTGCAAATGCTACTTTCGAACAGCCATTAATTAAAGACCCGGGTATTGGTGGAAGATTAAGATTAGTAAATCTTGCCCCAACCATTGTTTCTGATGGACAAGTTGATCCAACAAGTCCTGCATCTAATTTAAATATTGCTCTAACCAGACCATATAATAATTTAGGAATACCTGGTGCAATATTATTTGATATGGCTGATGTAGAGGACTTTGCTACTAAAAGTAATTCCAGACAGAATCCATTTTTTGCTTTGGTTCTCAGAGACCAACAATTAGGTAATAGTGTAATAAAACAAGCAAGAAATCTGCAAGCTACTTTTATGACTGCTTGGATAGGCAACAATGATGTTTTAGGCTATGCTACGAGTGGTGGTACTAGTGGTACTAATGTTGGTCTTGCTGATCCTCCTAAGACTACGCCTACAGAAACTGCTGTATTCTCTTCTCTTTACAAAGCAATGCTGGATAGCCTACAAGTAGAAACAAGGGGCCTAATTGTAGGTAATATACCTGATGTATCTTCTATTCCATTTTTCACCACAGTTGGGCCATTATTAGCTTTAAAAACACCTTGGGGTGCTATTGCAGCTGGTCAGCAAGGATCAGGCTTACCTTCATCAGGAATAATTTTTGATAGTAAAACTGGATTTCAGTTTAGTCCTTTTTTACCTAATAACAAAATAAGAATTGCAGATTCAGCAGCTTGTAAAGATTTAACTACATTATTTACTTTGGCAGGTCAAACTTATNCGGGTCTTATCGGGCAACCTACAGGTAAATTTTATAGAGATAATGGATTTTCAACTTTACCTACAGGTATAGATACAACAAAACCGTTTGGTGTTCATCCCCAAAATCCATTTCCTGATGTTTATGTCTTAGACCCTGCAGAAATTANTATATCTAAAGATGCTGTTACAGCTTTTAATGGAATTATTGCAACAGAAGCTGGAAGCAGAAATATATCAGTTATTGATTTTAATACTTTCCTTAAAAACTTATTAGTTTCACCCATTGTATATCCAGGAATTGGTGTATTTACTTCCAGTTTTATAACGGGTGGAACATTTAGCTATGATGGAGTTCATCCATCTACCAGAGGGTATGGAATAATAGCTAATGAGTGGATAAAAGCAATAAATACAAAATTCAATGCAAATATACCTTTAGTTGATCTTAATTCATTACCTGGAATTCCGATTGGTAAAGTCCCGGCTAAAGATATTACCTATGCACCTAATGTTTTTAATAGTATGATAAGAATGATGACGGGAAATAAAAATTGGCCGGTTAGATATTAATATTTTTTAAAATTATATAATAAAATCCCGTATTATGCGGGATTTTATTGTTTTAAATAAAAAATTTTTTATTATTGTTTATGAAGAAAAATTCAATATTTATTTTATATATTTTTATCATTTTATTTCTATCTGCTTGCTCATCTTCAAAAGACAATGCAGATATATATAATACCAATAGTTCAGATTCTCTGTATGTTTTTGATTCTATCCCAGTTGATCCAATTAACAATGAGAGTACCGTACTGNCTGCCATTTCAAATGTTAAATTGTATATTGTCCAGATTGGTGCATTTACAACAAAAGAAAAAGCTGTATACTTTGCTGAAAAAAGTAAGAATAAAATAAAATTTGATATTGATATAGCTTTTAGTAATTCTGTAAATCTATATGTAGTACAACTTAAACCATTTTATAATAAAAAAGAAGATGCAGAAACCGTAAGAAATAATCTATGGACTATTGATGATTTTAAGGATGCCTGGATCTTAACGGTAATAAGGTAGGAAAAGAATCATAATATTAATTATGATAGAATAAATTATTATTTTTTTATTAATCAGGAGGTAATAATGTCTTTTTCATTGAACAAAATAATGCTGATAGGAAATCTTGGCAAAGATTCAGAAACAAGATTTACCAACAACAACCTTTCTGTTACTACTTTTTCTTTGGCTACAACAAGAAGTTATAAAGACAAAGAAGGTAATTGGCAAAATGAAACTACCTGGCATAATTTGGTCGGTTATAATCTTTCAGATTTTTATAAAGAGAATCTAAAAAAAGGAAAGAAATTCTATATTGAAGGAAGAATTTCTAAAAGAGATTACACCGATAAAGAAGGTGTAAAAAAATATGTTACTGATACTATTGTAGAAAAATTAATTCCTTTAGATTCCTCCGGATCATCCGGTAATTATTCTGATTCCAGTTCAAGCAAAGTTGCCGAACCGGAAATTGATGTGTCACAAGAAGATAATGATGATCTGCCGTTCTAAATTAATTAGTCATGTTACGCAAAATCTGTTTTTGACTTGCCACGCCCTTTAGGGCGTGGATTAAAAAGACCTCAAAATTCTGGACTTTAGTCAAAAAAAAAAA
>Ga0051980_10003906_pt1 | contig 11320 bp, 7 predicted proteins | sample CryGey13umfilter_2_FD_55014 | JGI IMG/M metagenome (GOLD analysis project Ga0051980, IMG submission 55014) | Groundwater microbial communities from aquifer in Utah, USA - Crystal Geyser 4/9/14 3 um filter | ecosystem: Environmental > Aquatic > Deep subsurface > Groundwater | place: USA: Utah...
TAGGGTTACTAACAATTTATATTTTCAATCTTTAGGTGTGAACAAATTAAAAATCCCGAAGGGATGGCACTATTGTAACTTAAAGATGATCTATAACTAAANCCCGAAGGGGTGACATATTATATAAGCCACTCAAACAGGTATTTTTCATTATATTCCACTTCAAATTTATCAAGAAATTCAATATATTCTTCCTTAAATGTTCTTTTCTTATGATGCTCCTCCTGATTAGCAATATATTGATATACATTATCTATTTGTGAATGAGCATAAGAAAAAGCACCAAATCCTTCTTGCCATGAAAATTTACCTTTGATAAATTTTTGTTCATTGATAAAATTAGAAGAATTATTTTTTATATCTCGAACTAAATCTGAAACTGACATTGATGGTTTTAATCCCACAAAAACATGAACATGATCTTCCACTCCATTTATTATGATGGATTTTTGATTTTTGCCCTTAATTATTCCTGCCATGTATTTAAAGACTTCATCACGCCATGGTTTTTGTAAAAGATTTTTCCTCCCTTTAACGGCAAAAACGTACTGAATATAAATTTGTGTAAATGTACCTGACATATTAATATAATTTTAATTATTAAAAAAACTTAAGCCAACACTTTCGTAACTACTTCCCCAAAACCAACACGGACACCATCTTTCTCGGCATACCCACGCATAATGACCGTATCATTGTCTAAAATAAATTTTCGTTCTGANCCATCATTCATTTTTACGGATTTAGTACCTTTCCATGAAATTTCCAACATAGAACCATAGGCACTTTCATCATTTCCTGAAATAGTTCCCGAAGCCATCATGTCTCCAGCATTGATATTACATCCATTAATGGTATGATGAGCCAATTGCTGATTCATATTCCAATACATGTATTTATAATTGGAGTTGGAAACTACTTTTTCGGTTGTTTTTTCTGGTTGAATGGCTACTTGCAGATTAATATCAATGTGTTTATTTCCTTCATATTCTAAATACTCAAACACTTTTGGTTCTTGAACAGGTCCTGAAACTCTAAAAGGTTCTAAAGCATCTAATGTAACTATCCAAGGAGAAATAGAGGAAGCAAAATTTTTGGCTAAAAATGGCCCTAAAGGTACATATTCCCATTTTTGAATATCTCTAGCACTCCAATCATTAAACAAACACATCCCAAAAATATAATCATCAGCTTCTTTGGTTGAAATGGATTTTCCCATAGGTTTTCCTTTATAAGTTACAAATGCCATTTCCAATTCAAAATCCAATAATTTACATAGTCCAAATACGGGAGGTTCATCATCATTTGGTTTTTGTTGTCCTTTTGGGCGATGGATAGGTGTTCCTGAAACTACTATTGATGAAGACCTTCCATGGTAGCCAACAGGAATGTATTTCCAATTAGGCAGCAAGGCATTGTTGGGGTCTCTAAACATACAACCCACATTGTAAGCATGTTGCTCGCTGGAATAAAAATCAGTATAATCACCCACCCTAACTGGCATGAACATAACTACTTCATCTAAGGTATGTAATGCTTCCTGAATTTTAGCATTTTCTTGAGCTGTTGTATTTTCAACATTAAAAATAGCAGAAATTTCATTTCTCACTTGTCGCGTAAATTGTTTTCCCAACAACATCATTTTGTTTAATTTTTGGGTATTAAACACTTCGGCATCCACATCAAAATAATCCAATTTAGCAATTTTATATAAATTAATAATCGTATCGCCAATTCTTGTAGCCACAAACACTTTTTTTCCTGATTTTGCTATTCCAAAAGGAATGTTTTGAATGGGAAAATCCGAATTTTTAGGTACTTCTATCCAACTTTTTAATTGAGGGTTGTTTGCTTTCATTTTTTTAGTTTTTTAAAGGTAATAAATTTAAGCCATTGTTATTGATAATGAAATTTGTATTATCTAACATACATAAAAATCATTTATATTGTTTTTTTACTACCAACTGACTAATGTGGCTAAAGCCAATAATATGAATTGATTACGATTTATTACCCCGACCTTAAGGTCAGGACTCTTAAAACCAAACAACAAAAGGGCTTTAGCCACATCATATTATTTTACTCGGTTAGTAGTGATTGATTTTATTCATAATTACTCTTATAAACGTCATTTTGTACACTGGTTAAATTTTTATCTACTTACTCGAATTGACAAATTTTCAATACTCAATTAAACAACGGGTACTTATCCATCATTTTATTGATTTTTTCTTTTACTGCTGCTAGAGTAGCTTCATCTCTTTTGGTTATTACTTCGTCCATTAAGGCAACAATTTTAATTATTTCCTTTTCTTTAACTCCTCTGGTGGTAATTGCAGCTGTTCCTACTCTAATTCCAGAAGTAACAAAAGGAGATTTATCATCAAAAGGAACCATGTTTTTATTTACGGTTATATCTGCTTTTACCAATAAGTTTTCGGCTTCTTTACCTGTGATGTCTTTAGAGCGTAAATCTATTAACATACAATGGTTATCAGTTCCTCCAGAAATTACACCGTAACCTTTTTTGGTTAATTCATCTGCCATCACTTTTGCATTTTTCATTAGCTGTACGCAGTAATCCATATATTCATCAGACAATGCTTCTTTAAAAGCAACNGCTTTTGCAGCTATTACATGTTCTAATGGTCCTCCTTGTGTACCAGGAAAAACAGCTCCATCCAAAATGGCAGACATCATTTTAATTTCTCCTNTTGNTGTTTTAATTCCCCATGGATTTTCAAAATCATTTCCCATTAGTATCATTCCGCCTCTTGGTCCTCTTAGTGTTTTATGGGTGGTGGTTGTAACAATATGGCAATGTGGAAGTGGGTCGTTTAACAAACCTCTAGCAATTAATCCTGCGGGATGAGAAATATCTGCCAACANCAATGCTCCTACTTCGTCTGCCAATGCTCTCATACGTTTATAATCCCAATCCCTGGAATAGGCTGAAGCTCCAGCTATAATTAATTTTGGTTTTTCTTTACGGGCAACAACTTCCATAGCATCATAATCAACCAATCCTGTTTTTTTGTTAACACCATAAAAGCTAGTAGTGTACAACTTACCTGAAAAATTTACTGGNGAACCGTGTGTTAAATGTCCTCCATGNGAAAGGTCGAATCCTAAAATTTTATCTCCAGGGTTTAACACACCCAACATTACGGCTGCATTTGCTTGTGCTCCTGAATGTGGTTGCACATTTACCCATGCAGCATTAAACAATGTTTTTGCTCTGTCTATGGCTAATTGCTCTACTTCATCCACCACTTCACAGCCTCCATAATAACGCTTAAAAGGCAATCCTTCAGCATATTTATTGGTTAATACACTGCCCATTGCTTTTAGTACATTTTTACTCACGTAATTTTCTGAAGCAATCAATTCAACCCCTTCTTTTTGGCGTTTGGCTTCTAATTTTATTAAATCAAATAGTTGTTTGTCGTTGCTCATTTTTATTTTTTTTGACAAGGGAGCATGCTCCCTTGTTGATGAGCGGCAAAGGTAAAAATAAAGGTTGGATATGTGATTTTTTAAAACTGTAATTTATCGTTAAAACCTAAATTCGATTTTAAAATCATTTAAACAAATAAATTTATAATTAATGTTTTTCAAAAAAAGTATAGTTCTCGATACGATTCAACTCCGCTAATGCTCCGTTGAACCTACTCGAACTGACAAAAAAAAAGCTGAGTGTTACTCAGCTTTTTTTGATATATCATATATTTTTTTTCCTCCGTAAATTGCTCCTAAAGCAAGTAAGTAAGAAATTCCTCCGTCAATTGGAATACATGCAGATGGCGGCCAACAACCACCAGGAGGACCACCTCCACCACCAGGAAAAGTATTAGGAGGCCCAGGAGGTCCAGCTGCAAAAAGTTCTAAATCGTTAAATAAAAAGAACACTATAAGTAAAAGCAAAAGCTTTAAAATCAATTTCATAGTTTTATTCTGTAAAAAGTTGCAAATGTAATGTTTTTATTTTTTAATTTTTAGTTAAAACAATTTTTTTAGTTGCTGAGGTATTACTTGATTTTAAAGTAACATAATAAATACCTTGTGCATCTTCTAATTGGAAACGCTCTCTATACTTAGAATTAACCTTTAAATTTTTACTCAAAACTTCTTGTCCTAAACTGTTATTGATAACGATTGAAAGATCAGAAAGGTTGTCGTTGTTTAAAACTAAATCAAAACCACCCACTACATTAACTAATTGGAAATCCAATCCATTACTTATTTCATCTATACCTAACACATTTTCTACATTTACATATTGTTCTGATGTTTTACTACAAGAACTGTTAGATGATGTTAACTCAATTTTATAAACACCTGTATTAAAGTAAATATGTCCTGGAGCTTCTAAAGATGAAGTATTTAAATCTCCAAAATTCCAACTATAAGCAGTTGCATTTTCACTATTATTTTCGAAAAACACTTCTACTCCTTTCATTACATTTAAGGTATCTGCAGTAGTTGTAGAAGTAATGTCTCCATTTTCATTATTACTTAATGTTAGGAATGAAGAACTTATATCTTGTGGCTCTGTAATTTCAAAGGTATTCATTGCTATCTCAGAAGTTACGTTATTAGTTACTTCAACAGTATAAATTCCAGGTATTAAATTTTTAATGGTATCTGCTCCAAGCTTATTAACTGAAGTCGCAACAACATTATTAAATCCATCTTTCCATACATAATTTTTAGCATCATTAACATAACCATTTGCGATAAGATTTCCGTTTGCAGCACCATAACAAGTAACATTGTTTTGTTCTGTAACTAAAGGAGAGCTAACATGAAGTAAAAACCTGTTGGTTGTAACCGTATCATACATAGTAAAAGAGTAAACAGTATCTTCTGTTAATTTAAAGCTTATATTAAGCTCTGTATCTTCAAAAGTTAATANTTTATTATTTTTTAATAATGCAGCAACATCTTCAAATGCCAATGTATAACTATTCAAGGTATTATTTGGTAAATTTGTTTTAATGTTGATAGGAATAATTGAAGCCGTATTCATTGATAAAACATTTCTTTCTAACCTATATCCATTATTAATAGTTGATAAGTTTGGTTTTTGCTGAAAAATATTATTTAATTTATATGCATCTAACTCACTATCTTTATTATCCGTTGCATTAACATCAAACCCAACATAAGCAATATCATATTCTGTTGTGTTATTGTGGGTATAGCCTAATTTTATTGTTGTAACTAACTCTTCATTATTAGTTGCTGTTCTGTAATTGTAAGTATCTGTAATATCTTTTTCATAGCCAGCCATCCAGGGTTGAAAAGTTACTGTACTTCCTCCTGGATTAGAGTGCACCCAAAATGCTTCTCCAGAACCTAGCACCCATTGATTATTAATTGCTTGATAAGCACCTGTATTTCTTTTTACATAAGCTAAATCAAAACTACCGGTTTTTTGTGTCCAACCAAATTTAACAGGTGTTGGGTAAGGGTTGGTAATTAAAGACCAGCCATCATCAGCAGGGCTACTTAATTTAACAATATGAGGACAATTATAAGAAACACTACCCAACACAGGTGTACCAGTAATATCAATTGTTCTAGCTCCTGTAGCCTTAGTGTCATTTCCAACATAAATTTCATAACCTACTTTTGGGTCAATTATATCAAACGTACTATTAGGCACGGTATATCCTTCATTATAATTACTTACAATGTTATTTTGATTAAAATAATATACCGAACTAATTCCTCCCGGCCATTCTGTACCAGTGAAGCCTTGCATTTCAAACTCTTGATTCCAATCTTCTAAATCTCCTCCTGAAACTACTGGAGCTAACAAATAATAACTCTCACCTTCATTTAAGTACCTTTCTACTGTAATGTCTCCATTAATTTCACCTGCTGTAGGTCTNTAATAAGCTGCTGTACCTGTTGCGTTAGATCTTAATGTTAAACTATTATTGGTAGTTAAGNTTCCATTCACAATNTCTAACCAACCTTGAACACTGGCACTGTTGTTAATCGTTAATCCACTTNGATTATTTAAAATTAAACTATACATAGGTAAATTTCCTGAGATACTTTGTGCTGATGTTCCAGTAAACCTAAAAGTTCCTGTACCGGGATTTACTGTGTTATTGTTCGTTACATCTCCATTAACTTGTAAGGTGTCATTTGCATTAAAACTTAATGAACCAGATATGGTTAAACTACCAACCTGTGCATTTTGTCCATTAATAAACACATTGTGACCTGTTAAAATGGTTACATCACTTCCTAACGTAGGAATACATCCACAAGTCCAGGTAGTAGTTAAATGCCAATCGTTGGTAACTCCCGTACTAACTACAGNAAAATTTGCATTCGCTAAGGTAAAATAATTGGTATTGTTTAAGGTTACTCCTGTAAAAGTAACGATACCTCCANCAAAAACACCATTGTATTCTGTTGCTCCTGTAGCAAAAACTCCATCAGCATCTACCAATAACTTATACGCATTATCATTTCCTAAGCCCAAACTACTCACATCAAAAACAATATCAACTGTGCCTGCATAGTTAGTTAGTGTACTTCTCCATACTTGATTGTAACGGTTATATCCTGAAGGTACATCAGTAGTATTTGATGCATAACCCGCATTATCATGTCCTACCATCACATACTCTCCATTGTTCATGGTAGCAGTAGAAAGTGTAAGGTTTGAAGTCCCTGATGCAGACAAATTATTTCCACTCGCTTCTTGACCAATACCCACCACATCATAACGATGGGTTAATTCATGTCCGTACATATCTCCAGCAATAGCAATTTGATATTTAGCAGCTAAATAATTTTCTACAATGTTGCGTTCTGCAGCATTTAATATAGAGGTGTAATAAATTATCTCAGCTATATTCCCATTAAANTTATAGTTGCTATTAAATGCACCTACACGGGTTCTATTGTGTCCTGTTGCAACATTTACAGCATTAGTGGTAGGTGCTTTAGTAACTCCATTTAAAAACCCATTAATAGTACCTNCAGCACCATCCCACAAATAAGAAACGATGTGGTTAGTTGTTACTGGTCCATGTGCAAAAAATTTAGCACTACCTGATGAATTTTTGATATAGCTACCTACATAAGTTGGAGTTGCAAACGTATAAAGCAAATTAGAACCTTGATCAAAATCCATATTGAAACACGTATTAGTCCCAGTATTAAGAGAAGATGTTTCATATACAACAAAATGAGACGACAGATTTCCATCTAAAGCGGAAGGATTAGCAGGTGTTTCCATATAATCATCAACTCCATCAAAATCTATAGCAGGCATACCATTTATACCATTGGTACGGTAAATAGGTCTTCTTGAAGTTGAAGTCTGTGAAGCTGTATTACTTCCAATAGAAAAGTCTGTCCAGTTTTGAATAGCTTGTCCGTTAGTAGCTCCTAATTGAAAAGCATCTAACCAAATTTGATTAGAAGTACCTGCTGCTACCCCACCTGGTGATTGAGCAAAGGTTATAGATACAGAAGAAATCAGTATCGCTGCGATGAAAGTTGTAACTTTTTTCATAATTTTAAGTTTTTAGTGTTATTTAATGGAAATCAAATCATATTAATTTTAGTTCTTACATGATTTAAGTATAACCAAACAAATTTACTACAATGATACGATTTAGTATTTAAAATAGTTGCTTATGATTTGCTTATTTGTCAAATTTACGTATATCTACTGACCTATCTAAGTAAAAATACATGCTAAACAAAATGAATAAAGGTAATGGAGATTGCAAAAATCCTAACACTTTTCTTAAGATGACATAAGCATCATCAAACACTCCTGTTACTTTTGTAACAACAACTAAAAGCAAGAGTACCGCTATAGTTACTAAATAAAACCAACCTGTAATTTTATTATACTGTTTTTTTTCATACCAAAAATGTAATGCTCCATAAGATGTTGCTATCATTACCACTATAAAAGCAATACTTAATACCCACTTTAATAAACTTAATTTTTGAATGGAGAAGGAAGCAAAATAATCATAAAACAAATAAAAATTAGCCCTGTTTACATTTTCTCCTGAAAGTATGGCATTTATTTCCAAAAACAAGTTTTCTCTTATTAAGGTTAAACCCATAACAATTAGGGTTAGTATAATGGCTATTATTTTCTTTGGATGCTGCTTCACTTGCTTTTAATTTACCTTACAATCTTACTGATTTATTTTTTAATACATTAGTGTGTTGTAAGGATTTCTTATTATTGAAATAATGTACACATTAATCTTATCGTCATTGCGAACGAAACGCAGTAAAGTGAAGCAATCTGTCTAATCAGCACTAAAAACTAAAAGATTGCTTCGGCTCTTACACACTTGTCTATCACTTTGCCTCGCAATGACGTTAATAATGAGCTTTGCAATGACGATTCAGTTTGAATCATTATTTTTAACAGCAAAATATTTTACCCATAACATCCAACCTAAGAATACAAATGCATATAAAATGATAGTAAAAGTATATTTATGATTAAAATCTAAATATTCAGGAGCAGTTTTTGCCATAATGGTTAACGCTATTACCCTCAATAAATTCAGAAAATGGACAAGTACTAATCCTAAAGGTATAAACCATAATTTATGTTTCCAACTGCCATGAAAAATAATAACAAAACCAGCAAACAAAGCCATTAAATCCAATCCATTACATGGCGTGCCTATATAAACACCATGACTCCCTTGTATGCCAATGGCATGCTCCACTACAAAAGTTACATACCCCAACCAGTGCAATACAACATCAGTGCTTTTTACTAAATTATCAATCACAATTTCATCTACCCATCCAACCCTTAGCAACCATTTTTCGTACAGTAAAAACCAAAGCAAATACATTAATGCAGCTTTCAAAAAAAAGAAAAGTATTATTTTTTGTTTTTTATCCATTTTAAATAAGGAGTATCCTTTTGGTAAAATTATTAATTATTCTACTTAAATTCTTTATTAATTTAAGTTCTTTTTTTATGTTAAAAACTAAACTATTTCACGATATTTGCCCCCATTTGAATAAAAATCAATGACAAACAACGAGCAAACAGGTATTAATTTCGATTTAATAAAAGTTTATCTATTTAAGGGATTACGTTATTGGTACATCCCTATAATCACCATTGTTATTGGTGCATTGGTGGGTTATTATTATGCTCGCTACGATGTTCCTAATTACGAAGTTAATGGGCGTGTGTTGGTAAAAGACGAATACGCCTCTTGGGGTCAAGAATATTTTTTACCCGGTATGGAGTTGGTTTCTTCTCGTAACCGATTGGTAAACGAAATTGGCATCATACGTACATTTCCACTAATGTTAAGGGTGGTAAACAGTATGCCGGAGTTACGCATTTCTTATTACGATATAGGCAACATCAAATCTACTGAGCTCTATAAATCCAGTCCTTTTGTGGTTAGCTATGAAAATCTAATTGATAAAAACATTTATAATAGAAGGTTTTATTTAAAATTTTTAGACGCCCATCAATTTTCTCTTTCTACCGATAATTTTGAAAATGACAAAGGGAAAACATATACACTAAACAAACCAATTAACCTAAATGGAAATGCTATTAAAATAAAGTTGCCTCGATTTTATGAGGAACTTCTTTCTAAAACGTTTATGTTTCATTTTAATAATACTGAGAATTTAGCACGGTATTATCAAAACAGTATAGGTATTTCTCCTGAAGATGAAGAATCTTCTATACTTATTATGTCTTTAAAAGGAAATACTTACGCCAAAGAACTAGATGTGTTAAACAACATTATGGATACGTATATTAAAAGTGGGTTGGAAGAGCGAAACCAAACTGCCATTAATACCATAGATTTTGTTGACGACCGTATTGATGTAATTGCTGATGCCCTTTACATTGCCGAAAACAAATTAAAACAATTTCAAGAAAGAATGAATGTTGATAGAATAGACATTAAAAACATTTCTGCCATTAGAGAAATAAATGAATTGGAAATAAAAAAGATGGAGTTGGAGTTTACTGTTAATTTTTACGACCAAACCTATGACTACATAAAAAACAATGATGATGCTAAAGGGCTTATAATTCCTTACTTTATTAATAGCTCTAGCGTGCTTTATAGGCTTATGAACCAACTGATTGAAAAGTATTCTGATAAGGAAAGTCTTTCGTACTATGCTGAGTCCTCTAATACTAAAATGAATATCCTTACCAAAGAAATTATGACCTTAAAACAAATTTTATTAGAAAACTTAGTTGCCAGAAAATCTAAAGACTTGAATGATTTGAGCATTTTAAAAAATCAAATTGAAATGATTAACCAACAATTGATGAACATACCCGAAGCTGAAAGAGAATATACCATAGCCTATAGAGATTACAAACTTCAAAGTAGCTTATATACTGAATTGTTGTCGAAAAAACAAGCAGCAGAAATTGCCAAAGCATCGAGCATACCTAGTGCCAAAGTGTTAGATTACGCTACTCCTTATCGGGTTTATAAGGTAAGTCCTCAACCTAGTTCTTATTACCAAAAATACATCTTACTTTTTTTAATATTAGGAATTTTTATCATTGTNGTAATCGAATTTTTTAACAACAAGATTATTGATAGAACAGATATTACCTCCATTACCAGCTTACCTATTTTAGGAAGTATTCCAAGGAATAATAAAGAAATAACATTAGTATTGTTAGATCAACCTAAATCGGTAATAGCCGAAGCTTTTAGAACCATACGTACCAATATCCGCTATTTATCCAGGACAGAAGAAGCCAAAACCATTTTATTAACCTCCACGGTTAGTGGTGAAGGAAAAACCTTTTGTTCTGCCAATTTAGCATCGGCTTATGCCTTACAGGGTAAAAAAACGGTGATTATTGGAGCTGATTTAAGAAAACCTAAAATACACAAAGATTTTAAACGTCAAAATAAAACTGGATTAAGCAACTACCTTATTGGCAAAGCTTCTTATGAAGAAATTATTCAATCAACAGACTTTGAATTACTTGATTTAATCGCTTCTGGTCCTGTTCCTCCTAATCCTTCAGAACTGCTTTCTTCTCCTGAATTTATTCAGCTTATCCAATTATTAAAAGGCAAGTACGAACGCATTATTCTTGACACCTCTCCTATTGGATTGGTTTCTGATGCTCGCTTGTTAATCGACTATACCGATATTATGCTTTATGTGGTCCGTCAACGCTATACAATTAAAGTAAATTTTGAGAAAGTAATCAATGAGTTATCTGTAGATAAAAACAAATTGGGAATTATTGTCAATGACATTGAATTTAAGAAAACATTTTATGGTGGTTATG
>Ga0051980_10003908_pt1 | contig 11316 bp, 6 predicted proteins | sample CryGey13umfilter_2_FD_55014 | JGI IMG/M metagenome (GOLD analysis project Ga0051980, IMG submission 55014) | Groundwater microbial communities from aquifer in Utah, USA - Crystal Geyser 4/9/14 3 um filter | ecosystem: Environmental > Aquatic > Deep subsurface > Groundwater | place: USA: Utah...
GCCTTGGCCGCGGCGACCCTAGACCTGAACAGCGACGACACCCCGTTGCTCGACGGTTGGTTGGCGGCGGGAAGGGCGGCGGACGACGTTCTGAGCGCCGCGCTGAACGAGGCGCGCAGGCGGCAGAAGGGGCTGTGGACCGTGCTGCTCATCGGCACCAGCGAGCAGCGAGAGGCCCTGAAGGAGGCCTGGCGCGGGCAGCTCGAGGGGCGTTGGGTTGCCATCGCGCAAGACCAACCATTGAATCCCCGCCAGCTCACGCCGTCTCTGCGCGGCGTGGTCTTCGAGGCGAGCCGCGACGAGCGAATCCCGGACGACGTCGACGTCGTGATCACAGCGATGGCGGATTTCCCCGCAACGACCTCCAGCCTCCAACCTCCGGCCTCGGCCGAGGGCCAACAGCTCTTTTCGTTCGACGAAGCCCTGAAGCTCGCCTCGCCGCGCTGGCTGGAGATACTGAGAGCGGCGTCAGAGCGGGCTTTTCGGTTCGCGACGCGAGGTAGAGGGAGCCGGGCACCCGTCCCTGAGGGGTTGGTGTTGCGCTGAAGATAGGCGCCGGCGAGATAACAGGAGTGTTCCTTGCCACAGCGGATAAGACGTTTTCTGGCCGGTTTCGGCGTCTACCTCGATCGCCGCATGTTGGCCCTGTTCTTCTTGGGCTTCTCGAGCGGGCTGCCACGGTTGCTGGTCTACAGCACGCTGTCGTTTTGGCTGTCGAAGGAAGGCCTGAGCATCAAGACCGTCGGACTCTTCGCGTCCACGGCGCTGCCCTACAACGTGAAGTTCCTCTGGGCGCCTCTGGTGGACCGTTTTCGCCTGCCATTCTTGGCCGACTGGCTGGGTCTGCGCCGCGCTTGGATGGTTCTTTCGCAGGTCGGGTTGGTCGGCGCCATCGTGGCGCTGAGCAAAGTCGACGTCGGCGCCGAGCCGCTGCTCACCGCNCAACTTGCCATTTTGGTCGCCGTCTTTTCGGCCACCCAAGACATCGTTATCGACGCCTTTCGGATCGAGATCCTCNAGGACGAGGAGCAAGGCGCGGGCGCGGCCATGGCGGTCTTTGGCTACCGCATCTCCATGCTGGTGGCGTCGGCCGGCGCGCTCTACCTCGTCGCGGCCTTCGGTTCGTGGTCGACGGCGTACCTGATCATGGCCCTGTTCATGTCCGTGGGGCTCGTCACGACCCTGTTGTTGAAAGAGCCGGAGATCGAGCGGGAACAAGTCCGCGCCCAGTCGAGCGTCCTGGGCACCCTCAAAGAGCACTTCAAGCTCGGCGTCTTCAATCCCTTCGCCGACTTCCTCAAGCGCGATGGCGCCTTCCTGGTCATCCTCTTCGTGGTCTTCTTCAAGTTCGGCGAGGCCATGTTGGGCACCATGGTCAACCCGTTCCTGTACAAGAGCGGTCTGAATTTTTCCGAGACCGAGATCGCCAACATCAGCAAGACCTTCGGCACGGTCGCCACCATCCTCGGCATCTTCGCTGGTGGCGCGGCCGTGCGCCGGTTGGGCCTGCTCCGCTCGCTGTGGATCACGGGCATCCTGCAGATGGTCTCCAACCTGGTCTACACCGGCCAGGCCCTGCTCGGCGCCAACGTCAGCATGCTGGCGGTGACTGTGGGCGTGGACAATTTTGCTGGGGGCTTGGGAACAGCGGCGTTCGTCGCGTATCTCAGCTCGCTGTGCAGCAAACGCTACACGGCCACGCAGTACGCCTTGTTGACCGCGCTCTCGGGCACGCTGCACACGCTGGTCGCGGCGTCTGCGGGGTTCATCGTCACGTTCTTCGGGGCCGATCCCAAGGCCGAGCAAATCTCGCCGTCGGCCTGGGCGCAGTATTTCGCGCTCACGGCGGTGATGGCGATCCCGGGGTTGGCGCTGCTGTGGTGGATGTCGCGGCGAGGGTTGACGGCGCTGCCGGAGAATCCTTAGGTGCGGCCTGGATCTCCCAGATAATCCGTAGGGGCGGCTGGCGGCCGCCCTGGAGCGCGACGGTGCGTTGGACCTAGCGATTCCGCCCCGAATACGAGCTCAGGATGCGCAGGTAATTGGCCCGCGCCAGCGCTTTCGGGTCTCTGAGGGCGTCTTGGCTCATGCTGCCCTGCATCTGGTTGATGGAGGTGTATTCGTGGACCTCCATCCAGGTGCGCAGGTCGTCGAGGACTTGCTTGGCGTGGCCGATGCCGTGTTTCAGCAGGGCAGAGGCCATCATGGCGATCTTGGCGCCGGCCATCATGGTCTTGAGCACGTCTTCGTGGGTGTGCACGCCGCCGGTGACCGCGATGTCGAGGGGCACGGTGCTGTGCAGGATGGAGGTCCAGCGCAGGCGGGAGCGCAGCTCGGACGAGGTAGAGAGGACCAGGTTGGGCACGACCTCGAGTTTCTCGAGGTCGAAGTCGGGCTGGTAGAAGCGGTTGAAAAGCACGACGCCCTTGGCGCCGGCTTGTGCGATGCGCCGGATCATGTTGGGCAAGGCGCTGAAGGCGTCTCCGAGCTTGATGGTCACGGGGATCTGGACCAACGCAGTGACGGCGCTGATGAGCTCGAGATAGCGGGCCTCGACGTCTTTGCAGGTGTGGTCAGGATTGGTGGTCAGGTGAAAGATGTTGAGCTCGAGGGCGTCGGCGCCGGCCTCTTCGATTTTCTTGGCGTAACGTGTCCAACCTCCTTGGCTGACGCCGTTGAGGCTGCCGATGATCGGGATGTCGACGGCCTTCTTGGCCTTGGCGAGGAAGTCGAGATAGCCGTCGGGGCCGAGGTTGTAGGTGTTCAGATCGGGGAAGAAGCTCAGCGCCTCGGCGAAGCTCTCGGAGCCGAAGTCGAGCCAGGTGTCGACCTGGTGGCTCTCGGTGTTGATCTGCTCCTCGAAGAGGGAGTGCAGCACGATGCAGCCCAGTCCTGTGTCGGCCAAGGCCTTGAGGCTGTCCAGGCGCTCACAGAGCGGCGACGACGAGGCGACCAGCGGGCTCCGAAGTTTCAGACCGAGGTATTCTGTGGAGAGGTCGACAGCCATGGGGAGCGCTCCATTTTGATTTCTATTGCCTCGCCTGCCCACGGCCGATTTCCGCTTCCTTTCGACAGTTTGCGGAACGAAAATCGGCCGTCCGCTCGGCAATTCGAGAAGAGGGACTCGAGCGGGGCGATCTGTGGCAAAAAGCCAGGGGTCTGGCAAGCGGTTCGAGCGATTAGTTCCGGCGTTCGGCTTACGACAGTGGCCGCCCATCCGCCATGCGCAGCGAGCCCGAGAAGATCATAAGCGCGTCGATCCAGCACCACAGAATGCCGACGCCGCACGCCAGCGTGGCGATGAGCTGCAGGATGCCGATGCCGGAGTAGCCCAACATGAAGCGGTGAATGCCGAAGGGCAGGAAAATGGCCACCAGCGCGGCGACCATCTTGCTCGCTCCCGGCGCGCCGTAGCTCTGCATGGCGTGAGCGCCGTTTGAGGCCATGGCCGACGACGACGAGGAGGACGAACCCCCACCCCCTCCGGTCGCCGTCACCACGATGTTCTGCGGGGTGCGCGCCGAGCGGTCGCGCTCTCGCTCGAGCTCTCGGTCCTTCTGCGTGAGCAGCTCCCCCACGCACTCTCCGCAATACTTCTTTCGCCCCACCTCGGTCAGGCAGATGGGACAGAAAAAGCTCCCACACCCCACACAGGCCCCGCTGGCCGACTCGTTCGGATGTCGCGTACAGAACATCAGGCGTCCCCCCTTTTTGGCCGTCGCGCTCAAGCGACGTCTTGAAAAAATGTCTCGGCTGGCGAACTGCTCAGACCGACCAGCGAAGTCTAACCCACGGGGCGGGCGCAATCTGTCTGCCGACGGGAAGGGCGTTGGCAGGCGGGTTTCAGCGATCTTGCGTCTCGCCTGGTCCAGCGCGACGCGCCGCGAGGGGACTCATAGCGCGAAGGCACAATGGCGCGAGCGGCTCGTCGTGCTCAGCAGGACCAAAGCCGACCCCCTCCGGCCACAGTGCAGACCGAAATCTCAGGAATTCGAGGGCCTCGGCGAAGACAGGGCTTGATCTGGTCGGCCAGTCCCCGGATGATGAGGGCATGACTGCACAATCGGAAATGGCCCTTCGTCGGGGCGGGCGCGTCTTCATTCGCTATCCGACGCAAAAGGACAGCGACGCGTTTCTCGACGTCGTGCACTCGAGCCGCACGTTCTACGCGGGGCTGGTCGATCCGCCGGCGAGCGCGGAGGCGTTCGCGGCGTACCTGGGCCGCTCTTGTGGGGACGAGTTTTGCTCGATTCTCGTGCTGCGGACGGCCGACGAGACGCTGCTCGGGGTGTACGAGCTGGGCGCTCTGGCCGAAGACGGCGGGGTCTTGCAGGCCAGCATCACGTGCTACGTCTCTGCAGCNTATGCGGGGCGTGGATACATGGGCGAGGCGCTGCGGCTGGTCTTGGACTTTGCGTTCGCGGACTTGGGTCTGGGGCGTCTCGTTGCCGACGTGCCCGAGGGCAACGAGCAGACCGAGGCGTTGGTCCACGCCTGTGGGTTCCGCCGCAAGGGCACGGGCGTGAACACTTACGGAGATCGCCGTTGGGCCATGAGCCGAGCAGACTGGGGGCGCCTGGTCGAAGCCCCCTAGTCCGCTGGAAGCGATGCACTAGTCCGTGGACTTGTAGATCGCGGGTCGATCCGAGCCGTCTTCGGCGAGGCAACCCAAGCTGTTGAAGGGGTCTTCGAGGATCCGGCGGACGGTGGCGATGCCGTAGCTCGCCGTTAGGCCGTCTTCGACGCGCTCATCGAACGAGTAGCGCACGTGGAGGATCTTGCGCGAGACGAGCTCGCCGTCTTCGACCATGGCTTTGTCTTCGATGCGGCCGGCCATCATGAAGAGGGGGCAGTTGCCCCACTCGTAGAGGTGGTGGTAGCCAGGGCCCATCTGGACACTGCCCAAGTTGGCGATGAACATGCTGGTGTACATGGCGTCGTTCTTGATGAAGCTGCCCGGCAGGAGGTTGTGGTAGTCGAGCCAGAAGAAGAGCCGGACGGCCTTGACGAGGACGGCGCGGGGAATCTTGAGGAAGAGGTCGAACTCTTTGTCGGAGTAGGTCTTCTCGCCAGAGCGCTCGGTCTTGATGTCGCCGTCGATTCGGCCGCACAGGCTCTCGAAGTCTTCGCCGTCCTTCATCTCGAGCTTGACGGCGGCCAACTTGGCCTCCTTGTTCATGGCGACGCGCTTCATGCTGAAGCTCAGGTGGCAGCCCTTTCGCTTGTAGAGCCGCCGCCCCATGACGAACTGGTTCATCTTGGGGTTCTCGGCCATGGTCCGTGAGACGGCGCCAACGAGCGCATGGGTCACGTCGACGTTGAACTTCTCCTTGGCCTGTTTGAGGTACTCCAACAGCTTCTCGGCGCGAATGTAGTCGTCAAAGTAGACCACCGACTCGTTGCGGGTCCGCAGGATGTGCCCAAGCATGATGCGGTATTGGGGCACGTTCTTGACCAGCGTCCCGTCGCTGCGAGAGGTCTTCAGGTTGACGAGGACCCAAAGGAGGAAGAGGGCGCCGACGACGATGAGTGTGGGGAGCATGGTTCTACCGGGCTGTGCGCCGAGTCGGGCGGCGCGGTGTGGGTAAAAAGCGTCGCATCATCCCGATGATGGTCCTAGGGGTCAACCGGACGGTGAACGGGATTCAGAGCGCCAGGATGGACCGGCGGATACTCCGTTGTTGACCGCAGCCGGGGCTCGAGATCAGACCGCTCATGTCTGGCGGTCTCGAGAGTTCGAGGTTTCTCACCCCATCCGCGCCCGCTCCAGCATCCCCGTCAGCTTCATCCGCAGCGCATGAATCTCCCGGTTCTTCGAGCCCGTATCGGTCCCCTTCAAGCGCGCCTGATGCCTTCGGAAAGCCAGCAGCGTGGCGGTCTTGATGTACTCGGCCTTGTCCAGGTTTGGGGGCAACCAGCCGTCCTTCTTGCGCTTGCCCGCGAACGGAATGATGAGCGCGTGCGAGTAGGGTAGGACCCCGGCGTAGGCTTCGTGCTCGAGCTCGCGCTGAATCATCTTGTGTTCGGCGAAGAGGGCGAGCTGCGTGACGGCGAAGAGCACGGCGACGATGACGGGCACGATGGCCAGGGCCAGCACGCTCCATTGCTCGTCGCCGGTGCGCACGGTCAGCGTGAGGAGGTTGTTGAAGGCGGCGTGAATGCATATCGCCACTGCCAAACCCAGGGCTGGCGCGCCAACCCACTGGAGGAAGTTGTTGCGATAGCGGAAGTACCCAAGGGTGGCGCCGAGCGTGGCGCTGGCGCTGGCGTGCATGAGGGCCGAGAAGAGGCCTCGGATGACGACCAGCTGGGTCCACGCCTCCACATCGCCGGCCGAGTAGGGACCGAGGAAGTAGAAAAAATTCTCGGTCATGGCGAAGCCCAGCCCAACGGCCGCGCCATAGACCAACCCGTCGGTCGTGTTGTCAAAGTTCTTGCCGACTAGGAGCCCCAAGAGGAACAGGCCTTTGGCGGGTTCTTCACAGAGAGGCGCGATAAGGCCCGCAGTGACGGACATGTCGGTGGAGACGCCCGCGTGGGCGAGGAGCGCCATAGCCATCGCCGAAGCGTAAACGCCCAAGAAGATCGCGCCCGTGGCCCCGTAGAAAAACGTGAGACCTACGAGCCAGAGGGGCTCCCGCTCGTAGCGGTCGAGCCACCAGACGAACACGAGGTAGCACAGGACTGGCAGGGCCGCCGCGATCACGGACAGGAGGAGGTAGATCTCTGACATTATTTGGCGGCCCTCACCCCCCGGCCCCCTCTCCCACTTCGTGGGCGAGGGGGAGTCCAGCTGTTGAAATCTGGTGAACGTCTGTAGGGGGACCCCACTGCCCCGAAACCACTACTCGATGACCATCATCTCCGTAGCGCTGCGCCCAAAGACCTCCGGGCTGTACATCTCTTCGGCCTTGAGCGGTGGGATGACAAAGATCCCAGGCGTCGTAGCGCGGGCGATGTAGCTGTAGGTGTACTCGCCTTCCCACAACAAGCTCGTGAAGGCCTCGACCCGCTCGTCGCGCAGGTTCTGGTGCTCGTACCAGTAGCGGGTCCACCAGTAGCCGTCGTCGTCGTTGCCCATGGCCTCGTCGTAGCCCATGGTGCCGGTGACGGCCAACGCGGGGTTGAGCGCCTCGAAGCCAGCGGGAAGCTTGTCGACTAGGGCGACATGGTAGCGGCGGTTGGTGGTGACCATCGTGAGCTTGACCTTGACGCTGGCGCCCAGCTTCACGTGCCAGAGGCCGTCGGCGTCTTGGCTCACGTCCTTGAGGTCGTCGGCGCCCTCGTAGGTTCGAGACACGGTGAAGCCGCGCTCGAAGGCCTCGAGCTTGAGGTCTTTGGGGGCGTAGCGCAGCCCGAGGCGGTAGTAGAGCCGGCCCACTCCCTCCTTCTGCAGGATCAGGTTCTTCTCTGGCTTCCCTTCGGCGACCACGGCCATGGGGATGTTCAGGTGTTGCCTCTCGGTGGTGCGGCCCTTGTATTCTTGTTCGCCTGCATACTCGTCGCCGAGCCAGACGCGGGCGACGAAGTCGGGCGTCTGCGCCTCGAAGACGCTGAAGTAGCGCTCCAGGGCGACCAACACGAAGGCGTTCTCTTGGGTGTTGCGCCACTTGCCCTTGCGCTGGTGGCCGAGCAAGCCGCGCACCACCTTCGGGATGAGCTCNTNGNTGGGCTCCGCCTCGATGAGCGCGTCGAGGATGACCGCGTCNGAGCGGCGGTCCGAGTGCAACATGACAAAGGCGCCGTCGCTGTAGCCGCTGACGAAGTTGGCGGCTGCAGGGGTCTCTTCGACGCGGTTGTGCAGGTGCCGCGAGAGCTTTTCCATCTCGTCCTGGTGCCCCTGTGAACGGGCGAAGGTGGCCAGGAGCCAGCCGTCAGCTTCGAGCGAGAGCACGTCGAGCCCGTACTTCTCGAAAGTCGCCTTGGCCTTCTCTCCCACGTCGGCCCCGTTGAGCGAGCGCACATAGAGCGCATAAGACTCCAACGCCGAGCGTGTCGAGTCGGACAAGGTCCAGCCGATGCGCGACTCGTACTCGCGGATGTGTTGCTCGATGTTCTGCAGGTAATAGTCGGCGTTGTTGAGGAGGGTGTCCGGGACCTCGTAGCCCTTTATCCGCGTCCGCACCAAGGCATGCGCCGTGTGGATAGACACGTAAGGCACCGCCTCGCCGCTCCAATAGGGGAAGCCTCCGTCGTAGTACTGCCGTTGCCCCAGCATCTTGACGTCGTTGGCGATGGCCGCCTTGAGCTCGTCGGAGCTGGGCATCCCCTCGACCTTGAACTCGCTCAGCACGGTCTCGAGGGAGACCACACCCAGCAGGCGCGAAGCGATCTGCTCGGAGCAGTCGTAGGGGTACTCCACCAGGTAGATCAGGGCGTCGGTCAGGGCTTGTACGGCGGTGGACGAGGTCGTGATCTCCAGGCCGCCAAAGCCGAGCGTCACGTCCGGCGGGGCGAGCACGGGCTGCACGATGGCGCCGTCGTCGAGCTCGCCGTAGATGGCAAAGGCTTCCGTCGTCGCTGGCGTCCACACCGGCAGCTGCACGTCGGCGGCGTCGGTGTTGCGCCCTGAGACGGCCGCAATCTGGAAGCGCGCCTTGCCGGGCAGCACGGCCTTGGCAGGGAAGCGCACCTCGGCGCGGTCCATGGCGGGCACGTCGACGCGCAGGCCGCGGGCGCCGGTGAGATCGATGTTCTGGCCGCGCACGGCGACGTCGACGGTCATCATCTGCTCGGTCAGGTTCTGGACCACGACAGGCAGCTCGAAGCTGTCGCCGTAGTTGAGGAAGCGCGGCGGCGAGGGCCGCAGCATGAGGTCGAGGCGCGCGGTGATGGCCGACTCGCCGGTGCCAAAGTCGCGGTCGCCTGAGGCCACCACGGCCATGACGCGGTAGCGCGTGAGGTTGTCGGGCAGCGTGATGGAGACGCTGGCGCGGCCTTCCTTGTCGGTGGGCGCGCCGGGCTCGAAGAGGGCCAGCGGGCTAAAGTTGGTGCGGGTGGCGATGCCCTCCTCGGCGCCGCCCTCGTCGCTGCCGGACATTTCCTCGCCTTCGGCAGACTCTTCCTTGGAGTCCTTGTTCGCGCGGGAGGACTTCTTCTTGGGGGACGATTTGCCGCCGCCTATGCCCACCATGTCATCCGGGTAGGCCATTCCCATGTCGGCGCTGACCGACATGGCCTTCTGGGCCATCACCGGCGAGGGCGGGGAGAGGTTGAGGAGCTCGGGCGCCTCGAGGAGCAAGAAGTCTCGCAGCTCGCCCTGGGTCGTGTCGTCGGAGCGACTCTGGTAGAACGCGGGGATGGGGTTCTCGAGCACGTAGCCGGAGAGGGCGAGCACCGACTCGTCGACGACGATGAGGGCGACCTCGGCGTTGGCGACGGCGTTGCCCGCGTAGTCGCGGACCACGACGTCGACCATGCTCTTGGCACCCGGCTTGTCGATGGGGCTGCGCGGCAGGGCCTGGACCGTCAGGGTGCGCGTGCGCGGCGGGATGGGCAGGTTGGCTCGGCCGCGCGCGAACGCCGGCTTCTTCGGCAAGCTCTCGTCGACCACGCCGTCCTTGTTCTCGCGGAAGCTCTGGCCGAGCAGGTCGACCTGGACGTTGAGGCCGGGGACCTGTGAGTCGTCGATGGGGATGGAGATCTTATAGCTCGAGGACGTCAGGCTGATGCGCTCCTTCGAGAGGATGCCCGAGCGCCGCACCGTCACCAGCCCCTCGGCGGGGTACCACGGCGCCTGAATCATGATTTCGGCGGTGTCGCCGGGCAGGTACTCCGTTTTGTCAGGCAGGAGCAAGACCTCATCGCGGCTGGCGTTGCGGTTCGGAGGCCCTTCGCCGCCGGCGACCCAGATGGCCACTTCGGTGGGGTTGGCGCGCCCTTGGCCGTCGCTGACGCTGCCGCGCACGAGGTAGGTNCCNCCCACGGCGGTNGAGAACACNCACTGCGCGATGTTCTTCACCGAGNTCAGCGTGCAGGTCTGCGGNTCGACCTCCTGCTGGCGCCAGCTCCCCTCGTCACGAATCCACTCGAGCCGCACGGCGCGCAGCTCGACGGCGGCGCCTTCGACCAGGTCGCCGTCGAGGTTGGCGACGATGGTGTCGACCTCGAAGTCCTGTCCGGCCTCGACGAAGCTGCAGTTCGAACGCATGCCCAGGTAATACTCCGAGGGGTGGATGAGCAGGCTCGTGCCCGCCGTCCAGCGCTGTCGATTGACGTCCGTGACGCTGCCCTCGAGGCTGACGACCATGGGCCGGCGCGGCGAGACGTCGGTGGTCACGACCTTGAGGCGATGGGTGCCCTTGGAGTCGGTGCGCGAGACGTGGTTCAGGGTGGCGCTGGGCGTGTAGTAGGACTGGTACATCCACCAGGGGTAGGCCACGCCGTAGGAGAAGTCGCCACGATTCGGCGGGGTGTAGAAGCCCCCCGTCGCGGTGGCGTACCACTCGGTGTCGGCGTCGGGCAGCGGACCGCCGGAGTAGTAGGCTGCGTTGAGCTCGACGACGGCCTCGCCGCCGACGATGTGCGGTCCGGGGGGCGCCGAGGCTGTGACCTCGAACTCCGGCCGGCGGAACTCCTCGATGCGGAAGCTGTGTCCGAAGGACGCGCTGTAGAGGTCGCCGGGCGCGTCGATGACGCGGAACTGGACGCTGGCGTAGCCGAGGTTGGCGTTGTCGGGCAGCTTGAAGTCGAAGTTGAAGCCGCCGTTTGGGTTGAGCTCGAGCTCGCCCGTGAAGAGCTCGTTGTACTGCGGGTCCATGACCGAATAGGCCAACTTCCCGAGCTCTCGCCGCGGGACGTTGATGTCGCCGTACTTCTGCAGGTCCATCGAGCGAATCCAGCCCTTGATGGTGACGGTCTCGTTGGGTCGGTACATGCCGCGATCGTCGATGACGTACCAGAGCAGCTGTTCGGCCTCACGGGCCCAGGGGCCCCAGGAGTAGCGGGGCAATAGGGCCGAGTCCAAGCCCTTGCGAGCGACCAGCACCTCGCCGACGATGGGGACGACGGCGAGGCCGTCGGCGCCGGTCTTTTGGGGAGTGGCGGTGGCCGTGTCGCTCGAGCCCGTGCTCACCTCGGCGTCGCTCACCGTGGCGCCGGTCTTCAGGTCGGAGGTCCAGGCGACGAGCTCGCTCCTGTCGGAGACGGCGGTCAGGCCCATCTGGGTCGACTGCAACCAAGCCGAGGTGGCTTGGCGATAGTATTCGTCGGGCTGGCTCGTGGGTTCGATGACGACGACGGCGTGGCCAAAGCCCTTCTCGAGGGCTTTGCTGATGTCGATGCGGGTCAGCATGACCTCGTCGTTCTTGCCCTTGA
>Ga0051980_10003910_pt1 | contig 11310 bp, 10 predicted proteins | sample CryGey13umfilter_2_FD_55014 | JGI IMG/M metagenome (GOLD analysis project Ga0051980, IMG submission 55014) | Groundwater microbial communities from aquifer in Utah, USA - Crystal Geyser 4/9/14 3 um filter | ecosystem: Environmental > Aquatic > Deep subsurface > Groundwater | place: USA: Utah...
ATTCCGCCGCCGTGCGGATGCTGGGCTATACGCATGAAGAATTGATCGGCAAAGATATGCAAGCCACGGTGCATCACAGCGCCCCGGACGGCAGGACTTATCTGAAGGGAAGTTGCCCGATGGATGTCACCCTGACTGACGGCCTGCCCCATTCCGGCCTTGATGAAGTGCTATGGCGCAAGGATGGCAGCAGTTTTCCGGTCGAATATGGCGCATATCCACTGTGTGAGTCTGGCGCGCAAATTGGTGCGGTGGTGGTATTTCAGGATATTACCGAGCGCAAGCAAGCTAAACGGCAAGCGCAGCAAGATCGGGATAAGCTGAGCGGCCTGGTAGATTCGGCGATGGATGCCATCATCTCGATGGATGAACAGCAGAACATTACCCTTTTTAATCGAGCTGCCGAACAGGTGTTCGGTTACCGGGCTGCCGACATCATCGGTCAGCCGGTTGAAAAGATCATCCCGCTCCGCTTCCGGGCTGAACATGGCCAGCATGTGGCGGAGTTTGGCAGGATGGGCGTTACGGCACGCANCATGAATGTGCGTGGGTTGGCCTCAGGCTTGCGTGCCAACGGCGAAGAGTTTCCCTTCGAGGCATCCATCTCGCAGGTGGAAGTGGCGGGGAAGAAAATCTACACGGCGATTCTGCGCGACATCACCCAGCGCCGTCGGGACGAGGAGGCGTTACAACTGGCAGCCTCGGTATATCAGTCCAGCCATGAAGGCGTGCTGGTAACGGATGAAAACAATCTTATCGTGGATACCAATGCTGCTTTTACCGAGTTGACCGGATTTACGCTGGACGAGGTGAGAGGGAAAAATCCCCGCATGTTCCAGTCGGGCAAGCATGATACGGATTTTTATCGGGAGATGTGGCAGTCCATTGATGAAAAAGGGCATTGGCAGGGCGAGGNATGGGACAGGCGCAAGGACGGTAAATTACACGCCAAATTGCTCAATATCTGCGTGCTGCGTCATCCTGACGGCAGCCTGTTCCGCTATGTGGGGCAGTTTTCCGACATCACCGAGAAGAAGCGCAAGGAAGAGCTGATCTGGACGCAAGCCAATTATGATGACCTGACCGGCTTGCCAAACCGCCGCCTGCTTTCGGATCGTTTGCACCACGCCATGACTGCCAGCATACGCAGCGGACAGCATGGCGCGTTGCTGCTGTTCGATCTGGATCAGTTCAAGCAACTGAACGACACACAGGGGCATGGCACGGGCGACCAGTTGCTGATCGAAGTGGCGCGCCGTTTGAAGGCCAGTGTGCGCGCAGAAGATACCGTTGCCCGAATGGGGGGGGATGAGTTTCTGGTTGTACTGGGCGAATTGAGTCGTGACCAGAATGAAGCGGCTGTCCAGGCCGAGCAGGTCGCGGAAAAAATCCGCAACGAACTGTGTCTGCCTTATGCCTTGGGTACGATCGTACACCACGCCAGCTCCAGCGCGGGTCTGGTCATTTTCCTGGGTAACCTGCGCAGTGAAGAGGAATTGTTCGCCCATGCAGATATCGCTATGTATCAGGCCAAGGCACAAGGACGCAACACCCGCTGTTTTTATGATGCATCCATGCAAGCGGTTCTGGAAAAACACAGCCAGTTGGAAAAGGCGCTGCGTGGCGCGCTTTCCCGCGAGGAATTTACCCTGTATTACCAGTTGCAAGTGGATACTGCGGGGAGTCCGATTGGCGCAGAAGCCTTGCTGCGTTGGACTCATCCTGAGTTGGGGAGTGTCTCGCCCGCCCAATTCATCCCGGTGGCGGAGGAAACCGGACTGATTTTGCCTATCGGCTTATGGGTGCTGGAAACGGCCTGCGCACAACTGGCTTGCTGGCAGGCCGCCCCGCGCTTTAACCGGCTCATCATTGCCGTCAATGTCAGCGCCCGCCAGTTCCGTGAGGCGGCTTTTGTCAGCCAGGTGCGCAACGCGTTGAATAACAGCGGAATCAGACCCGAAATGTTGAAGCTGGAGCTGACCGAGAGTCTGGTGCTGGACAATGTCGAGAACAGCATCAGCAAGATGCGGGAATTAAAAGCGTTGGGCATAAAGTTTTCCATGGACGATTTCGGTACGGGGTATTCCTCGCTGTCCTACCTCAGCCGCTTGCCGATGGATCAGCTCAAGATAGACCAGTCTTTCGTGCGTAATATCACTACCGACCCGAACGATGCGGCAATCGTGCAGACCATCATCGCCATGGCGAAAGGGCTGGGTTTGCATGTGATCGCCGAGGGTGTCGAGACCGAGCAGCAGCGCGAATTTCTCGAATTGCGTGGTTGTCAGGCTTATCAGGGATATTTCTATGCCAAGCCTATGCCTATCAAAGATTTGGAACTCAAGTTGTCCTGAAATATCCCCCCTTCACGAATCGTTTTACAGCTTGATCCGAATCAATCCATCGAGTTGGCCGCTTTTCTTTTCTCTATTCACCTAAAGAAAGCTCATGGGTTGCCGTTAAAGTAACCACGGTGCATGAATCCCGTGCAAAACAAATCGGCGAGGAAAAAATGAATAATTGGTGGAGCAATCTCTCACTCCGTAACAAGCTGCAAATCCCTATCCAGTTTATTTTGCTGGTGGTTTTGGTGCTGGCGCAACGCATGGCACTGAACAGTTTTGAAAGCAATGTGCTGGATGAAGCCAGAGAAAAAGCGCTGATCTCTGCCGATGGGGTGTTGAACGGGCTGAATATGTTGATGATTAACGGCATTATCAGCGATGCCGAACAGCGTGCCTTGTATGTCACAAAAATGGGCGCATCAAATAAAATCAATGAGTTGCGCGTGGTACGCAACAAGCCGGTGCAGGATCAGTTTGGTCCCGGGTTGCCCGCCGAACAAGCTGTGGATGAGCTGGACCATGCCGCGCTACGCAGCGCACAGGTGCAGACCAGATTGTCTGTCCAGGAAAATAGTGAATCGCTGCGGGTCGTCGTTCCTTTTATTGCCAGCAAGAGTTTTCGCGGCACCAATTGTCTGATGTGCCATAACGTCACGGAAGGAACAGTAAATGGTGCGGCGAGCATTACGCTGGATATGAGGGAAGAGTTTGCTGTGCTACGCAAGGCCAATTATGTGATGTGGGGTATGCAGCTTGTCGTGCAAATATTTCTCTATGGGGTGATCGGTTGGCTGATTGGTTTCATGACTCGTCCGGCTCGCGAATTACAACTGGCCATGCAGGCGATGCAAAACAGCGGGGATTTATCCCGGCGTGTCACGGTGCACAGTGGCGATGAAATTGGTCAAACCGGGCAGGCTTTCAATGATCTGGCGCAGAGTTTTCAAGTGATTGTCAGTCAGGTTGAAGGTCAAGCCGGGCAGGTCGCCAATACGGCGCATCGCCTGACCGATAATTCGGATCAGATATTCCACAGTATTCAGTTGCAAAGTGACGCTGCCAGCACCACTTCGGGCGCGGTAGGGCAGATGAGTAACAGTATCAGTCAAGTCGCGGAAGGTGCTGAGCAAGTCGCCAAACTTTCTGAAGAGAGTGCGGATCGCGCTCATCAGGGGCAGCTTAGTTTGCAACAAATGATGGCGGAACTTGCCAGCGTGGAACGGGCGGTCAATGAGATTGCCAGTGCGGTAGGCGAATTTGTCAGCAATACGCGCAGTATCACCGAGATGACGCAGCAAGTACGCGACATCGCTGAACAGACCAATCTGCTGGCGTTGAATGCGGCCATCGAGGCGGCGCGTGCCGGTGAACAGGGACGCGGTTTTGCGGTTGTGGCGGATGAGGTGCGCAAACTGGCCGAAAAATCAGCGAACGCGGCATCGCAGATTGACGGCGTAACCCAGACGATCAGCGAACAATCTGACCGTGTCGAAAAAACGGTGCAGCTTGGTATTCGTGCCTTGCTAAGCAGCCAGCACCATATTAGCGAAGTGACCACGGTGTTGAGCGTCACCAACAGTTCGGTGGCGGGAGTCAATAGCGGGTTGGAAAATATCGTCAGCGCGATCAATCAACAGCGTGATGCCAGTCAGGAAATTGTCCGCAACGTCGAGCGCATTGCGGTGATGGCTGACCAGAGCAATCAAGTAGTTAAACGCACGGTGGATGAGACCCGGAATATGCAAGTGATCTCGGAAAACCTCAGCAAGACCGTCGGTCGGTTCAAGGTGTAGTCAGGAAGCGCGATGGGTGGTTTTGATTGGATAATTTGGATAATTTGGAGAATGAAGAATGTTTAATAATCTGACTTTAAAAGGAAAATTCCTTGCCCTGGAATCGGTTTCATTAGGCATGTTTCTGGCGATGGCGATATTCGCCTTGGTGGAGATCAATGACCTGGTGCAGGATGAAAAAACCAATGTGCTGCGCCTGGAGCAAGACATCGCAGTGATGGGCGACATCGGCAGTATGAATATCGCCTTTCTCAAACAGGTCAAGCTGGCTAAAGACGTGTGGATACGCGGCAGCGATGCGGCAAAATTAAATAAATATCGCGGCGAATTTATCGAGCAACAGGAGCTGTTTGAAACACATCATGTTCAGGCGTTGAACGGTTTGAAAAAACTGGCTGAAAGTCATCCCGAGTTCAACGGTTTCGTCAGCAAGCTCGATACGCTGTCGGAGCAGCATAAAACCCTGAGTGCCAAGTATTTGGCGCAAATCAACGCGCACCACGGCGATACTGTCGAGTCGGATGCCGCAGTGGCGGGTCTGGATCGGGAGCTGAGCCAGCAGGTCAAGGAGCTGCGCGATAATTTTGTGAAGTTTGTCGCCGACAAAAGCGCAGAAAAAATGGTGTTGGCAGAGGAAGATTTTCAGCAGCGCCGCAATCTGGTGATCGTCTGGGTGCTGGTGTCGCTGATGTTGTCGGCGTTCCTGGCGAAAACCGCCATCGGCTCGGTTTTCAAGCAACTGGGCGGTGAACCTGCCGAGGTAGCGCGGGTCGTGGGTAACATGGCGGCAGGGGATTTCTCGCATCAACCGAATAAATTGCCGACTTCCGGCAGCCTGTTGGCAAATGCCTACCAGATGCAAGTTGCCTTGCGCGAGATGATAGCCAAGGTGCAAAACCAGGCGAATCAGGTCGGCGATATGGCACATAGCCTGGCAGGATCGGCACAGCACATCGCTGATAATGTCAATCACGAATCGGATGCGGTCGCCAGTATGGCGGCTGCCATAGAAGAATTAAGCGTTTCCACCGCGCATATCAGCAATCAGGGCAATGATGCCAAACGCATCGCCAACAGTTCGCGTAGCAGCGCCGAACAGGGCGGTAACGTGGTGAACAAAACGGTTGCCGGACTATTGACTACGGCGGGCGAAATCGAAGCGGCATCCGGTGAAGTGTCGCGCCTGGGCGAAGATGCTCAGCGCATCAGCGAGGTCGTCAAAGTCATTAAGGAAATCGCCGAACAAACCAATTTGCTGGCATTAAATGCCGCCATCGAAGCCGCGCGTGCGGGTGAACAGGGGCGCGGCTTTGCGGTGGTGGCCGATGAGGTGCGCAAACTGGCTGAACGCACCGCCAATGCGACTAACGAGATCAACCAGATGTCTGCCAAGATCGGTGAAGTGGCGGGTCATGCACTGGGCAGCATGGATAAAGTGGTGGCGACTACCCGTCAGGGGGTGTCTGACGCGGAAAGCGCACAAACTTCCATCGTCACAATCCAGCAAAGTTTCAGCCAGGTAGCCAATGTGATTGACGAGATTTCCGGTTCGCTGTCGGAGCAGACTGCCGCCGCGCACGATCTGGCGCAAAGCACGGAGCGCGTCTCTTCCATGTCGGGAGAAAATGCTTCGGCGGCGCAAGGACTATTGGGGTTGGCAAATGACCTGGAAGGCAAGTCGCGCGAAGTACGGCGCGCAGTGGATGTGTTCAAGGTGTAAAGCCCTCTTGCCGAGCCGTCTGCTGCAGGCGGGAGAGGGTGAGCGAAGCGGAGGAAGAGGGTTAATGAGGAGTGCGAAATGTCTGACCTGCTAAGAAATATAGATGCGCGGACCAAACTGGCTGGCACCAACAAGCTGGAGATTCTGATGTTCACGCTGGGACGCGATACGCGAACTGAGCGCCAGGAAATCTTCGGTATCAATGTGTTCAAGGTGCGCGAAGTGATGCGCATTCCGGCGATTACCCGCGCCCCTGAAATGCCTGCTGCGGTCGAGGGGATGGTCAGCTTGCGCGGTGTATTGGTTCCCGTCATCAATCTGCTAAATATATTCGGATGGAAACGGATTGCAAGCCCGAAATCATGATCGTGACGGAATACAACGGCCACACTCAGGGGTTTCTGGTCAAGGCGGTGGATAATATTTTGCGCCTGGACTGGTCGGCGATGCGTGTGCCTCCCGCCATGTTGATGGCCGAGATGGGTGGCATGGTGACAGCGATTACCGAACTAAAGGATAAGCGTCTGGTGATGTTGCTGGATGTGGAAAAAGTGCTCGCCGAGACGGGGCATTTCGATAGTGATGAATTGATCTTCAAGAGTGTTCAACCCATCACCCAGCAAAATCGCACGGTGTTTTTCGCCGATGATTCGTCCGTTGCGCGCAATCAAATATCGAGGACGCTGGATGCGATGCACGTTAAACATCTATCAGCCATCAATGGTCGTCAGGCGTGGGTTGAGTTGGCAAAAATGGCCGATTACGCCGAATCTGCCAATCTTCCGTTGAAGAATCTGCTGCAGGTGATTTTGACCGATGTGGAAATGCCTGAAATGGATGGGTACATGTTAACGCGCAAGATCAAGGCGGATAAACGCTTTAACGGCATTCCCGTGTTGATGCATTCTTCATTGAGCAGCGCGTCAAACAAGCAGCTCGGTAAATCGGTGGGCGTAGATGAATATGTGCCCAAATTTGAACCGCAAAAGTTGTCGCAAACCTTGGCAAGGTTGTTGGCGTGACAGGGAGTGTGCGGCGACAAGCACCGCCGTTTCACAGCGCAGACGTGTCTGCGCACTCCAAACCAGGAGAAATAAATGACTTACACAGATAGCACGATAAGCAGTGGTGGTGATGACAGTTTGCTGGAGCATGTGGATGCGCGCACCAATCTGGCGGGTTCCAACAAAATGGAAATCCTGTTGTTCAGTTTGGGGAGCGACGAAAAGTTTGGCATCAATGTGTTCAAAGTGAAGGAGGTTTGCAGGGCGGGCAAAATCACGCGCACACCGAATATGCCCAGAGGGGTGGAAGGGATCGTTTCGTTGCGCGGGCATGTCATGCCGGTACTCAAGATGGCCAGCTTTATGAACATCTACCCGGCGGACCGGCATCAAACCATGATGGTGGCGGAATATAACAGCCATATTCTGGGTTTTCTGGTGCAGGACGTTGACCGCATCATCCGCGTGGACTGGGACAAGGTGCGCGCTACCGAAGGGATGATGTCGGATAAGTCGTCACTGATTACCGCTATCACGGAGTTGCCGGACGGCACGCTGATTTCCATTCTGGATGTCGAACAAATCCTGTCCGACGCATTTGGCGAGGCGATTGTCGGGAACGTGGCGCGCGTGGATTCCGAACACGATTTATGCGTATTTTTTGCGGACGACTCGATGGTGGCACGCCGAAAAATAGCCGAAGTATTGGACAAAATGGGGGTCAAACACATCCAGGCTGCCAATGGCAATGAAGCGTGGGAAAGACTCAAGGCACTCGCCGATGCCGCGCAAAATACCGGCACGCCCTTGCATGACCAGATTCAGGTGATTCTGACGGATGCGGAAATGCCGGAAATGGATGGGTATGTGTTGACCAATAACATTAAAACAGACAAGCGGTTTGCCGGAATTCCGGTGGTGATGCATTCCTCGCTGTCTTCCGAGGCGAATCGCGCGATGGGTACACGGGTGGGCGTGGATTATTACATTCCCAAGTTTGATTCAATGATTTTGTCAACAACGCTCAGGCCGTTGCTGACTTGAGGAAAGTAGGGGCGTATGGCATACGCCCTTGGATGACGGTAATTGGGCGTATTGCCATACGTCCCTACCAAACGATGTAGGAGAGTGTCATGGGTATGGAAAGTACTAAATTTCTGGTGGTGGATGATTTTTCCACGATGCGCCGCATCGTGCGGAATCTGCTCAAGGAACTGGGTTTTGTGAATGTGCAGGAAGCCGAAGATGGGGTTCAGGCACTCAACAAATTGCGCTCGGAAGCCTTTGATTTTGTCGTGTCGGACTGGAATATGCCCAATATGACGGGTATCGAATTGCTGCGCGCCATTCGTGCCGATATCAAGCTCAAGCATCTGCCGGTGTTGATGGTGACAGCGGAAGCGAAGCGCGAAAATATCATCGCGGCGGCGCAGGCAGGCGCATCGGGTTACGTGGTCAAGCCGTTTACGGCAGCCACGCTGGATGAGAAGCTGAAAAAAATCTTCCAAAACATGAATAAGTGAGAACTGACATGGCTAGCAATAGGGCAACACAGGATTCCGACGATCTCGAAGCATTATTCGATAGCATCGTTTCGGCGCATACACAGGAAGAAGCGGGAGAAGGAACGCACTGTCTCAGCCAGTCTGCTGCGAATGATCAGTCTGATGCGAATAAGGAGAAATCGGGCAAGGTTATCAATCAGCTCGGGCAGATGACGCGAACGCTGCACGACACCCTGCGCGAACTGGGGTTGAACAAGGCAATCGAAGCCGCCGCTTCCAGCATCCCGGATGCCCATGACCGGCTGCATTATGTCGCGACGCTGACCCAACAGGCGGCGGAGAGAGTCTTGAATGCGACGGAAGCGGCGCAGCCGCTAGTGGAAAACATGGAAACCGAGGCGAACCGTTTGGCGGCGCAGTGGAAAAAGTTGTTTGATAAACAAATGGATGTAGCAGATTTCAAGGCTTTGGCGTTGCAAACGCATGCCTTCCTGGAAGTCATACCCAGGCAGACCAAGGCGACCAATGCTTATTTGCTGGAAATCATGATGGCGCAGGATTTTCAGGATTTGACCGGACAGGTCATCAAGAAAATCATCGAAGTGACCCAGCAGATGGAGCAGCAGTTATTGTCGTTGTTACTCGAAAACGCGCTGCCCACGGACAAGAAAATTGAATATTCCGGATTGTTGAACGGACCCGTCATCAAGCCTGTCGGGCGTGCCGATGTCGTGACTAGCCAGGATCAGGTAGACGACTTGCTGGAAAGTTTGGGATTTTAATCGGGAATGAGGCGTGAGTTGAAAGTGGCGCAGCCAATTTTGCCACTATCCTCGATCCTGATAGGGAGAAAAGCATGAATGAATTCGCAGGCATGGAAGAATTGTTGAGCGACTTTTTGCTGGAAGCGGGCGAGATGTTATCCGACGTGGACAGTAAGTTGATGGAACTGGAGAAACGCCCTGACGACAGCAATCTGTTGAATGAGATTTTCGTGGTTTTCATACCATCAAAGGGGGGGCGGGTTTTCTTAATGCGACCGAGCTGGTGACGTTGTGTCATCTCACCGAAAATCTGTTCGACAAACTGCGCAACCGGAAATTAACGCTCAGTGCCGAATTGATGGATGTGATTTTCGCCGCGACCGCTGATGTGCGCAGGATGTTTGATGCGTTGCACCAAAGCCGACAACCGCACGCCGCACCCGCGCAGATGCTGGAGGATTTGAAGGCGGCACTAAGCGGAAAAATAGTGGCTAAGGTTGAGGCAAAAGCACCCGTTACACCGTCCCCAGTCTCTTGTGTCCAGACGATAGGGGTGGATTGGGATGCTCTGTATAGGGCAGTGGTCGGCACGGACATCGTTGAGGTGGTGGGTGTCACGCGCGATCCTGAAAAAATTGCCGAGGCCGTGGCGGAGGAAGAGTCCACGAAAAAGGCGTTTGGCAGGCGCACCGAGGATGTGCCGGGTGCGACGATAGGTCGTCGAGATGGCGATGTGCCCATACAGGAAGCCAGGGAATCAACGATACGCGTGGAAACCGGCAGGCTGGATCAGGTACTCAACCTGTCCGGTGAAATCGGGCTGACCAAGAATCGCCTGACTCATTTGCGCTCCAACCTGTTACAGGGTCGTAACGACGCGGATACTTTGCGTGAACTGGATCAGTCCGTTACGCAGCTGGATATGTTGGTGGTGAATTTGCAGAATGCGGTGATGAAAACGCGGATGCAGCCGATCGGCCGATTGTTCAAAAAATATCCGCGTTTGGCGCGGGATTTGGCGCGTTCATTGGGCAAGGATGTCGAGTTGGTGTTGTCCGGTGAAGAGACCGAAATGGACAAGACCATGATCGAAGACCTGAATGATCCACTGGTGCATCTGGTGCGCAATGCGGTTGATCACGGCGTGGAAACCGTTGAACAGCGGAAGGCTGCCGGTAAACCGGAAAAGAGCATCGTGGAATTGAGTGCGCGCCAGGAAGGCGATCACATCGTGATTACCATCGTGGATGATGGCCGTGGGATGCGCCCTGAAGTGATACGCAACAAGGCCATTGAGAAGGGCTTGTTGACTGCTGAAATGGCTAATACGCTGGATGAAAAGCAGTGTCTGGAACTGGTCTTTCTGCCCGGTTTTTCGACCAAGGATGAAATTTCCAGCGTGTCGGGTCGGGGGGTCGGTATGGATGTGGTCAAGACCAATATCCAAAAGCTCAACGGCACCATCAGCATACATTCCGAGCCGGGTAAGGGCAGTGTGTTCGAGATATTCCTGCCACTGACGCTGGCGATTTTGCCCGTACTGATGTTGCGCCTGGGATCGCAGTCGTTTGCCGTGCCGTTGTCCATGGTGCGCGAAATTCTTTCCGTATCGCAAGGTCAATTGCATCAGGTTTCCGGCAAGGCCACCATGGTGGTGCGCGGCGAAGTATTGCCGGTGTTGCCTTTAGCCCAATTGATCGGTTGGGAAGCGAGCGACAAATACCCCGAGGTCGGCGTGTTGATGCAGTTCGGCAGTAACAGTTTTATTTTGTCGGCAGACGGGTTTGCCGGACATGACGATGTCGTTATCAAGTCCTTGGACACCTTCCGCCCCAAGGGCGTGGCGGGGGTCACGATGTCCAGCGAAGGCGACATAATACTGATTCTCGATATAAAAGAACTACTTAGCGATGTACGGGGAAATCAGTGAGGGGGTTTTTGTGTTGAGGTGTGAAGTGTCTCGCCATCCGTTCACCATCGCTTACTATAATTAAGGAGCCACCATGTTTTGTGGAAAATTAAGGCAGGAACACCAACTGGCGTTGGCGCGTCTGGCACAGACCGAGCAGGAAAACAGTCAACTGCGACAGGCTTTGAGTTTGGCCGAGCGCAAGCGCGACGGGCTGCGTAGGGCACTGTCCTGGATTTGCCTGCTAGGAGTCTGTCGGACTTAAAGGAA
>Ga0051980_10003915_pt1 | contig 11301 bp, 9 predicted proteins | sample CryGey13umfilter_2_FD_55014 | JGI IMG/M metagenome (GOLD analysis project Ga0051980, IMG submission 55014) | Groundwater microbial communities from aquifer in Utah, USA - Crystal Geyser 4/9/14 3 um filter | ecosystem: Environmental > Aquatic > Deep subsurface > Groundwater | place: USA: Utah...
TCGTTAAGTAACATCACTACTGCCCCAGCTCCTTGTGTCATCTCTCCACTTGAACCCATATCGTATTTTGCAATGTCTGAGACTACGACGAGAGCGTGTTTTCCTTCTGCTTCTCCAGCTCTAATCCAATTAGTATTATCATAAAGAGCATAAGAACCACTAACACAAGCAAATTTTGTTTCTACGCCACCACAATGCTCAAAAGCACCCTGACCATAAACCTGCTCTAACATTCCAATGACATAAGAATTCATTGCCTTTGATTCATCAAATGAAGATTCCGTGGATACATACAATCTTCCGATATCGTCTGGTGAAAGTTTATTTTTTTGCATAATTTGTAAACATGCATTTGCTGCAAGACATGCTGGATCTTGATTAGTATCCACTATTGTCATTTGAGATACTCCTAATCCTTTTTGGAGTTTTTCAGGATCTAAACCTCTGGCTTTTGCAAAATCAGCTGCATCTATGTATAGTCGTGGTATGTAAATTGCAATGTCATCTATTCCAGCTGCCATCAATNTTGCCTCCTTCTGTACTCATATAAGGATATTGAGCTAATTCTATCTTACTAATTAGGGAATTTTTACAAATTTTTATATACTTTTTATAAAATGATCGATGATTTTTTTATTTTTCTAGCTCTGAATTGAAAATTCTCTCAAAAACATCATATGGTTGAGCCCCTCCGATCTTTGTTACTTTGTTATCAGGACCAATGATGAAAAATGCCGGAGTTCCAGTTAATCCTAGGTCTTTAGCATCCTGATTGCTATTTGCAATAATTGATGTGTGCTTAGAGTCAATCATACATTTGGAGAATTCCTCAGTATCTAATCCTACATCTTCTGCAAATCCAAGTAGATTTTTAGATGATGCCCATCCATTATTTTCACCATTCCAATTATTGTATAATGTATCATGATATCCCCAGAACATTGCTTGTTCATCTGCACAATGCGCTGCGTGAGCTGCAGAAACAGAGTCTGGACCGATAATCGTATAATCCTTGAAAATTACTTTTACCTTTCCTGTTTCTACATAGTTTTTGAAAATGTCATCTTCGGTGGTGTGGAAAAATTGGTTACAAAAATAACACTGGTAATCGCCAAATTCTACCAAAGTCACTGGTGCATTAGGATTACCTAGAATAGGTGAACCGTTCTCCAAAAACGTGGCCTCTGTAATTTTTGTTGATCCTGTTTCCTGAATCGTTGGTGTGGGTTTTACAGCAAGTTCGGATTCATTATTAAATACATCAAATGCCAAAAATGCTGTAATTATTGCGATTGATGCAATTCCAGCCCCAATTGTCAAAGATGGAACATGAATCATTAAAAAATAGTTAATTTTAGGACATTTAGTCTTTTGTACAATATGTTAAAAATAAATCTGATGAATTTTTTTGGTGTATTTTAATTAAAATTAATAATTATTGTTATTATACTGGATTGTTTCTACTTTAACATGATGATCATTTATGAGTAAAAAAGACGACGTATTGATTGTTGAAGACAGCATTGCAATAGGGATGTTAATAAAAAATTATCTAGAAAAATTAGGNTATACTCAAATTTATAATTGTACTAATGGGGCTACTGCTATTGAAACATTCAAAAGTCTTGTTACACAAGAAAAAAATCCCATAGTTTTGCTAGATTATATGCTTCCTGATATGGATGCACGATCAATTCTAACTCAAATGCTTGAAGTTCAACCTAATGCACGAGTTGTTATGGAGACTGCTACTGAAAAAGATGATGAAGGAATTAAAGATCTAATTCGGTTAGGAATATATCAATACTTGGAAAAACCTATTCGTTTTGAAAATCTTAAATCTATTTTTGAAACTATTGAACAAGAACAATCTTTTTTTAAAAATGAATCCACCCAAACTAAAATACTACGCCAAGAAATTAAAGAAGAAGAAGAAAAAATTTATGACCAAATTAACTTTATACTCGGTTCTTCAAAACAAATCAGCTTAAACATGTTAGAACAATTGCTTGGAGTTTCTACTCCTGTTTTTATTTCTTATCTTAAAGAATTAGAAGATAAAGGCAAAATAATTAGTATGGGTGATAAAAAAGAACTTGCTTGTAATCAATGTGACTCTGTAAAAATAAATCAAGCATTTTATTGCCCATCTTGTAAGAGTTCTAATTTTAAATCTGGCAAACTAATTGAACATTATGATTGTGGCAATATTTCAGAAGAATCTACATATGAAAACGATAAATGTCCTAACTGTGATAAGAAAATAAAAGCACTTGGTGTTGATTTTAGATTATTACAAAATCATTATATTTGTAATAACTGCAATGAATTCTTTCCAGAAATTTCAACATATTACTTGTGTCTAAAATGTGAAAATAAATTTCAACTTGAGGAAGGCAGATGGAAAACTAGCAAAAACTTCAAAGTAGTCAATATGTAATTATTTTATGATTTACTAGATATTCTATTCCACTAACAAAATCTGAATCTGTAATCTGGTCATTTGCCCACCATCCAGCATTGTTTTTAATCCATGATGGAATTTCTTTCTCTTCTACATTTGATGTATTTGTTTTTTCTGGAATTTTCATTATGCCTTCTTTGATCAGGTATTGTATGCCTTGAACAAAAGAGTTATCGTCGATGGAACCATTTGCCCACCATCCAGCATTGTTTTTAATCCATGATGGAATAATTATTGTTATTGAATCCAAATTAATTTTGTCAATACTTACAATTCTAATTCCATTTGATTGTAGTTTTTGAATTAATGATTCTAATTCATTAATTTGTTCTTTGTTTATTTGATTAACATAAGTTCCATTTTGAATTGTTGAAAATTCTTGTGGATGTGATGTAATTACTGCAAATCCATATTTTTTAAGTGAATTTATTGCATCTGAATATGTATCGATACTTGATATGCCTACAAATAGATTTTTCTCAAGACTATATTTTCCTGTGGTGGCATCTTGTGGAAACCTATACAGTTTTTCTCCTTCCAATGGATACGGTGGTGATTCTCCTAACAAAACACTTCCACTAATATGTGTGAATTTATTTTCTATTAACACCTGTTTTGTATCGTTATTGTATTTGTTTTGTGGTGGTATGAAAATTTGTGGTCTTATTCCAACACTGTTTAGAATTTCAGATATGGATTGTTTTACCAAATCCTCTTGCTCTTGTTTGGAAAAATCTGTAAATGGTTTATTTCCAATTCCATGACTGGCGATTTTTAGTTTGTTTTTACTTGCTGCATCTTTTATTACTTTTGTGATCTTTTGATCATTCCCAAATGAATCNGATATTATTCCTATTGTTAATGGAATCTCATTTTCTACAAATGTATTGATGTATGATATTTGTACATCATTTAACCAATAATCTTGAACATCATCAAATCTAAATGCTACACAATTACATGATGAAATTAATTCATTATTTTCTGTTTGTATATTGTCTATCACATCTGGAATTGTTGATGGTGGATTTTTTGTAATCTTAAACATGTTTTCTTGTCCTATGATTACCGCTTTTTTTTCTAACCATAAGGGATCAACAACTCCGTTTTTGAGAATAGTAAGTGAATACTCATTAGATGGAATGCTTGAAAAATATGCTTCACCTCTAATATTTACATTGGATTTCGCGATAATATTTCCAATACTATCTTTAAGTAAAACTGAGAAATCTCCATCCTGTTTTGTGACTTTTTCAAATTCTGTTTTGTAAAGAGATACTATAATCAAATCATTTACTATTGCTGGAATAGGAACAATGATTTTTTGATCTTTTGTTAATCCTGGAATTAATTTTATTTGTGTTAGAGTTNTTAAATATACTTCTCCTAAATACACATCTGCCGTATAGTAGTCGCTATCTTTTGTAGTTGATTGAATCCAATATCTTATTGTGTCTCCCTGATCATTGGTTTTTCCTAAACGCCATTGAGTTCCATCGTGAGATTTTATTGATACTGTTGCACTTTTAATTGGGGTTTGACCATCTTTATAAAAAACATTGAATTGTAAACCTCCTGATAATGGTATCGTTATGTTTATTTTTTCTTGATTGCTGTTTAGGTCAACATATCCTACATCCCCATACATTCCATTTGCATAAACTTCGATTTTATATCGATGATCTTTTGGTAATGAAACAGAATCTGGATTGTTCACCATTTCTTTTTTTAGAATTGGTTGTTTATTGTAATCTTGATATATTATGAGGCTCATTCCATAAAAATCTGCCCTATCTCCATTCGTATATTTTACTTCGATCTGAACTATTCCTGATTCTTGTGAATAGCCTAAATTAATTGNAAATACTATCGTCATTATTAAAAGAATCATTCCAATTTTAATGACGTTGAATTTTTTATTTAACACATATATTATACTGATTTGCTCTCTTATATGATTATTTTAGATAAATTCTTTTGTTCTGATTTTTCATGTTTCACTTTACAAGGGATGTATTAACATAAAATCTTAGAATTTTTATATAAAATATTCGTANATTNTTTTTGAGGTACAATCACGTAATGTATATTTTACACTCCTATTCTTTTTGCACTAGTCCAAACTGCTTTTTTCTTTTGTAAATGTTCGATAAGTGCTTTTAATAATAAAAANTCTACAATCTGTTTAAATCCAAAAACCAAAAANCCTGCATACCATAANATCTTTGGATCTTCATCATCAATTCTAATTGCTAAAGCAGACATGAGATAATGAACAACAGTGAAAATGGCTGAAACTTGTAGTACATACAACCCATCCCCTAATATTATGCCTAAAATTGCATTTGCTGTCGCAGTAAATCCAATTATTGGCGTAATCACCATTCCTAAAAATAAATAAGGTAATGATAATCGTTGTAAATAACCAAATCTTGGATTAGTTAGTGCGTCTGAATGTCTTTTCAATACTTGAATATTTCCACGATACCATCTCTTTCTTTGTGCAACAAAATCATGTAATGTGTTTGGTGCCTCAGTGTATGCTGTAGCTTTTGAACTTCCCTGAGTAATCAAACCTGNTTTTAGTAACTTTATGGTCTGATCAAAATCTTCTACTATGGTTTCTTTNCCATATGCACCAGCTTCTGTAATATATGATTTTTTGAACGCGCCTAATGCTCCTGGAACAATAGTGATTGAGCCAAATACATCGAAAGCACGTCTGACAATTTGAATTCCTGTAATGTATTCTAATGCTTGACATTTTGTAATCCAGTTGATTCTGTTTCTTACTTTGATATTACCTGCAACTGCTGCGACATGCTCGTTTACTTCAAAACCTTTTACTATTTCTTTTAATGAATGTCGACCTATGATGGTATCTGCATCCACAATTACGATGATTTCACCAGTTGCATAAACAATACCATAGTTTAATGCTGATGCTTTTCCGCCATTCTCTTTATGTAATATTTTAATTTTATCTTTATATTGCATTGCAATGTCTAGTGTTTTATCTAAGCTACCATCATCAACAAAAATAATTTCTTTTTTTGGATATTTTGTTTCTAATAATCCTTCTATGGTATTGGCAATTACCTTTTCTTCATTATATGCTGGAATTATTATTGAAATTAACGGGTATGTTTTAACATCTGGCTGAATATCTTCTCTATGTTTACTTACAACTGCCATGGGTACAAACAACATAGTTGACCAAAATGAAATTGTCATTGCCCATAGAAGAATTATTCTAACGGGTGACTCTAATAATGTATATCCTTCATAAGCAATTAATCCTCCAATAATAAATGGAGAGCCTAACAAAAATAATAAAAAAATTGATGGTCCACGTTTACCTGTAATATTTTTTGAAAATAATTTTTTACTAGATCCAATTACATGATAAATTGTAATGAGTCCACCTAATCCCATCGCAATCATACTTATTGGTCCTAAAATAAAATACACGGTAACAATCAAAAAAATAAAAATTGTAGCTGTAAGTACAAATTGAACCGGATCTTTTTTAATTTTTAATTTTTTCTCAGGTTTAAAATTTTTATTTTCAGATAATTTCATTGCTTGTTCGTTTGAAATAATTTTAAAACAGTTTGTGTGATACCATTTTTTTTGCTCTCTTGTAGATTTTTCATTTAATTCGATGTTCTTATTACATAAAGTACATTTAATTAAATTTGGATTAAGAAAAACAGTGTTATCTTTTTTTTCTGGATGTTTATTTTTTTTAATTTTATAAATATCATTAATATCGAATTCTGATTTTAAAATTTTCATCAAGTATTTCTTATCTGATTCAAAAATGGGGCTATTTTTGTTAATTTGTTTGAGAAGATATTGATTCCGTCCAATATCACCATCCCCATTTTTAATAATCTCAATTAATTTTGAAATAATGTCATTTTTATCCACTTATACCACTCAGTTTAAACAATTTTTGCTCTTAAATGTAAACTCGTTACGATTATTCGCCATTATGTCTATTTTTTTAATTATTTTGTTATTTTAAATTAATCTGGTATTTTCGTCAATAATATCATCTACGTGGATCTTGATTTAAGAATGAAAAATTAGAAACTCTGATATTCAACATCCGTGGTCCTTAATGCAAGTATAGCATTCATCATTACATTTTGAACATAATCATCGTGGTCTATATCCGGCCATACATTTATCACATGATGTTCCATTCATTATTTTTCTCAATTATTTTATTCAATTAAGCATTTAGAAAATAAAAAGAGTTCAGAGTCTAAGGATTTAGTTGCAAGTGCGCTAATCTAAATAAATGGGACACTCTTAGAAAAAATATGAAAAAAGTTTTTGTTAATGGCTATGGCTCAATTGGAAGTAGAATTACATCATTTCTAAAAGATGATCCTGAAATTACTGTAATCGGCGTAGGAAAACACTCCCCCGATGATGATGTAAATGTGGCAATTTCTCACGGATTAGATGTTTATGTCCCTGAACAAAAACTAGATAATTTTAAAAATTTCAAAATATCTGGAACCATAGAATCTGTACTTGATAAATGTGATTTGGTAATAGATGCATCCCCTGGAGGACATGGATTTAAAAATAAGAAAAATCTCTATGATCCAAAAAATCTAATGGCAATCTATCAGGGTGGAGAAACGACAATGGGGGATGAGGCAGTTTCCGATTTATTGTTTAATTCAAGATCTAATTATAATTTGGCTATTGGAAAAAAACATGTCATGCAAGGTAGTTGTAATGTTACTGGTATGGGACGAATTTTAGAACCATTAAGAGACAAGTTTACTAATCGTCTAGTTCGATTTGATGTAACTCTTGTACGCCGATGGGCAGACATTGAGCAAACAGAAAAACAAGTACCAGACACTATAGAGATGACTGAAGCGCCACATCATGGTGACGATGTAAAGACATATTTTGGAAAAGACGCCCCTCTTTTTGTTCGTGCAATTAAAGTTCCAACTAGACAAATGCATCTTCATATTATGGATATTCGTTTTAATGAGAAAGCACCAAATCCTTCAGAAATACATGATATTTTTACAAATGAATTTGGAGTAGCAACACTATGGACAGCTAAAGGAACTAAAGACATTAGAGACTATGCAAAAAATATGGGATTTAATTTTATAGATACAAATATGATNCACATTCATGCAAACATGACTGTGTCAATTGGAGATACGGTACAGATAATGTATTCTGATGATCAAACTGGAATTGTTATCCCTGAAAATCATATGTTGATGCAAGCAATGTTATTTAAAAAATCATATGATGATGCATTTTCACATACTGAATCAATATTTCATATGAAAGAAAAAAAGCAGAAACTAGAAGCATATTTTGCAAGAAAAAACTAATTTTATTTTTTTATTCTTTCTATTCTGATTTTTTCAGGTTTGTTTTTTATTACTTTTTCAACAATAATGCGAATATTGTCAATTTCAAGTTTATCGCCTTCTCGTGGCATATCTTGTAGTTTTTCATGTAATAATCCATTAAGTGATGAGTAATCATCTCCTTCTGGTAATTCGGATTTAAAAATTTCATTAATTTTGTAAATCTCAATATCTCCGTTTGTAATTATTGTGTCTCTGTCAACTGATTCAAATTCTTTTGGTGATATGTGATCTGTTTCATCTTCAATGTCTCCCACTATCTCTTCAATCAAATCTTCAAATGTGACTAGTCCTTCTACCCCACCATGTTCATCCATAACAATGGCCATGTGTGTTTTCCTACCTTTCATTTCTTTGAGCAGTGAGCTTACCATTTTTTCTTGAGATGCAAATACAGGTTTTCTTGAAACTTGTTCTAAGGTAATCATTTTGTCTTCTTTTTCTATATGTGTTAAAATGTCTCTTACATGGACGAATCCAACAATATCATCTTGTGTTTGTCCAAAAATTGGTATTCTGGAATGAGGATTTTTATTAATTAAAGGAAGAGCATCAAAGAGAAGCATTTTTGCAGGCAGTGTGAACATTTTTGTTCGTGGTGTCATTACTGATCTAATTACAGTATCATCAAATTCTAAAGCACTATGGACTAATTCACTTTCATCTTTTTCCAGAGCTTTATCTGCCAATCCCTGTTCTACTATCCCTCTAATTTCTTCTTCTGTTATTGGGGGACTATGATAACTACTTCCGGTTATTTTTACCAAAGATTTTGTAATTATTTCTAATACTTTCACTACTGGCCAAAATATATACCCAAAAATTATCAATATGGGTGAAAATCTTAGAGCAACTTTTGTTGCATTGGCATTACAATATGTTTTTGGAGTAATCTCCCCAAAAACTAAAATGAGAAATGTCATAATTCCAACAGCTATCGCCAGACCATCATTTCCAAATATTCTCAAGGCGGCACTTGTTGCAATGGCAGAAGATCCAACATTAACTACATTATTTCCAAGATTTACACTTGCCATCATCCAACCTGGATTAGACTTAAGTTTATGAAGTGCTTTGGCTCCTTTTACTTTCTGTTTTAATAATTGGTTTACTGTTGATTTTCTAGTACCAACTAATGCAACTTCTAGACCACTGAAGAATCCCGATAGAGTAATTAGCATAGCTAATGCTGATAATTCAACCCAAAGTTCTACCATTTCATACTCCGTAAAAGTTTGTTAGAACAATACTTGTTCTTCATTTTATTTTTTATACACCATCTCTTGGTTGTTAATATTTTGTAAACCCCTCTTTTAAGGATTAATACCTAAAAATTATATTTAATAAAATAAATTGTTTTAATTGAGGCTAATTCTTTGGTGGAATTGCGAATTTATTTTTTGGGTTATTGTGGTATTCTACTGGAAGCATTGCATCTTTTTGTCTACCTGTAAGAATTCCTACAACCACATCATCTTTTTTGATTATTTCTTCGCTTATCAGTTTTTTAATTCCAACAACTGATGCACCTGATGCCATTTCACAATCAAATCCATTCAAACCTACTACTGCCATACCATCTAACATTTCTGCATCTGATACCGTTGTTACAACTCCATTGGTAAATTCTAATGCCCGTAATCCTTTTAGTATATTTGCAGGTCTTCCAATTTGAATTGCAGTAGCTTTAGTTTTTGGTCGGATTCCTTCTTTATCTAAATGATCATAATATCTTGAAATTAATTCTGTATTTGTATTTCCTTTGTTCCATCGTAGTTCTTCTCCTTCAAATTTCCCATTATACAAATCAGATAATGTACTTGCTCCTTCAGAATTAATGACTGCAATACGTGGCATTTTTTTTATCCACCCCCATTGATNTAATTCCATCAATGCTTTTCCACAACTAGATGTGTTTCCAAGAGCTCCTCCAGGATATACAATCCAGTCNGGAGCTTCCCATCTCAAATATTCTAATGCTCTGTATGGAATTGTTTTTTGCCCTTCTATTCTAAATGGATTTACTGAATTTACTGTATACCCATTATGGTTTTTTGCGTCATCAAGAGATTGTTTTAATGCATCATCAAAATTTCCATCGACTTGAATTATTTGAGCCCCAAATTGGTATGCTTGACTTAGCTTACCTGGTGCGATTTGACCTGATGGAATGTATACGTCACAATTAATGCCTTCATTTGCTGCAAACATACCTGCAGATGCAGAAGTATTTCCAGTTGATGCACAAACAATTTTTTTTGCCCCGACCATTTTTGCATGTGTTACTGCTGTTGCCATCCCGTTATCTTTGAATGACCCGCTTGGATTGTATCCTTCCGGTTGCAGCCATAATTTATTATTGGAAATTCCTATGAATTCTGCTACCTTTGACATTTGATATGGTTTTGATTGCCTCCCTTCAGAACCATCTAGTGAAACTAAATACTTTGAACACTCATTGATATTTTCCGTATCTATTTGACAAAAATTAAGTAATTCTCTAAATCGCCATACTCCACTTTCATTAAATATGTTTTCTTGAGAATCTCTTCTTTGATAAAATACCTTTTTTAGATTATCTGACGGTTTATTTTTATATTTTACATCTAATAGGTGACCTTTTTCACATTCTACATTGATACTCATTATTGGATATTCTAATCCACAATGAGGTTCAATACACTTTAGATATGCGTCACCTTGCATTGTCAGTTAGCGGAATTAGTGATAATTTAAAGTTAAGAGTAAATTCCGTCAAACTATGAATTAATTTAATTTCTAAACTTTTAGATTAGATCATTATAACCTAAAATTAATCATGGTAACTTATTATGACTATTTACGAGGAATACTGAAAAAGGTTCAAACTGCGTATAATACACTAGAAAAACTTGAAGATAAANCAGGTGATTTGGAGATTATTAAAAAAGAAATTTTGAAGATCAAGGGGTTCTTTCAGGTCTTCATTAACAAAACAGATAGTGAAAAAAATCAATTATCTGATTTTTCAGATCTGAAATCTAAATTCGAACATTATCTGGATACATATTCGTTTGAAAAGGAGATAGAAACAATGACTCTTCTCTACTCTGATGATTCTCACCGATTAAAAAATATGCGACTGAAAATAATTGAATCACTCTCTGACAAAAAACTAATGGATGATATAGAATACATGTTAGATAAAATGTAAAATCATGGAAGATAAAGATAAAAAGTGTATTTTATGTGGATGTAAGGATCATCGTTTAATTGGATGCTCACACCATTTAGCAAAAAAATGCGGTTGTTATGCTACGCATGGTTGATTTGAGGCTCCCTAGAAATCATCAAATTTTGACCATTTTGTAGACGATACAATACCAACAGATCAAGATCTCATGATGTCTCGTAATGTCACATGAAAAACAAATA
>Ga0051980_10003928_pt1 | contig 11269 bp, 6 predicted proteins | sample CryGey13umfilter_2_FD_55014 | JGI IMG/M metagenome (GOLD analysis project Ga0051980, IMG submission 55014) | Groundwater microbial communities from aquifer in Utah, USA - Crystal Geyser 4/9/14 3 um filter | ecosystem: Environmental > Aquatic > Deep subsurface > Groundwater | place: USA: Utah...
GCACGATGGCGCCGAGCACGATGGCGCCGAGCACGATGGCGCCGAGCACGACAGCCGCCGAGACCCCGGCCGAGGATCCGGAGGCCGTCTTCCGGCGCGAGCTCGTGGCTGTGATGTCGCGCTACCTGCGAGCGCAGCGCGCCATGGCCTCCGACGACGTGGACGCTGCCAAGGTCGCGGCTCGGGGCATGTCGGCCGCCATTCGACGCGTGTCTCCTCCGCCCTCGAAGCAGGCGGCGTGGGCTTCCCATCGCTCCGGGCTCGCTTCGGGTGCGGGCGGCGTCGCCGGCGCGGCGGATCTGGCCGCCGCTCAGCGCGCGTTCATTCCTCTGGGCGCCGCCGTCACACGCCTCGTGCGCGATCTCGGCAACCCGCTCACCTCCACCGTGCGCGTCGCGCATTGCCCCATGCGCGACGCGGACTGGGTGCAGTCGAGCGCGACCATTCAGAACCCCTTCTTCGGCAGTCGCATGCCGACCTGCGGCTCCGTGACATCGACCGTGGCGCCCATGGGCGACGCCCGATGAGCGACCAAGACGAGCGCCCGGACGCGGACGAGCAGGTCACGCCGACCACGCCGGACGAGGCGGAGACTTCGGCGCGCGTGGACGAAGTGAACGACGCAGAGAATCCGCCGGAGGTCATCTCAGCCGCCTGGGNGAANTTCATCGGTTACTTCATCGAGGGCAAGCTCGTCGTCTTCATCCTGGTCGCCATGCTCNTCGGCGCGGGCTTCTACGTCTTGCCCTTCCAGGTCGACAGCCACGGCATCGATCGGGATCCCGTGCCCGTCGACGCCATCCCCGACATCGGAGAGAACCAGCAGATCGTCTTCACGGAGTGGATGGGGCGCTCGCCCCGCGACGTGGAAGATCAGGTCACCTACCCGCTCACGACGGCGCTGCTGGGCATCCCGGGCGTGAAGACCGTGCGCTCCTTCTCGGCCTTCGGCTTCTCCAGCATCTACGTCATCTTCGACGAGGGCATCGACTTCTACTGGTCGCGCTCGCGCGTGCTCGAGAAGCTCTCGTCACTGCCATCGGGTACCGTGCCGGAGGGCGTGTCGCCCCGGCTCGGTCCCGACGCCACCGCGCTCGGGCAGGTGTATTGGTACACGCTCGAGGGACACGACGCCGACGGCAACGTGGTCGGCGGCTTCTCGCAGGAGCAGCTGCGCTCCATCCAGGATTGGACCGTGCGCTACGCCTTGATGGGCGTGAACGGTGTCTCCGAGGTCGCGTCGGTTGGCGGCTACGTTCAGGAGTATCAGGTCGACGTCGACCCCGAGGCGATGCGCGCGCAGGGGGTCGGCTTGGCGCAGATCGCCCACGCCGTGCGCAGCTCCAACCTCGATACGGGTGCGCGCACCATCGAGATCAACCGCGCCGAGTACATCGTCCGCGCTCGCGGCTTCATCGAAGAGCCCGAGGATATCGAGCAAGCCGTCGTCGCGCTGCGCGAGGATCACACGCCCATTCGCGTGCGAGACGTGGCCCATGTGCAGCTCGGCCCGGCCCTGCGTCGTGGCGCTCTGGACGACGCCGGTGCGGACGCCGTGGGAGGCGTGGTCGTCGCGCGCTACGGGGAGAACCCACTCGCGACCATCGATCGCGTGAAGGCGCGCATCGCCCAGATCGCGCCTGGCCTGCCGCGCACGACCCTGGAGGACGGCACCGTCTCGCAGGTCACCATCGTGCCCTTCTACGATCGGACGGGGCTGATCCTCGACACGCTGAACACGCTGAAGACCTCGCTCACGGAGGAGATCATCATCGTGATCATCGTCGTGTTGGTCTTCCTCGGCGAGCTGCGCNCCTCGCTCCTCATAAGCTCGATGCTGCCGCTGGGCGTGTTGCTCGCGTTCGTGCTGATGAAGCTCACGGGGGTCGATGCCAACGTGATGGCGTTGGGAGGGATCGCGATCGCGATCGGGACGATGGTCGACATGGGCATCGTGTTCACGGAGAACATCGTCGCCCACGTGGAGGCGACACCCCCAGGGGGTGATCGCGCGGCGGCTGTGCGCATTGGCGCCGCCGAGGTCGCGCCCGCCATCCTCACCTCGGTAGCCACCACCGTCTGCAGCTTCCTGCCCATCTTCGCGCTCACCGCGAGCGAGGGGAAACTCTTCCGCCCGCTCGCCTTCACCAAGACCTTCGCCATGACGGGCGCGCTGCTGCTCTCCATGGTCGTGTTGCCCGCGCTGGCGCACGTGATCCTGCGGCCGAAGGTCGGAGCCGCACCGGGGCATCTCCGCGGCATGCGCCGCGTGTTCGGATCCATTCTGAGGCCCGGCCATCTTCGTCACTGGACGCTGTTCGCGCTGGGTGCGTGGTTGCTGCCCAATGTGCCGCTGCTGGGCCTGTTCGTGCTGCTCGTGTCATCGGCGCGCTTGGCGGGTCCGCTGCTGTCGCCGCGCGTGGTGCGCTACCTGACGCGTGCGGAGATCGTGGTCGCGCTCTTCGCGGTGGCCTACCTGCTGGCGGACTATTGGGCGCCGCTGGGCGTGGATCAGCCGAGCATCTTCAACCTGCTCTTCGTGGGCGCCGTGCTGCTCATCGTGATCGGCAGCTTCCTCGTCTTCCAGCGCCTCTACGCGCCCATTCTTCGTTGGGCTCTGGTGCACAAGGCGGCCTTCCTCACGCTCCCCGTCGCTGTCGTGCTGGTGGGTCTGATGGCCTGGCAGGGCTTCCTCGGCGTCTTCGGTTGGCTGCCCGACAGCGTCACCGCGAGCGCGCCAGCTCAGGCCATGGCGAGGGCCTTCCCCGGCTTCGGTCGCGAGTTCATGCCTCCCTTCGACGAGGGGGCGTTCCTCTTCATGCCGACCACCNTGCCCCACGCATCCTTCGGTGAGGCGCAGGACATGCTGCGCCAGATGGACGCCGCCATCGCGGCCATCCCCGAGGTCGAACGCGTCGTGGGCAAGCTCGGACGCGCCGACACGCCGCTCGATCCAGCGCCCATCTCGATGTTCGAGACCATCATCAGCTACAAGCCCGAGTACCGCGTCGACGCTGACGGAACGCGCGTGCGTCAGTGGCGCGACGAGATCCACAGCCCGCAGGACATCTTCGCGGAGATAGCTCGCGTCGCGCGTGCGCCCGGGCTCACCGCGGCGCCCGTCCTGATGCCCATCGCGGCTCGCATCGTGATGCTCCAGAGCGGCATGCGCGCGCCCATGGGCATCAAGGTGCAGGGGCCGGATCTGGAGACGATCCAGGACTTTGGCTTCCAGCTCGAGCAGCTCTTGAAGCAGGTGCCGAGCGTCGTGNCCGAGGCGGTCATCGCGGATCGAGTCGTGGGCAAGCCCTACATCGAGATCGACTTGGATCGACCCGCCATCGCTCGCTACGGGCTGAGCATCGATCAGGTGCAGCAGGTCGTGCAGGTCGGACTCGGCGGAATGAGTCTGACGCGCACGGTCGAAGGGCGGGAGCGCTACGCCGTGCGCGTGCGCTACATGCGCGAAGATCGCGACAGCGTGGAGGCGCTGCACCGCCTGACCGTCACCGCACCCGGTGGCGAGCAGCTCCCGCTGGAGCAGCTCGCGCACATCTCCTACGTGCGTGGACCTCAGATGATCAAGGCGGAGGACACCTTCCTCACCAGCTACGTCCTCTTCGATCGTCAGCCCGACGTCGCCGAGGTGGACGTGGTGGAGCAGGCGCAGGCTTTCATCCAGTCCAAGATAGATTCGGGTGAGCTCGTGGTGCCGGCAGGCGTCAGCTACCACTTCTCCGGGAGCTACGAGAACCAGCTGCGCAGCAGCAAGCGGCTGATGATCTTGATCCCGATCGCCCTCGGCTTCATCTTCTTGCTGCTCTACCTGCAGTTCAAGAAGACGACGACCTCGCTCATCATCTACTCCGGCGTGCTCATCGGCGTGGGCGCGGGCTTCATCCTGCTGTGGCTCTACGGTCAGCCCTGGTTCCTCGACTTCTCGGTCGCCGGCGTGTCGATGCAGTCGCTCTTCCGCGTGGGCAACGTCAACATCTCCGTGGCCGTCTGGGTCGGCATGATCGCGTTGGTCGGCGTCGCCAGCGACAACGGCGTGGTGCTCGCGACCTACCTGAGCCAGCGTTTCACGGCGCAGCCACCCAAGACGATACAGGACGTGCGCGACCGCGCCATGGAGGCCGGCGTCCGCCGCGTCAGGCCTTGCTTGATGACGACGGCGACGACGGTGATCGCGCTCTTGCCCGTGATCGCGTCGCAAGGCGCGGGCGCGGACGTGATGGTGCCCATGGCCTTGCCCTCCATTGGCGGCATGGTTGGCACCCTGATCACCCTGCTCGTGGTGCCCGTGCTCTACTCGATCGGCGAGGAGCGCAAGGTGCGCACGGGAGGCATGAGTCCCCTGCGGCGGCGCATCGCCGCGTTCCTGGGTTGGAAGACGGACGCAGCCCACACCGACGACGCCGAACTGGCGTCCGATTCCCCCGCGACGCCGACCCCTCTGGCCGACACGCTCGAGCCTGAGGAGGCCTGATGAAGAACCGAGACGGCGAAGGCGGCTGCGGCGGCGAAGGCGGCTGTAGCGGCGAGGGCGGCTGCGGTGGCGAGGGCGGCTGCGGCCGCGAGGGCGGCTGTAGCGGTGAAGGTCGCGAAGGGGACGAAGGCGACACGCGCGAGCAGCCCGCCGGGGCGGAAGCAGCGGCGCCCGCGAGCCCGGAGATGGGCGAGGGCGGCTGCGGCGGCGAGGGCGGCTGCGGCGGGGAGGGCGGCTGCGGCGGTGGCACGGGCGACATGTCCGGGGCCGCGCCCCCGGCGGACACCGGTGCCGTCTACACCTGCCCGATGCACCCAGAGGTGCGCGAGTCCAAACCTGGCGCGTGCCCGAAGTGCGGCATGGCCCTCGAACGCGTCGGGCCACCGCCGGCGGCCGCTGGCGTCTGGACCTGTCCGATGCACCCGGAGGTGCGCGAGTCCAAACCCGGCGCGTGTCCGAAGTGCGGCATGGCCCTCGAACGCGTGGACACCGCGCCGCAAGAGTCGGACGACAGCGAGCTTCGCGACATGTCGCGTCGCTTCCTCTTCTCGCTCGTCTTGGCCATCCCGCTGCTGATCCTCTCCATGGGCGACATGCTCCCCGGGCATCCCATCTCCGCGCTGCTCTCGTCGCAGCTACGCGTCTGGCTCGAGCTCGGCCTCGCCACGCCCATCTGTACCTATTCGGCGTGGCCATTCTTCGTCCGGGCGGCGGCGTCCATTCGGAACATGAGCCTGAACATGTTCACGCTGATCGGCATGGGCGTCGGCGTGGCCTACCTCTACAGCCTCGTAGCGGCCCTCTTCCCGCAGATCTTTCCNGCCGCCTTCCGCGCGGAGTCGGGGCAGGTCGACGTCTACTTCGAGGCCGCCGGCATCATCGTCACGCTCGTNCTGCTCGGGCAGGTGCTCGAGCTGCGCGCGCGCAGTCAGACGGGCGNGGCCATCCAGAAGCTNTTGGGCATGGNCGCGAAGACGGCGCGCCGGGTCNACGAGGACGGCACGGAAGAGGACGTGGACCTCGAGCNGGTCGTGCTCGGAGACAAGCTACGCGTGCGACCGGGCGAGAAGATCCCCGTCGATGGCAGCGTCCTCTCGGGCGAGAGCACGGTGGACGAGTCCATGGTCACGGGTGAGCCGCTGGCCGTGCGCAAGCGCGAGGGAGATCCCGTCGTGGGCGCAACCGTCAACGGCAAGGGCGGCCTGGTCATCGTCGCAGAGAAGATCGGCGCCGACACCTTGCTCTCGCGCATCGTCTCCATGGTCTCCGAGGCGCAGCGCAGTCGCGCGCCGATCCAGAAGCTCGCCGACGTGGTCGCGGGCTACTTCGTCCCCGCCGTGATTCTCAGCGCCTTCGTCACCTTCGTGGTGTGGGCGCTCATCGGACCGGAACCGCGGATGGCGCACGCCTTGGTGAACGCCGTCGCCGTGCTGATCATCGCTTGCCCCTGTGCGCTAGGCCTCGCCACGCCCATGAGCATCATGGTGGCGACGGGCAAGGGCGCGACGGCGGGTGTGCTCTTCAAGAACGCGGAAGCGATCGAGGTGATGCGCAAGGTCACGACGCTGGTCATCGACAAGACCGGCACGCTGACGGAGGGCAAGCCCACGGTGGTGACCCTGATGCCCGCGAGCGGCCTGAGCGAGGAGGAGCTGCTCTCGCTGACGGCGAGCCTGGAGCGCTCGAGCGAGCACCCTCTGGCGGGCGCGGTCGTGGCCGCGGCGGAGGCGCGCGGTGTGGCGCTCGAGAGCCCCGAGGCGTTCGAGTCCATCACCGGCAAGGGCGTGCGCGGAACGGTGTCGGGCCGCTCGGTGGCGCTGGGCAACGCGGCCTTACTGGAGGACATGGGCCTCTCGACCAAGGCCCTGAACGATCACCTAGCTGAGCTCTCGGCCAAGGGTCAGACCGTGATCTTCGTCGTGGTCGACGACACGCCGGCTGGCCTCGTGGGCGTNGCCGACCCGGTCAAGGAGAGCACGCCCGAGGCCTTGAGGCGGCTGCACGAGGAGGGCCTACGGGTCGTCATGCTCACGGGCGACAGCGAGGCCACGGCACAGGCCGTGGCGCGCGAGCTGGGACTCGACGAGGTGATCGCGGGTGTCTTGCCCGACGGGAAAGCCGAAGTGGTGGCGCGCCTCAAATCCGAAGGCGAGATCGTGGCCATGGCCGGCGACGGCATCAACGACGCGCCNGCGTTGGCCCTGGCGCACGTGGGCATCGCCATGGGCACGGGCACGGATGTGGCCATGGAGAGCGCCGGCGTGACGCTGGTGAAGGGCGACCTCTTGGGCATCGTCCGCGCGCGCCGCCTCAGCCGCATGACGATGGCGAACATCAAGCAGAACCTCTTCTTCGCCTTCGCCTACAACGCCATCGGGATCCCTGTAGCCGCGGGCGCGCTCTATCCCGCCTTCGACCTCTTGCTCAGCCCGATCTTCGCTGCCGCGGCCATGAGCTTCAGCTCCGTGTCGGTGATAAGCAACGCGCTCAGGCTGCGCGGGAGGAAGCTGTGATCTCGGGATCTTGGACCAAATGCGGAGCGCTCGCGTCGGCGCTCGCTCTCGTCGCATGCGGTGGCGCGACGACGCATTCGGCCGATCAGGGCAACGCACGGGATCACAGAGCGATGGCCGAATAGGAGGAGTCGCTCTCGCACCAACATCGGGTCACGGGCGGCAGCGAGACCGCAGGGGAGTCGCCATCCATCGACATGAGCCGCGCGGATGATCATGCGTCCGAGGTCTAGGTGCCGGCCGGGCGTCATCAGGCGCGTGCAGCGCTGCACGCTCAACTTGCCCGCGAGCACGAGGCGGTGGCGGACTCACTGACGGAGTTTCACGCACCGATGTGCGGTGGCATGGAGGCGCAAACCCTGGTGGTCTGTCCCCTGCTCGGTCCCATTGTCTCGGTCGAGGATATCGAGGATGGCATCGAGCTGAGTGTCCGCCGGGAGCGTCGATCGCGACCGCTTGCTGGCACGGATTCAGTGCCACGTCAGCTTCGCCGGGGCTGGCCGCGCAGGGTCCATCCACCAATGCCCGCTGTACCTGGAAGGTGTGAGCGCCGCCGCAGGCCAGGATGACCATCGCATCCTCCTCGAGACGAACGATGTCGGTGACGTCGAGCAGCTGCGGCGAGAGGTTCGCCAGCACTTGCCGGACGACCAATGAAGCCGGCACATGCCGGCAGGAGAAACATCATGACATTCACAACGAAGACACTCGCGCCTCTCAGCCTACTTGTCGCGCTCNCTGCGTGCGGAGGATCTCAGGGCACACATCCCGAGGACATGAGCGCGGCAGACCATCTCGCCATGGCGGAGCACGAAGAGGCCATTGCGGCCGAGCATGACGACCGGGTCGGCGGCAGCGCAGGCATGGGCGTCGCGACGCCCGGTGATCCGGGCTCGCCCTTCATCTACGGCACGGACACCTATGATCCCGCGGGTCGTCACCGCGGACAGGCGGCGCATCACGAGGCTCTCGCGCAGGAGCACGAAGCGGCAGCGCANGCGCTCGAGTCCTTCGAGAACGCGCAGTGCGCGGAGTTCCCGCCGGCCACACGCGCAGCGTGCCCGCTCCTCGGTTCGGTCGCCGGCGTCGAGGATGTGGACGGGGGCGTCGAGATCACGCTCGCGGATGACATCAACCGTGAGGCCGTCTTGGCTCACNTCCGGTGTCACCTCGCCTACGCGTCCACTCAGGGACACGTGGGCATGGAGAGCTGCCCACTCTACGTGGAGGGCGCTCGCATCGAGGCGGGTGCCGACCCGCANACGGTCGTGCTCACCGTCTCGGACGCTGCTCGGGTCGACACACTCCGGCGCCGAACGCGTGCACACGTCTTGGAGTGAAGCTCCGACGACCAGCATGGTCTGCACAGTAGCCCGGAGGGTCACGCCCCTGACCGAGCGGGTCACAGATTTCGCGACGGACCGCCCGCGCTCGCGTCTCCCGCGGGCATGTCGCTAGCTTCACACGATTGGCCCGGACCTTGCTGTCATCCACCGTGTACCGCCAGGAGCGGACGCGAAGGAGTCGAGCATGAACAAGTTCTGGAGTCTGATGCATTTGGCAATGATCGGCGCTGCGGCTTGCACGAGCGGTGGTCCACAGCCGGGCGCGGCGAGCGCACCGTTGGGGGCGACGGCAGAGGCGGCACCGGCGGCTGCGGCGCTCTCCACGGCCGGCAGTCTCACGCTCATTCCGGACGCCAACCAGGTGTGCATGGTGAACAACCAGTTCATGGGTCGAGACCAGATCCCGGTGCAATTCGAGGGCCGCACCTACTACGGTTGTTGCGCCGGCTGCGTGACGCGCATCCAGAGCGATCCCAGCGTGCGCGTTGCCACCGACCCCGTCACGGGACATCAGGTCGACAAGGCTGCCGCGGTGATGGCTCAGGACTCGGAGGGCAACGTGCAGTACTTCGAGAGTCAGGGCAGCTTCGCGCAGTTCGGCAGCCGGACCTGAGGGCTGGACGCTGACGCGGGCCGCGTGCAAGCGAGGCCCGGCGAAGGCTCAGAGCCGCTTGGCGATGGCTTCGATGGGTTTGAGTCCGTGGCCGAAGCGCGCCATGGCATCGCGCTCGTTGGACAGGTCGCTGTAGGAGATGAAGCGCACGTCGAGGTCGGAGACGCGGCTGAACGCGGGGCGATGCAGCTGATCGCGCACGTCCGCCTCGCGGGCGNCGGGAGCGACCAGGAACATGGCGCCCGTGGCCTGCCCCTCGCCGAGCGCCAGATCGAGCATGCGCACGATGCCCGAGTAGATCGAGGTCGTGTGCTCGACCTCGAACGCCGCCGCGACCTCGCGACTCCCACGATCGATCCAGAGCACGTCGATCAGCCGGATGGAATCGTAGGCCGGTGAGCGTCGCGTCGCCTCGGGCAGATAATCGAGGCAGCCGTGACCCAGGCGAGTCGGCCCGCAAGGTCGGTTCTGATCGTTGCTGGCGATCCAGACGTCGAAGCCCAGGGCGTGGCCGAGGTCGCGCAGCCAACCCTGGATCTCCACGTGTGTGCGGTCTTCGTCTCGAGCGGCGCGAATGGCTCGGTCGGCGCGGTCGGCTTCGTCCCGGACGCGCGCCAGATCCTCCCGCCAGCGCGCCACGGCGTCTTCGTCCTCGCCCCGCGGCGGCGCGGCGTAGCGACCGGAACCCACGTCGAAGAGCAGACCCGCGATGGCGCCTAGATCGTTGGAGAGCAGGTCGCGGTAGGTGGCGTTCAGCGCGAGGATGCCCCGCCGCATGGCCAGGTACTCCTCCCAACGCCCGAGCTTCACCTTCGCGCCCGTCAGCGCGTTGTAGCCCTTGACGATCGCCGTGTTGAAAGGCGTGACGGTCGTCGGATGCAGGAAGTAGAGCAGGTTGGCGGCCGCGGGTCCGAGGCCTTTGATCTGCACTCGGTCGAGCGCTTGAATCGCCGCCACGATCTTCTCTTCCTCGCCTCCGCAGCAGGTGCAGACTTCCAGAAAATGCGCGAACGCACGCTGATTCTCGNGGCTCTCGTAGATGTCGGGGATCCGAAGCTTGGGCTTCCAGAGGAAGGCGTGATCCGCGCCGCGGAAGATCTGACGCTGCTCCGCGATGGACTTCACCACGGTCTCGAGCGACGAGCCCTTGTACACGTTGCCGAAGGTGTTCTGCTCGATCGCGTCGATCACCGTGAGGATGCCGGTGCGGATCGAGCGGAAGTTCTTGATGCGCTCCTCCCACAGGAACCAGGTGGTGTACGTGCCCAATGGATCCTCGCGCCAACGAGCCAAGAGGCGCCGCATGTTGTCGGTGCCGGTCGAGTCCATCGCGAGCGTCAATGACATGGAGAGCTCCCTTCGGTCGTAGGCGCGGCGTGCCAGCACATATCGCACAGGGCGTCGCCTCGAGACAGGGTGCGCGGACGCTCGTAGTGGCCGGTGGCGCCGTCGTGCACCAAGACGTCCGCGCCTGGCCAGTCGTAGAGACACCAGCTCTGGTAGAAGGCGTCGAGGTCACCGAGATCTCCCAGCTGCTCGGCGACCTTCCGCACGAAGGTCTNCGGCGGACAATGCGTCCAGTTGGTGTGGAAGCCCTGATCGTCGGCGAAAGTCTCGACCTCGTACCCGGGCGCGCCGGGCGCGCTGAAGGGAAACACCATCAACGTGTTCAGCGTTCGCTCCAGGCGTCCCTGCGCCGCGCCCGGCAGTAANCTTTGCGGGAGGGAGACGGCGCGAAGCCCCCAGCCGTAGACCGTCCACCCGAGGTCGGCCACGAGNTGCGCNGCGTGGGCGCGCGGCGTGCCACCTTGGACGAGCGCGCGATACGCCGCGGTGGTGATGGCCGCGAGCAGGACGTTGTGACGATTGCCGACGGTGGGCAGGTGAGGCAGGTCCGCGACTCGAAGCAGCTCCGGAACGCCTCGCCACGTTTGACGCAGCAGCTCGTCGGTCTCGCGCTTCGTCCACCGCCCGGCCTCGGGGCGACCGGGATGGTGAGGTCGACCCGGCAGCACGCTCATGGCGGCGCGGCGAACGAGCGGGCGATACGCGAGTTGGAAGAGTCGGATGATCATGGGGCTCCTTTCGACAGTGCATTGGGGGCGAAGGCTCGAGTTGACCTTCCTCAAGTTCCGTCGGCGTCACCTCGTTGACCGCCTTGGACACAGTCATTGACCGGGCAGGTCACAAAGCCGTGCCGTGCGAGGCCGTGTCGAGGCGCGCTAACCGGGCATTTGTGTTGGCTCGATGATTGCTGAGTCTCCTGTTCGAGGTCCATGGCGTTCGATGATGAGAGCGCCGTAGCGGA
>Ga0051980_10003939_pt1 | contig 11257 bp, 10 predicted proteins | sample CryGey13umfilter_2_FD_55014 | JGI IMG/M metagenome (GOLD analysis project Ga0051980, IMG submission 55014) | Groundwater microbial communities from aquifer in Utah, USA - Crystal Geyser 4/9/14 3 um filter | ecosystem: Environmental > Aquatic > Deep subsurface > Groundwater | place: USA: Utah...
GGCAGGCTGGTCGGCCATTGACGACCGGGTTATGGGCGGCGTCTCGCAAAGTCATTTGCGCTTTGACGCGGGCGGCTGGGCGGTGTTCGAGGGCACCGTTTCGCTGGAGCGCAATGGCGGCTTTGCCTCGGTGCGTTCCAAGCCCTGCGCGTTTCAACTGGCCGGGGTGTCTGCGTTCTGGCTCGAAGTCAAGGGCGACGGCAAACGCTACAAGCTCAATCTGCGCACCGATGACGCCTTTGATGGCGTCAACTACCAGGTGGTTTTCACACCACCTGCGGGCCAATGGCTTGAGATTGAACTGCCGCTGGCGGCTTTTCAGGCCACNTTCAGGGGGCGCGTGGTCAGCACTGCCGAGCCTTTGAATCCGGCGCACTTGCGTCNGGTTGGGTTGNTGATTGCCGAACGGCAGTCGGGGCCGTTCAGTCTGGCACTGCGCGCCATTGGGGCGCGGTGAGCGCTCAGTCTTCGACCACGCGCAAGGACCAGGGCGTCTTTTGCCAGGCCACGCATTCCTCGTTAAGCAGGTAGGCCGACTGTGGAAATGAGCGGGCCCAGTCGCTGTCGAAACCCAGCACAAATTGCCGCGCATTCCGACTGTCGTTGCGCAGACTGATGCTCGCCATTTCCGGGTCGCGCCGGGCGTGGCACAGGGTAACGGCCAGGCGCAACACCAGCAACTGCTGGACGAACAACGCGTCATCAAAATCAGCCTCCACCAGCTTGCGCAATTTGCCGCGGTGGCCCAACACCAGCAGGCCGAGCTTTTGCAGTTCGGTGAGCGCAAAACCCATGGTGTCGGAGTTCTCCAGAATGTAGGCGCCGTGCTTGTGGTAGTCGCTGTGTGATATGTGGCTGCCGATTTCGTGCAGTTGCGCCGCCCAGGTCAGCTTGCGGCTGACGCGTTCATCCACATCGCCTTGGGCGAGTTGTTGGAACAGCGCATTGGCGACGCGGCCCACGCGCTGGCCGTGGGTGGGGTCGGCGCCAAACTTGGCAGCCAACCGTGCCACAGAATGNTCGCGCAAATCGGCGTATTGCTGGCTGGCGCCAAGCATGTCTTGCAGCATGCCGTGGCGCAGGCCACCACTAGCTTGCTCAAGGCGCTCGATGCCGAGCAGTTCATACAAGGCGCGCAGCACGCTCAAACCGCCGCCGATGATGGGCTTGCGGTCGTCGCGCATGCCGAGCAGGTGCAGTTTGTCGATGCTTTGGGCGGCCAGCAGTTTGCCCTGTAGCCAGTCCAGGCCTTCGCGGGTGACCACGCCGGCGGGCCAGCCGGCGGCCACCAGCACATCGACCACGGCATTGATGGTGCCCGCCGAGCCGTAGGCTACGTCCCACTGACTAGGTGCGTACAGGGTCAACGCCTCGTCGAGCACAGCCTTGGCGGCAATTTCTGCCATTTGAAAGGAGCGCTTGGTGAACTGGTTGTCGCCAAAATAGCGCATCGACCAGGCAATGCTGCCAACCCGGTAAGACTCCATTTGCAGGGGGTCGCGGCCGGTGCCCAAAATGATTTCGGTGGAGCGCCCGCCAATNTCGATCACCAGCCGCCGCTCTGGCACCCGGGGCAGCGCCTGGGCCACACCCTGGTAGATCAGGCGGGCTTCTTCGCGGCCTGAGATGACGTCGATCGGGAAACCCAACTTTTGTGTGCCGATGGCCAGAAATGTGTCGCGGTTGCGGGCTTCGCGCAGGGTTTGCGTGGCCACGGCGCGCACTTCGGCTTCGTCAAATCCGGCCAGCCGTTCGCCAAAGCGGGCCAAGCAGTCCCAGCCGCGCTGCATGGCCGCGATGGTCAGGTTGCGGTCGTCATCCAGGCCGTTGCCCTGGCGCACGGTTTCCTTGAGGTATTCACTGCGGTAAAACTGGCCGTGTTCAATGCGGCCGATTTCCAGACGGAAGCTGTTGGAGCCCAGGTCGACAGCCGCCAGGCGCTTTATTTTTTGCATGGTCAAAGTTTCAATGTCAGCACAACTGCCAGCATAGCATCAGAAAGAGGCGGAAAAAGGGGCGCTTGGTTCAATCCCAGGCGCGCAGGGCGCGTAAAAGTGGCCGCTTCTTGGTTTGATGCCCACCCATGCGTTGCAGGATGTCATCGAGCGTGCGAATAGCCTGCGTAATGTACGGACCCTTGTTGAGCATGACGCACTCGGCGCGTACGCCAAGGCCGGCGTCTGAAATCTCGGCGCGCGACGGCAAGCCGGTCTTGGCCATCAGTTCGAGCACCTGGGTGGCCCAGATCACCGGCATGTGGGCGGCCTCGGCGCACCAGAGAATTTCTTCTTGCACTTCGGCCAGGCGCTCGTAACCGCATTCCACAGCAAGGTCGCCGCGCGCAATCATCACGCCTGACATTTTGGAGGCCATGGCGGCCAACATGAGCTCAGGCAGATTCTCGAAACCCTGCAAGGTTTCAATTTTCAGCACAATGCCGAGGTCGTCGCGCCCCAGGCGTTGCAAATGGCTGCGCAACAGCTCGACGTCGGCAGCCTGCTGGACGAACGACAGGCCTACCATGTCGGCCTCGGCCACGACCGTCGTCAGGTCGTCGATGTCCTTGTTGCTCAGCGCCGGCAAGCTCAACTGACTGTCGGGCAGGTTGATGCCCTTGTCACCGCCAAGCTTTTCACCTGTTGGGCGTGCCTGGGTGATCTCGATCTCGATCCACTCAGCGTTTTTGCGGCGGATCACGCCGCCAATGCGGCCATCGTCAAACCAGATGCGATGCCCCACCTTGACCTGGTCGATCACCTGCGGCAGCGTGACCGCGACCTGCGCCATGTCCGGGCTGGCTTCGTCGCTGTCATCGCCCAAGCCTGCGGCCTGGCCCAGGCCTTCTTTGGTCAGGCGTAACATGTCACCTGTATGCAGCAGCAGCGTGCCCGGTGGGCTGTCGATCTGGCAAACCAGCGTGGTGTGCTTCTTTTTGCCGCCGCCGATAGCCAGAATGGTCTCGGGCGTCAGGTAAGCGGTTTGCAGGCTTTCGGTAATGGCGCCGTTGTCGTCGCGCTCAATCACCAGCAAATGGCGTTTGGCGCCCCGGGCATCCAAAAACTCGATGCTGGTGCCGGGTTTCAAGCGCTTGAGCCACGCCTCCCATACGCCCACGCTGGCATCCGCATCAGACGCCGCGTCCGTGCTGCCGATGGGGCGCAGGTGCAATCGGGCTGGCCGAAAAACGCGGCCCAGATCGTCCTTGCCGGGCTTGAGTTTTAGCACTGGCGGCCGCTCGGCGATCGGGCCGGTTCTGATTTTGGGGCCGCCCAGGTCCATCAGCAGCTTGACCGGGCGCTGCGCCGCCTTGGCGGCGCGGCGCACGTTGGCCGCCATGAGTTGCCAGTCGGCGGCGCTGTCGTGTGCGCAGTTGATGCGGGCGATGTCCATGCCGGCCTCGACCAGATCGCGCACCATGTTGAGATCTTCTGCCGCCTCGCTGGGCAGCGTCACCATGATGCGCACCGGCCGCTTCGGTGGCGCCTGGCCGAGCAATTGCAGGGTGTGAAGTTTTAGCAGTTCGCGGCTGCCACTGGTGCCAGCGGGCTCCTCGCTGGACTTGTCTTGCCACGCTTGGCCGGTCAGGCGGTGCAGCAGACCGAGCACCTTGTCGAGGTTGGCCAGCACATGCGACTCAGAGCGNCCCAGCGATGANAGCCCGAGCCGCGCCAGTTGCTCTTGCACCTCGCGCAAATCAACGCTCCGCAAGGTCAGGTAGTGCGCCAGGTTGCGGGCGCTCAGGTGGTACTCGGGCAGGACTTTGTCAAGTTCACTGGCCAGCGCTTTTTCGCGCCCGAGCATGGCCTGGCGCAGCGTCCAGAGCTGGTCGATCAGCGCGAGGCAAACCTTGAAGTCCTGTGGAACGTCACCCCCGGCTGTCGGCGATGTGTCGGCAACGGCAGCAGCTGCAGGCGTGGTGATGTCTTGGTAAGTCATGACGCATTTATAGCGGTCGATCATGACAAACACGTGAAAAAAATCAGCGGCGCATCAGCAAGCGAGAGCGTTGCAAGCGAAGCAATTCGACCATGCCCTCGACCAGGCAACCGGGGATGACCAAAAGCCGGAAGAAGTTTGTTTTGAGTCGCATGGACAGACCTCTGTGAGTGGAAATTNAATACGACTGAAGTTAGCCGCATAACATGACAGGATGGTGTCAGTACCAACGAGCCGNTGCCAGCGTCAAAAATATGTCATCGCTTTGACACTTTGGCACCCTATGCTGCGCCACCATGCTGTCATTCCTTCACCCTTGTTTTTGCGGCCACCGTGACCCATTCTGAACTGCCCGAACTCGAGGCACTGGCGCACATCATTGAGCTTGGTGCCGGCTGGGTCAACGCCCGCGTGGTGCGCCAGGTGAGCCTGCCCGGCGGCGCGACTTACCCGGTGTATGTGATCACGCTGGGCAACCCGGCCAGCAATGTGCCAGCCGTGGGTTACTTTGGCGGGGTACACGGCCTCGAGCGCATTGGCGCAGAGGTGGTGCTGGCCTATTTGCACAACTTGGTGATGCGCTTGCAGTGGGACAGCAGCTTGCACCAGCAACTGGAAACCGTGCGACTGGTCTTCATGCCGATCGTTAACCCTGGCGGCATGGCACTGGGCACGCGCGCCAATCCGAACGGTGTTGACCTGATGCGCAACGCGCCGGTGCAAGCCACTGAAGCCGTGCCATTTTTGGTGGGTGGGCAGCGCATCAGCGCCGGCCTGCCCTGGTACCGTGGTGCTATGGATGCGCCCATGGAAATTGAAAACCAGGCGGTCTGCGAGGTGGTGAACGCCGAATTGCTAAGCCGCGAATTCAGCCTGTCGGTGGACTGCCATTCGGGTTTTGGCAGCCGCGACCGGCTTTGGTTCCCCTACGCGCACAAGCGTGCGCCGATTGCGCATCTGGCAGAGATGCAAGCCTTGAAAAGCATCTTTGTCCAGTCGCACAGCTACCAGCGCTACGTGATCGAGCCGCAAAGCCTGCAGTATTTGGCCCACGGAGACCTGTGGGATCATTTGTACCTGCAAGCCTGCACCCAGCCGCAGCGGGTATTTTTGCCTTTGACGCTGGAGATGGGTTCCTGGCTGTGGGTCAAGAAAAACCCGCGCCAGTTGTTTTCGCGCCATGGCATGTTCAATCCGCTGATTGAGCATCGTCTGCAGCGCGTGCTGCGCCAGCATCAGTTGCTGCTCGACTTCTTGTCGCGCGCTGCGAGTGGTCACCAGCTGTGGTTGCCGACGGCTGAAAACCGCGCGCAGCACCATGCCCAAGCGCTGCAAGATTGGTATTAGCCATCATGACCACCTGGGTTTTTTTGCGTGGACTGACCCGGGAGAGCCGACATTGGGGCGATTTTGTCGGGCAATTCCAGCAAGCCATGCCCTACCAGACCGTGGTCACGCTGGACCTGGCGGGCAATGGCCGCTTGAATCACCAGCGCAGCGACTGCCGGGTCGAAGACATGGTGGCCGACTGCCGAACCCAACTTGCGTTGCGCCACATCGCGCCGCCTTATCAACTGCTAGCGATGTCGCTGGGCGCCATGGTGGCGGTGGCCTGGGCGCAGTCGCACCCCGAAGAGGTGGCGGCGCAGGTGCTCATCAACACCAGCCTGCGCCGCTTCAGCCCTTTTTACCAGCGCCTGCAACCCACCAACTATTGGCCGCTGCTGCGCCTGATTTTGACCAGCGCGGCACCGCAGGACTGGGAGCGCGCTATTTTGCACATGACCAGCCACGGTGGCCATGAAGACATCTTGCCGAGCTGGCTGGCGCTGCGCCGTTCGCATCCGGTGGCCCCACAGAACGCGCTGCGTCAGTTGCTGGCGGCCGCCCGCTATGCTGTGCGCGATGAACCGCCGGCGATGCCAACCTTGCTGCTGGGCAGCGCGCAAGACCAACTGGTGTCGGTGCAATGCACGCTGACCCTCGCCAGGCATTGGCGCTGCGCGCATCGCATCCACCCCGAGGCGGGTCATGATTTGCCCCTGGACGACGGCCCCTGGGTTGCCGAGCAGGTGCGAGAATGGTTTTTGACATCCAGCTTGAAAGGCCACATGCCATGAAGTCACAGTCACGCCACGACGCGCCGCAAGAGGTTGAGCTCAAACTGTGCCTGCCGGGTGCTGATCCGGCAGCCTTGGCCAAGCGGTTGGCGCGCACGCCAGCACTGGTTCGACGCAAGCGGTCGTTACAGTCCTTGTACAACATCTATTTCGACACACCCGACCAGGATTTGCGCCAGCAGGGCGTTGCCTTGCGCTTGCGCCGTATCGGCAGCGCAGCCCATCCGCAGTGGCTGCAAACCCTCAAAACCAGCAGCGGCGAACGTTCGGCCCTGAGCCAGCGCGGCGAATGGGAAAGCGCGGTGGCTGACCCGGCGCTGGAATCGGCCGCGCTGGAAGCTACGCCCTGGCGCGGCATCGACCCCGATGGCCACCTGTTTGACGCGCTGGCGCCGTGCTTTGTCACCCGTTTCGAGCGCACGCTTTGGCTGGTGCATCGGCGCGATGGCAGCGTGGTGGAAGTGGCACTGGACATCGGCCATATCGAAGCCGACGGCAAGCAGGCTCCCATTTGCGAGCTTGAGCTTGAATTAAAGGCGGGCGAGCCCGCCGCGCTGTTCGACCTGGCCCACCAACTCGCCGAGCATGTGGCGATGTTGCCGGCCAACCAGAGCAAGGCCGAGCGCGGCTTTTTGCTGGCGCAAGACGCGCTGGCTCAGCCGCAGCGCGCCCAAACGCCGCTGCTCGTNTTGCCGCTGAGCCGGCCTGAACTCGCGCAGCGCGTGCTGCGCGAGATGTTTGCCCAGTTCAGCCAGAACATCGATGCGCTACGCACTTCGGACGATCCCGAGGTGACGCACCAGGCCCGAGTCGGCTGGCGTCGCTTCAGGTCGGGTTTGCGACTGTTCAAAAAAATCCTGGTAGATGCTGATGCACCCGCACGGCTCAATCTGCAACCGCTGCTCGACAGCCTGGGTGCGCTGCGCAACCTGGATGTGGCCGTCACCGAGACGCTGCCAGCCCTTGCCAACGCCTATGCCCAGGGCAATGCCGGGCGTTCGCAAGCTTGGCAGGCCATGTTGACCGCNCTGGTGCAAGCCGCCGCGCTGCAAAGGCAGGGCGTTCGCGAGGCCATGCAGGTGCCAAGTGTGGGCGTGTGTTTGCTGGCGTTCACAGAGTGGCTGGAGTGCTTGTCTGNCCAGGGCGACAACCGGCCTGTCAAAAAAGCAGCGCTACAGCGCTGGGCCAAGCGCCGCATCACGCGCATGCAGCATCGCCTTGAGTTGGCCCAAAAAAATGCCGTCACGCTGGAGCAGCAACACCGCGTGCGCATTCTCGCCAAGCGGCTGCGCTACGGGGTCGAAGCGCTGCGCGACCTGCTGCCCAAGCCACTGGCTGACGCTTGTAGCAAACAGGCGACCCAGCTGCAAGACACGCTAGGCTTTTCGCGCGACGTGGCGCAGGCCAGTGCGCTGGTGGCCGAACACGGCCTGGACCCGGCCATTCAGGCCTTTCTGCGGGGCGTTGTGGCTGGGTACACACTGTCAAAGGCAGCGCTTGAATGAACCTGGCAGGATCATGAAGCGTTCGCCATGGCAGCTGTTTGGTATCAGCCTGCGACTGGGCCACTTGACGTTGCATATTGCCTGCGCGTTTGCCGTGGCCGGGGTGTACCCCAAACTGGGCGTGCTCGCGCAACAGCGCTTCATGCGCTGGTGGTCGCGCAGTTTGCTCAAGTTGCTCAAGGTGAAGCATCACGTCAGTGGCGAGCCGCACGGCGCGCAGGTACCGGCTTGCTTGATGGTGGCCAACCATGTGTCGTGGCTCGACATCTTTGCGCTCAACGCCCTGACGCCAGCGCGCTTTGTGGCCAAGTCCGAGGTCAGTGNCTGGCCGGTGCTGGGCTGGTTGGTGCAGCGCGCCGGCACCTTGTTCATTCGACGCGCGGTGCGCAGCGACACGGTGCACGTCAACGCGCGCATGGCCGGGTTGTTGCAGCAGGGTAGGGCGGTGGGGCTGTTTGCGCAAGGCACCTCGTCCACGCCCGGGCAGCCNGTGCAGTTTCATGCGCCGCTGCTGCAAAGCGCCGTGGCTGCGGGTGCCCGGGTGCAGCCCATCGCCATTTTTTACCACGACCAGCAGGGCCGCTGGCACGCGGCGGCGGCTTTTGTCGATGACATCACGTTCGTTCAATCACTGTGGCAAATTGTCTGCAACCCCGGCATCCATGTGACGGTGAGCTACCTGCCTGTGATCGACGCCTGCGGACTTGACCGGCGCGCCCTAGCGGTGATGACCCAGTGCGCCGTGAACGCTGCGCTGGACCGGCACCTGCAGGCGGGTTGAGCCGCGTCATCAAATTGCCTTGAAATTGCCATAGCCGCGTCATCTTGCGCAGCGACCATAGGGTCATCCAACCAAAGGAGAGCCCCATGAGAGAACTGCCCAACCCAACGTTTGCCCTGTCACCCCTGTCTCTGCCCAAGGGTTTGATGCAGCGCCCCGTGGTCTATTTCAAGGCCCCCCGCCTACAGCCTGCGCCGCAACCTGAGCGCAGTGCGCTGGTGGTGTCGTGGGCCAGGCACCAGGATGAAGTGCGCCAGGTGCAACGCCTGCGCTACGAGGTCTTTGCCAACGAAATGGGCGCTCGCCTGAGCTCGCCCGTGCCGGGCCATGACATCGACCTGTTCGACAACTATTGCGAGCATTTGCTGGTGCGTGATGAAGCCACCCGCGAAGTGGTGGGCACCTACCGCTTGCTGACGCCAGCCCAGGCCAAACGCGTGGGCAGCACCTACAGCGACCTCGAATTTGACCTGACCCGCCTGCGCAGCCTGCGCGACCGCATGGTGGAACTGGGCCGNAGTTGCGTGCATCCGGACTACCGCCATGGCGGCGTCATCATGGCGCTGTGGGGCGCACTGGCCGAATTCATGCAGCGCAACAAACTCGACACGATGATTGGCTGCGCCAGCATTCCCATGCTGCACAACGGCGTGATCAGCGGCGACGTGGCCGCCAGCATCTGGCAGCAACTCAAGACCACGCATCTGGCGCCCATTCAACACCGGGTGCGCGCCCGCTTGCCGCTGCCAGTGGAGCAGCTCGACAGCAGCCTGGTGGTGGAGCCACCCGCGCTGATCAAGGGCTATTTACGACTTGGCGCCAAGATTTTGGGGGCACCAGCCTGGGACCCCGACTTCAACACGGCAGACCTGCCCATGCTGATGCGCATCGACGATTTGCCCGCGCGCTACCGCAAGCACTTTCTGGGTCAGTAAGAACAAATGGACGGCGCCCTGACAGCAGGGCGTCAGAGTAATTCAGGCGACTGCACCGAGACGACCAGGGTTTGCAGCAGGGCCTCGCGCTGGCGGCTGTGCAGCCACCAGACAGCCCCTTTTTTGACCGGGCACTCGGTGTCTTCGAGCCCGATCAATTGGGCAATCGTCTGGCCCAGCGTGGGTTGATGGCCCACCACCAGCACACAGCCTTTGGNGTCTGGCCATTGCACCAATTCCAGCAACTGGGCCACCGTGCCTTCAGACTCCAGTTCTTCTTTGAACTTGAACTTTCGGCCCAAGGCATGGGCGGTTTGCTCGGCGCGGCGNGCCGGGCTGACAAAAATGCGGGTGTTGTCGGGCAATTGACGGTCCAGCCAGCCNGCCATGCGCGCCGCCTGCTTTTCGCCGCGCGCAGTCAGGCGCCGGGCCATGTCGTCACAGCCTGGTGTCCATTCTTGCGCCTCGGCGTGGCGCCACAATATCAGGTCCATCACACGAATATAGTCATGAAATATGACAGTGGCAAGACGGGGCAGGGTGGCATGGCAAACCACGCCGGCATGGTTCAGGCGTTCCTCTGCCGGTCGGCCTGTAGCGCTGCCGCGCGTCCGCGCTGCAGGTTCACTGGCACCAGCAGCAACAGGCCCAGCACAAACAGCACCGAGGTGCTCAAGATGGCAGTGCGCTGGTCGCCACCGGTGGCCCAGGTGATGAGGCCGTAGCTCAAGGGGCCGACGATGCTGGCCAGCCGGATCGCAAAGGTCCACAGGCCGTAAAACTCTGCCACCTGTCGCTGCGGCGCAAACAAGCCGGCCATGGCGCGCCCGGCAGACTGGCTGCTGCCCATGCACAGGCCGGCAATCACGGCGGCGTACCAGAAGTCGCCTTTGCTGCGCGCCAGCGCGGCGATGACGCAAGTGGCAATCCAGCCCAGCAGCGTGATGGCCAGCGCAATCTTGTGGCCGATGCGGTCCTGCAGGTAACCCCAGGCGAATGCGCCAGCAGCTGCGGCAATGTTGAGAACAAAGATCAGCACCATGGTCTCTTGCTGTTTGAAGCCAATGACCTGCTCGGCATAGATGGCCGCCAGTGCAATCGCCACCGCCACGCCAGCCTGGTAGCACACGGCACACGCCAGCAGCCACATGAAGTCCTTGAACTGTCGTACCTGTTGAAACGTGCGGTGTAGCTGCTGCATGGCGGCCCTGAAGCCGCCTTGGCCGAGTGCCGCCGGGTTGGGCTGTGCCCGCTCCTTGAGNAGGGCAAAGGTGACCAGTGCCGCCGAGCCATAGAGCGCCGCCGTGATCAGCATCGTGACCGGCACAAACTGCGCTGCGCTCTGGCCCTGGCCCTGCGCCCACAACACAAAGGCCAGGCTCAGCCCGAGCGCCAACATGCCGCCAAAGTAGCCAAAGCTCCAGCCCCAGCCGCTGACCTTGCCCAGCGACTCGGCGCGTGCCAGTTCGGGCAAAAACGCCGCCGTCATCGACTCGCCCCAGGCGTAAAAGGTGTTGGACACCACGATCAGCACCACCGCCAGCGCCACGCTGCCGGGCCCGACCAGCGCGAGCGCCGCAGTGGCCAGCACGCAGCCCGCCGTGAATAGCATGAGCAGCCGTTTCTTGGCTGCGCGCAGGTCGGCATAGGCGCCCAGGCTGGGCATGGTCAGCATGACGATGGCGTTGGACACGCTGAGCGCCGCCGTCCAGGCCAGTGTGGCCCAGGGCGCGCCGTCGGCCACACCGCCCACAAAATAGGCGGCGAAGACGGCGGTGATGACCACCGTGGTGTAGCCCGAGTTGGCGAAGTCGTACATGGCCCAGCCAAAGACCTCGCGCTTGCGCACGCCGGGTTGCAGCGCGGTTTGCGAAAAAAGAGCCATGTTTTCCTTTAGTCTGACCCGCAAGGGTTCAAATTTATTGAGCGCCGCCAATCGCCACCAGCCAGGCCTTCAATTCGGCAAAGGCGTTTTCTCTG
>Ga0051980_10003950_pt1 | contig 11241 bp, 8 predicted proteins | sample CryGey13umfilter_2_FD_55014 | JGI IMG/M metagenome (GOLD analysis project Ga0051980, IMG submission 55014) | Groundwater microbial communities from aquifer in Utah, USA - Crystal Geyser 4/9/14 3 um filter | ecosystem: Environmental > Aquatic > Deep subsurface > Groundwater | place: USA: Utah...
TTGTGATGCTCCCCGTGTTGAAACACGGAGTCTCATATTGAAAGGGCTTGCCCGCCTTTGGAGGGTCACGTTTTATCGTAACCGATTATTATCGGACGCGACCCCGATAGTATCGGGGCCTCCCTCCAAAGAAGAAATAAAGATGCGGGGGGCAAACCCACCCGCCTATGGATTGCCGATAGATCGTCGGGGTTATGGAAGCTGTCTTTCCAATTCATCGGCGAATTTATTAAAAGCATCTTCTCCAAAAAGAACGAATTCCACCCACCTGGGTCGTCCATTTTCCTCGAGGAATGCGATCGTTTTCTTAAGCATAATCTCCGCGCATTTGGCCATATCAAATCCCCCAACACCGGTCCCGAATGCCGGAAAAGCAATCGAATCCGCTTCCAACTCTACCGCTCTCATAAGGGAACTGATAGTTGCCAGTGCGATATACGATTCGTTTGTTTGAAGGTCCGGCCCCATTACGGCGGCGTGGATAACATATTTCGCCTTCAATTTTCCCCCTGATGTTACTACCGCATAGCCAATTTCAATCGGAGCCATAGATAACGCTTCACTTTCGATTTCCTCTCCGCCCGCTTGTTTTATTGCTCCGGCCACGCCGGACCCCATCCAAAGATAATTGTTGGCCGCATTCACAATCGCCTCGCAATCTGATTGCGAGATATCTCCAATTGAAATTACGATTTGGCAATTGTTAATAATACCGTTTTCCGTAAAATACCCTCTTGAGCCGATTTATGGGGCAGATCGGTCGTAATCGAAAACCATCCTGATTTTGCCTTTGACTATCTTAATGATATACATTATCCTCAACGAATATAAATTGCAATTGGTAATTATGGATAATTATTTAATCATCACATTGAACTTATGTTGATTCGCATCAGCCGACACCATCGCAAGATGCCATATTTTAGATCTGAATCCTGACTAATTCCGGGAAATAGCCGATAGAAGATATTATGCTCCCGTATCCATTCAAGCCGGAAGAATTCTTCCTCAATCCCGTCGCTAAGCTCGTATTTATCATCATTTGCGCATTGGGCATATATCAATTTGCCCGCAGGGCCATTTACTTGATTAAGATGGTCAAAGCCGGCAAGCCGGAGAATCGAATCGACCAACCCGTGCGCCGGCTTCTAAATGTTTTGAAATTCGTTTTGGGGCAACGAAGGTTGCTCAATCTTGCCTATATCGGGTCCGCCCACTTCGTGATTTTCTGGGGATTTGTGCTCTTGAGTTTCGGCACCCTTTCATTCCTTGGGCGCGGCTTGATAGATGGATTTAGGCTTCCTATCATTGAGACTATCCTGGCTCCCGCCTTCCTATTTTTGCTTGATGTGTTTTCGGTGCTGGTGATAATAGGCCTGGTGATGGCGGGTTTGAGACGGATTTTCATCAAACCCCTCAAGCTTTCCATCCACCCGGGAGGATATATCCTTCTGGGCCTCATTTTCCTGTTGGTCGTTACCGATCTGATTGCCGATGGAATTTATATCACAATGACCGGCGCCTCGGAATCCAATTGGATGCCTATTGGAGCGGCATTGGCATCAGTATTCGGATATGGCGCCTCGTCGCAATTTTATTATTGGCTGATGTTTTGGGCTCATCTGGCGGCTTTTTGGGCGCTGGCGGTTTATGTCCTCTACTCAAAGCACCTGCATATATTTGTTGCCCCTTTTAATGTTTTTTTCTACACATTAAAACCGCGGGGCGAACTCGAAAAAATGGAGCTGGAGGAATCCGAATCATTCGGCGCTACCAAAATCGAGGATTTCCGCTGGAAAAACATCCTTGACCTCTACGCTTGCACTGAATGTGGAAGATGCACCCGCGCCTGCCCGGCTTATGCCTCGGGAAAATCGCTTTCTCCCCGCGACATCATCATCGATTTGCGGGATCACTTCCTCTCATTGAGACCACAAAACCTTAAGGACGATCAAGGGCGCCGTATAGAAGGGAATGCGCGAAGACCATTGGTTGAAGGTATCATCAAATCCCAGGATTTATGGGCTTGCACGACTTGTTTTGCCTGCCAGGATGAATGTCCGGTTTTCATTGAGCATGTTCCCATCATCCTGGAAATGCGACGCAACCTGGTCCTTACCGAAGGTCAGGCGCCATCAGAGGTAGCGCCATCATTGAGAAATATCGAACAGAGGCAGAATCCGTTCGGCGTTCCACAGAGCGAACGCCCGGCTTGGACTAAAGGCCTTGGAGTGAAAATTCTGGCGGAGGATTCGAATGTAGAATATCTTCTTTGGGCAGGGTGTTACGGCGCCTTCGATAATCGCAACAAAGATGTATTAATCGCCTTTGCCAAGCTGTTGAATTATGCCCAAATTAGTTATGGCATATTAGGAGAGGAAGAACATTGCTGCGGGGACCCGGCACGGCGACTGGGTGATGATTATAATTTTCAGATGCTGGCGCAGACCAATGTGGAAATAATGAACGGCTATTCTGTAACCAAAATTGTTACTCCCTGCCCGCACGGATATAATACCATCAAAAACGAGTATGGCCAGTTCGGAGGGAATTATGAGGTTTATCATCACTCCGAGCTCATCTCAAAGCTTCTTAAGGATGGGCGGCTGAAAGCAGGCAAAACATTCGACATCAGAGCCGCATATCATGACTCTTGCTACTTGGGCAGGTATAATGATATTTATGACAGCCCTCGCGATGTAATTCGCTCTGTAACCGGCGCCAAGCTAATTGAGATGAAAAGACATCGCCGGAAAAGTTTCTGTTGCGGCGCAGGCGGCGGAAGAATGTGGATGGAGGAGAATTCTAATCAAAAAGTCAACCAGGTCAGAGTGGAAGAGGCGCACCGAGCCGGCGCCGATAATTTAATTACCGCCTGCCCATTCTGCCTTTCAATGTTGGAAGATGGTTTGAAAGGCAAAAACCTTGACGACACTATCAAAATACGAGATATTGCAGAATTGTTAATAGATTCAATAGAAGAAATGAAGGAAAAATGATGAAACACATTCTTATTTGTTCAACCCTGATAATCGTCTTCGGATTATCAACAACGGGGATGTCCTCGGCGGGTGTGATCTTGAAAGAGACTATGACCACCGAGATGGTATCTCCAATGGGAAATCAAACCACCACCGATAATACCACTATCTATATGGATAAGGGGAAAATCAAGTCGGTCAGCGAGACAGATAATGCCGCCTCGATCGTCAGATTAGACAAAGAGGCGATGTACCAAGTGGACATTGGCAAAAAAACCTATCAGGAGATACCTTTTAAGGCGCTTCAATCAATGTCTGAGAAGATGATGAGCGGAGAAAATCCTCAGATGAAAGAAGCGATGAAGAATATGACTCCTGAGCAGCAGCAAATGATGAAGAATATGATGTCCAAAATGTTTGCGGCGATGACAGTTTCCAAGACCAGCGAGTCCAAATCGATGTTGGGCCACAAATGCATCAAGTATGAAGTTTCCCGAGAGGGGACCAAAATGATGGATTTGTGGGCAACTGAGGATTTCGATGTCGGCACTGATTTCTCCGAATTTCTGAAAATCAAAATGCCAGGCAACAAGGAGATGTTCGCCGAATTCTCGAAGATAAAAGGAATGCCGCTGGAAACCATCATCACTATGGATATGGGAGGCATGCGCACCAAGGTCCATAGTTTAGCCACCGATATCAAAAATGCCTCAATCAGCGCTTCCGAATTTGAGGTCCCTTTGGGTTATACTAAGGAGACAGCCGATTTGGAAAATCTCTATAAGTAGGGCCGTCGATTGGCTTGTTATTAGCCGGAAATTACAATTAGCAATAACTATTATGGCAGGGCAGGATTCATTCCTGCCCTGTTGCTTTTTTCATCAGAAATTATATCCCCACGAGATGTAAAATTTATCGAGGTTCTTCTCATAAATCCCATAGCTTATGTCTAAGGGACCCAAGATAGTGGAGATGCCTATTCCTCCTTGAAGTCCATGTTTTAAGTTCCTCAGCTTAACTTCGGATTTGTCCGAATAAATATCGCCGGCATCGTATCGCAAATAAGGGTAATACCTATCACCGATTTTCTTTCTCAATCTCAGGTGATACCCAAAGAAATTATCTCCATAAATCTCATATCGGTGAAATCCCGCAAATCCATCGGGTTCATTCAGATAAAATTTCTCGGATAGCGGTAGGCCATTGATAGAAATTCCCAACGCGGCTCTGGGATGAAAATTAAGCCCAAATGGAAGAGGATAATAAGATTCTACCGAGACATAGAATTTGCTGAAAATATCATTCCCCCCCAATATGTCACTGCCCCATTCCAAATACGAAAGATGATACTTCCCACTCTCGGGAAAAGTATTACTGCTTTTGGTGTCCACCACCGAGCGCAGAATGAGGCTCCTGATTCTCATCAGGTTTTTCTCACCGGACAATGACTTATCTTCAATGTCTTCAACACGCAATTCCACCGAGGCCGCACCCAGACGGGATATCTGTTGCCCTATCCTCAAACCCGCCCCCCGGTAATTGCGGAAATATTCTTTGCGGGGCCGATGGTCGATGAATATGTCCATCTCTTTATGACCGATGCGAGCATTGATGGAATAAGCAAGAAATGTTTTAAATATCCGATCAGCGCGGAACTCAGCATTCAGTTCCCTCTGCCTATCCCCAATTACAGTGTTCAACGCAAGTTCGCTACCCGTGCCTGCGAGGTTGTAATCACCTGCATCAATCAATCCCTGTAGATTGTATTCGTCATCGTAACGGACTCCGAAGCGCGCCGCTCTTGGGTATTTTTCGCGCATATTGAGCTGTAAAGTGTAATAACCATCTTTATGATCAACGATATTAGTGGTGACACGCTCGAATAATCCGGAGTTGTAGAGATGCTCCACGCCCTTATTTATATCCAACGAGTTATAGGGCCGCCCAATTACTTCAGGAAAGTCCCTCTTGATCACCCATCCACGCGTATATTCATTCCCAGTTATTTTCAGATCCGCAATCAGTCCCTCATCAATTTCAATCAGGAGAATTCCATCAGACACATTTAGAGTGATTGCCATTATATTCACAAGCGAATAGTGGGAGTTACGGTATAGATTCTCAATCCTCTGCAATCCGGATTGAAGCATCCTACTATTCAATCGTTTGTCGATCTCAATTCCCAGATACTTCTCCAAAATCTCATTGGAGAAGACCGTGTTCCCCATAAATTTGATCTCTCTAATCACCGGGAATAACTGCATTTCAATATCAATGATGGCTCCTTCCGCCCCTAATGTAGTATCGAAGTCGGCGCAGGCATAATCGCCAGTACTTAATATCCTCTCCTTGAGGATCTGAATATCGATCGATGAGACTAATTTGCCATCATACTGGTCGCAGAGGCCGCTCAAATCAGAGCTTTGGCAATCATCAGGAATGAAGGTCGTTCGTACCTCATCAACAAAAATAGCTGTATTTGGCTCCGGATTCGGTCGATTTAGAAGCTCCAATATCCGAGGAAGCATCTCATAAGCGGCTTTCTCACCTTCTCGAATGATAGCCGGAATATCATCAAATTCAGTATTGGCATAATTGCTGAGGTCCGGCTGGATAACCAGATCGGCCTTGTGAAGTTGCGCAATGGTTTTGTCCATTACCATGATTGTGGTGGCTTGATTGGCGATATCAAGGGCCGATTTTAGGTGCTCACGGGAATAAAGTTGTGAGACAGTGTTGACTGCTATTACCTTTTCTGCTCCCATTTTTCGAACAACATCCACCGGAACGGGGCATACCAGTCCACCATCGACCAATAGCTGATTACCATACTCAACTGGGGAAAATGCCAATGGTATTGAAACCGCCGCCCGAATAGATTCAGCCAGGTCGCCACTTGAAAGAATTACCGATTCTCCAGTAACAAGATCAGTTGCCACCGCCCTAAACGGGATTCTTAAACAATCAAAGTTGGCTCCCGTTTCATATCTTGATCCCATAGTGGACTTGTAAAGATAGTCCGAAATTTTTTGTCCCGCGGTAATGCCTTGAGGAACATAAGGTTTTAAGCCATCGAATCGTATTTCGACCAGATGCTTTTCTCGTTGTTGTCGCTGGGTGAGAAAGAGTTTCAAGCGTCCAGGACTATCGGAAAACAAGCTTTTCCAGTTGGTGTTATAGGCCAGTTGTTCCAAATCCCGCGCCGAATAACCCGAAGCGTACAATCCTCCAATTACCGCTCCTATGCTGGTGCCGGCAATATGTGAAACAGGGACGCCATTTTCCTCAAGGACTTTCAATACTCCGATTTGTGCAAATCCCTGCGCTCCTCCCCCCGATAATGCCAACCCTATTCCGGTCCAGCGGGGATTAATGATAGCTGTGAGATCAACTATCTTTGGGGATTGACTTAGTCCGTTTTGGCCGTTGGTGGCAGTTTGGGATGAAGCCGTATTCAGCCCGAGCATCACCATCAACCATATAATAATATAATCCTTAAGAAAGTGCTTGAATTGAGCCATCGTTTATGATATGTATTCTCTTCCAATAATTTAAGCCCGCGGTTTCACAAAAATCAATCATTAATATGCCGATAGTTGAAATATGATAAGTAATGCCAGATTAAAAGCGCTTATTGCGCTAAAACAAAAGAAAAACCGTCAAAAAGAAGGCAAATTCCTGGTCGAGGGCGATAACCTTATCGCATCGGCCTTAGAAAATGGCTTCGACCCGGAGGAAATATTCTATTCCGTTGATTATGGAAAAAATAATATTGACTCCTTGATTGGGAACAGGCCGACAAAAAAGGTTTTTATTTCCAGCCCCCAAATGCGGAAACTGTCAGATGTAAGCACTCCGCCCGGGATTGCCGCGTTGATGCCCACTTTCAAATATACTCTTGATGACTTTGCGACATCAAGCAAATTGCTTTATATGGATCAAGTTTCCGATCCGGGCAATGCCGGGACCCTCATTCGCAACGGCTGTGCTTTTGGCTTCGATGCGGTCATCTTTGGCCAGGGAAGTTGTGAACTTTATAATCCGAAACTCCTTCGCTCAACTGCGGGATATATTTTTCAGATAAAGGCTTTGGAAAACATATCGTATGAAAAATTAAGTGCGCTTAAACAGCAAGGATTCAAGCTGATTTCAGGAGATTCGAATGCCAGATTAAGCATAGAAGATCAAAAGTGCCCCGAAAAGGCGGTTTTGGTTCTCGGAAATGAACCTCGTGGCGTGAGCGAAGAAGCCAAAAATCTGGTCGATTTGGCATTAAGAATCCCTCTTAGCAGCAAGGTTGATTCGTTGAATGTCGCCGCCGCCGGCGCCATATTGATGTATTGGGCAAGAAACGCAAGATTGGCTCGATAGCCTTGACATAAAATTATGAATCGCCATTAGCTCCTGGTATGCTTAATAGGATTGGGAATTGGATTATATTGGGCAGCAGGCTGGGATTCGCAGGGAGAAATCAAGAGATTGTTGAAAAAATCTGGGCTGCCATGAAAAAGAAAGTGCTTTAGAAAATTCTTTTCTTTCTCTCCTTCTCCCATTAATTGGGAGAAGGAGTCGGAGGATGAGGGAGTTTATGGGGTTACACCCTCATCCCTCCCCGCTTTAACCGGGGACACCCCACCACAGGCGGGCAAGCTTCTCCCGATGAACGGGAGAAGGTTGAGATCATTTTTCGAGTTTCCTGGCTTTTTCAACAATCCCGAAAGTGGGAATCCATATTAATCAAAGAGATGGATTCCCGCTTCCGCGGGAATGACATGTGGAGAAAGTCAAGAAACCACATTTTCAACAAGCCCTCAAGAGGGGCGTCCGCCAATATTTCATAGGGCAGCATTCTGATTTCTTAAACTTTTTAGGGAGGTAAATATGGTTCAAGCCTTGGCAGAAGCCAAAAGCACGATGGTCTTAAGCTCTCTTCTCGAAGCGCTCCTCTCGAAAAAAGAGCTTTCACCGGAGGAACTGGATTCCGTCCTTGAGGCTACCTGCAAGAAGGCATTGCAGGCGGTCAATGGAGTGGCAATCAGCATATTCCTGATCGAGGGCGATGACAATATCCATTTCAAATATGTCTATTATACTCCCGAGATTGAGCAGATGGGAGATAATTACAGAGCCATCGCTCAGAAAACAACTGAGAGATTGAAGACGCTCCCATTGCAGAAGGCCAAAGGGATCGTTGGGAAAGTTATCAGCGAAGGAAATGCTGTTCTTACCGAAGATACGTTCAATGATCCGGATTTCAATCCCGAAGTGGATCGGATTACCGGGTTCAAGACCCATTCGATGATAACAGTTCCTCTGCAATCAAAAAATATCATAGGAGCCATCCAAGTTGTAAATCGTATCCATAAATCGGGGAGGGATAAATTCAACGCTGAGGATCTGGCCCTGCTTCAGGATGTCGCCGACTATTCCGCTCGTATAATGACCACGGCTTCTGACGCCAATGAAACTCTTTCGGATTTTGAAGCCGCCCAATGCTTGTCAAAATTGGGTAATACGCAGTTTATCGATCTTGGCAATCACAGACCTGATGACCCGGCGCTCTTTGAGTCCATCGGAGAAAAAGTCCTAAGGAAGCTGAATATTTATCCTTTGGAGAAAAATCCTGATGGCAGCGTCATCATCGTGGTTTCCAATCCCCTGGATTATGCTCTGATTGATAAATTTCGGTTTGTGACCAAGCTGAAGGTTGCGAAAGTGATGGTCTCTACCGAGAAATTGATCGTCAGCGCCCTTAAGTCAGCATTCAAAATGGATGCCCAGATATCGGAAACGGTGGCGGAAGTTGGAAAGGAATACGATTCCGCTACCGAAACCATTAATATCCAAGATGAGGTTAATGAATCCTCGGCGCCAATTGTCCAGCTTGCCACCAGAATTATCGAGGATGCCTATTCGAAAGGGGCATCGGATATCCATGTCGAACCATTCGAAAAGGAAGTCAAGATTCGCTACCGAATAGATGGGGTTCTCCACGAGGTCTATTCTCTTCCCCCGCGGACTATCAGCGCCCTGATTTCGCGTTTGAAAATTATGTCTGACCTTGATATTTCCGAACGGAGGCTTCCGCAAGATGGCCGAATTAAGTTTAAGTCTTTCACTACTAAAGACATAGATATCGATCTGCGAGTGGCCACCGGCCCAATGGCGTATGGAGAGAAAGTGGTGATGCGCATTTTGGATAGAACTTCGGCGGTGGTGGCTTTGGAACAGATGGGCTATTCGGAACATAATCTCAAAATTTATGAAAGCCTGATAAAAAAACCTTATGGAATGATACTGCATTGCGGTCCAACCGGTTCCGGCAAAACTACGGCATTATATGCGGCGCTAAATTGCATCAATAAGCCCGATGTCAATATCCAGACAGCCGAAGACCCAATAGAATATATGCTGACCGGAATCAACCAGATGCAAATGTTGCCGGATATTGGCCTTACTTTCGCCAGGGCTCTTCGATGCTATTTGCGCCAGGACCCCGATATCATAATGGTGGGCGAAATCCGCGACCTCGAAACTGCCGAAATAGCCATCGAAGCCGCCCTTACCGGTCATCTTATGTTCTCTACCCTTCATACCAACGATGCCCCGGGGACGGTAACCCGGTTTATCGATATGGGCATACAACCATTCTTGATATCATCGTCACTGCTGATGGTCGTCGCTCAAAGGCTGGTTAGACGTCTCTGCAAATGCAAAGAGGAGTATGCGCCATCCGAAGAGGAGCTTCAGCTTCTGGGGATCGATGAGTCGGGCATAAAGTTATTCCGTGCTCGCGGCTGTCCGATCTGTGCCGAAACTGGATTTAAAGGACGGATGGGAGTCCATGAGTTGCTGACGCTTTCAGAAGATCTAAAGCCGCTGATAGACAAGAGAGTTTCTTCCGACGAAATCAAAAAACAAGCTGTCAAAGATGGGATGAAAACACTCTTCGAAGATGGGTCCCTGAAGGTCAAAAAGGGGATAACTTCCATCGAGGAACTGCTGCGAGTGGTCCGTCCGGATTAATATGGACGATACGGACTTCAAAGTATCACACATTTAGCCTACGATTTGCTTCAAGTTTTTTATCGCGAAAATTCGTAGCGGCGAAGATGATTTTTTTATCTCCGCCGGTTTAGGCAAAATTCAGAGTTTTTGATAGGATAGGTCAGCTATGTCTTTAAAGGTCTGCGCCAGCGAGGTCTTCATCGCACCATTGGGGGCATAGATGGCATAAGCCTTGCCCTGAGAGAAATCGAACTGTGTCTTAAGCTTCTTAATCCCATAGCAATTTTCTAAGTCAATATTCAGCTTTTTCATTCCAATCCTTATCTCCTTTAATCTCTAGATCCAAGTCCAGTAATGACAGGGTAACTAGCCGGTCACAGTCGCAATCAATAATTTATGTCGGCTTCACGTTGCAAGCATAAGACCCCACTCAAACTTCATGCATACAGTTGACGGGCTACTTCCTCTTATGAAAAAGTATAATGTCTAAGCGAAAACATCAATAAAAAAATTTCGTTATCAGAGACCCGTTTAGATTTCCTTGTGGCGTCGGGTAGCCCCACCTGACACCTCGAACTGTCGGGTCAGGCGACCAGGCAAGACAAGGAATCCCACAGCAAGCTGTGGGGCACCCTGGTGAGGTGATTCTCTCCATCTATAATCTTCTGGGGCAGAGGATGTATGAGCAGACCGTGATGCGTCAGAAACCGGGAAGATATTCCACTTCTTGGGATGGTTCAAGATCTCCCTCTGGCATTTATTTGGTGCGTGTGAAGATGGGTAATCTGGAAGAGACCAAGCGGTTGTTGATATTGAAATGACACGCCGCAATCTTCCTGCATTGTCGGAGTATCCGCCCCGCTGAAGAGGGGAAATGAAGGATAGCACAATCCCCTCTGGAGAGGGGTGGCCGAAGGCCGGGGTGTGTCCATCCAGTGCTTGGCAGATGTCCTCATCTGCCTACCACAAATAATTCCCACAGCAAGCTGTGGGGCACCCTGGTGAGGTGATTCTCACCATCTATAATCTTCTGGGGCAGAGGATGTATGAGCAAACCACTACGCATCAGAAACCGGGCAGATATTCCACTTCTTGGGATGGCTCAAGATATCCCTCTGGCATTTATTTGGTGCGTGTGAAGATGGGCAATCTGGAAGAGACCAAGCGGTTATTGATATTGAAATGACACGCCGCAATCTTCCTGCATTGTCGGAGTATCCGCCCCTCTGAAGAGGGGAAATGAAGGATAGCA
>Ga0051980_10003970_pt1 | contig 11206 bp, 4 predicted proteins | sample CryGey13umfilter_2_FD_55014 | JGI IMG/M metagenome (GOLD analysis project Ga0051980, IMG submission 55014) | Groundwater microbial communities from aquifer in Utah, USA - Crystal Geyser 4/9/14 3 um filter | ecosystem: Environmental > Aquatic > Deep subsurface > Groundwater | place: USA: Utah...
GGTATTGACATGCGGCCGGAGGGGGAGTATACTTCTCGCGAAACTCGCCCCGCCCCCATCGCCGCGCTAGCGGCAAGGCGGATAAGGTGAGTAGTTACCTCAAATCTGCATTCCCAAAGGAGCCTCTCCAATGTCCCCTCGTTCTCTTCACCGAATCGTCCTTGCACTCGCCCTCTCGTGCTGCGCCCAGCAATGCCTTGCCGGCGAGACGCCCGCGACACAGCCGCCGGCCGTCGCCTATTGGCCCTTTGACGGTGATCTTGGCGATGCGACCGGCCGCGGCAACGACGCGTACGTCGCTGCGCCTCAGTTCGCGGAGGGCCAGCGTGGCTCGGCACTGAAGTTGGGCGGTGTCGCAACTGCCGCTCCCGACGGCGTGGACCTGCGACTGGCGCCGGGGCTGCGGCTCGACTGCTGGGTGAAGCTCGCGGAACTGCCGCCAGGCGGGCAGGAGATTCTGGTCAAGCGGAACGAGTACCTGCTGCGCGTGAACCCCGCGTCGGAAGGCGGCCAGTTCTCGTTCTTCGTGTACCTCGATGGCTGGGAGCCGCGGGTGCAGTCCAAGGTGGTGCCGCAGGTCGGCACGTGGTATCACGTGGCCGCGGGCTGGGATGGCAAAGTGCTCTCGCTGGAAGCCAACGGTGACCGCGCCCAGAGAGAACGCGCCGGGCAGCCCGCTGCCACCGACAAGCCGCTGTGCTTCGGTCCCGGGGTCGGTATCCTTGACGAAGTGCGGATTGACAACCCTAACGCCAAGTCGTCGGGCGTGGCGTACTGGCCGTTTGACGGCGACCTGCGCGACCAGTCGGGACACGGGCACGACGGCGTGGCGGAGGGAGCGAAGTTCAGTCCTGGTCGAGTGGAGCAGGCATTGNGCGGCGGCGAGCCGGTCGTGGTCGCCAACAGCCCGGACCTGCAACTGGCACCCGGAATTCGCCTCGATTGCCNGGTCTACTTCGACAAGGTGCCGCCGGGGATCCAGAACCTGGTGCGCAAAGAGGGCGAGTACATGCTGCGCGTGAATCCGCCCAACGAAGGGAGCAACTTCTCCTTCTTCGTCAACTTAGGCGGTTGGGAGCCGCGCGTTCAGATCAAGCGCCCGGTGCAGGCCGGCGTGTGGTACCGGGTCATCGCCAGGTGGGACGGCTCGGCGTTGACGTTGGACGTGAACGGGGAGAAGTCGCGTCTCGTCCGCGGCGGGCTGCCGCACGTGACCGATAACCCGGTCACCATTGCATCTCGCGACAATATTTCTTTTGGCGGACCGGACCTGCGGATCGACGAGTTGCGCCTGGAGAATCCAAGACTGCCGGTCGTGCAGGTGCGAGAACTGAGCCAGGAGCACACGCTCCTGCGAGTCGGCGTCCGAGAGACGCTGACGGCGCTCGTGCAGAACCTGGGCGCCGAGGCCGGCGAGGTCAGCGCCGGGCTGACACTGCCGCCGGAGGTGCGTTGCCTGGGCGACGCAGTTCAGCCGCTGGGCACGCTGACAACCGGCGACACGAAGACGATCCAATGGCAGGTGCAGGCGGATCGCGAGTCGGCAGGCGTGGCCGAGGTCCGCTTGACGTGCCAGGGCGCGCCACCCGTCACCAGCCGCCGCAGGTTGGTCTTCTTCCCCAGTGACGACGCGCCGGCGGCAGTGGCGGTCAGGATGAGACCACCCCACCGCGCGGGCGCGACGACCTATTACGTGGACAGCCTGCTGGGCAACAATGCCAGCGCCGGCACCTCACCCGACGCGCCCTGGCGCGACTTCACCAATGTCAACGGCAAGACGCTTGGCCCCGGCGAGAAGCTGCTGATCAAGCGAGGCAGCGTCATCAACCAGGAGCTGTCTGTTTCCGCCCGCGGGACAGCCGACAACTGGGCGCAGATCGGCGCCTACGGAACGGGACCGCGGCCGACCATCCGCCGCAACTGGGATATCGACGACCGCTGCGCGCTCGTACGCAATCCCGACTACCTCCATATCAGCAGCCTGGTCGTGTGCTACGCCGGCAAAGGGCTGGTTGTCCACTACCAGCAAGGCCGCCACACCGGGCTGCTTATCGAAGACTGCATTGCGCACCACATTGAGGGGCTTTACCGCCCCAACGCCAACGGCATCCCGGAGTGGCGCGACCGCAACGGCGCCGAGGGCGAGGGCTTGCACAGGTCTGCCGGCATCATGCTCTCCGGGGTGCCGTCCAAGGACGCCGTGATCCGCGACTGCGAGGTGTTCCAGAACTCGTGGGGCTACTACTTTGCCAACGGCGAGGGGCTGATCGTGGACCGCGTCTATTGCCACGACAACTACGTCCTCAACACCTCGCCGCACCCGGCCCTGGTCGGGGTGAGGCGGTCGTACCTGCAGAACAGCATCTTCGACGCTCCCGGCTTCCACGCCTCCGCCGGCACCATGGGCATNATGNTCGNGGATCCGCAAGGGCTGATCATCCGCAACTGCACCTTCCGCAATCAGCCCGACTCCGGCTCGTACGACGAGGGCGGCATCGACTTCGAGGCGGCCGGCAACGGCTGCCTGATCGATCACTGCACCTTCCAGAACAACGCCGGGCCGGCCATCGAGGTGTTGGGTCTCAAGGGCCCGCAGGCCAGGAACCTCGAGATTGCCGACACGCGCTTTCTCGCTAACAACACGGCCCGCAAGCACGGCCCCGCTGAGGTCTACATCTGGGGGAGAAGCCCGAACGCCGAAGTCTGTTGCAGCACAGGCAGCATTCACGACAACGGCTACGTGACATTGCCCGGTGTAGAGTTCTTCGTCAACGAAGCCCCGAAGACAACACAGTGGACGCTTCAGAATAACACGGTCTACGCAACCACCGCGGAGTTGGACAAGGGCATGCCGTTCAATGGGCCGCCGGAGGTTGACGCCGGGCCGGACGTCCGCACCGACAAGCCGACCGTGCGCCTGGCCGGCACCGTCCGCGACGACGGCCGCACGGCGAAGCCGCTGACGGTACGCTGGGAAGTCCTCGAAGGCGCCGGCACCGTGACCTTCCGCGATCCCGCGTCGCCCCAGACCGAAGCAGACTTCTCCCCGCCCGGCGACTACCTGCTGCGCTTGGTCGCCGATGACGGCGAGCTGTGGTTGAGCGACCTGGTGGCGGTGCACGTCCTCCCGCCCGGCGTGTCTGTGGCAGCGGCGTGGGAGTTCAACAAGCCGCTGGACAAAGAAGGCTGGACGGAGGTCAACACCGGCACACAACTCCGCGAATGGACCCACCCCCTCTGGTCCGCCTGGTCCACCATCTCGCACCCCGTGAAGTACGTCGCCGGCGGCTACTACCTGGTCGCCGTCGAGAACAGCCCCGACGCGCACCTGCTGTCCGGCGACAACCTGTCCGTTGACCTGATCGGCCGCAAGACGATCAAGCTCCGCTTCCAGAACCACACCCCCGCCACCCGGATGCGCTTCCGCTTCACCACCGAGGCGGACCCCGCGTGGCAGGACGCCAACAGCAAGACCTTCGACGTGACTCCCAACGACAACGGCCCCCACGACTACACCGTAGACATGAGCACCGTTCCCGGCTGGACCGGCCGCCTGAAGCAACTGCGCCTCGACCTGGCCACCGGTGCGGAGCTCAGCGGAACGTGCCGCTTGGACTATCTGTGGATCAGCAACTGAGGGCGCCGCGGCGCGCTCAGCTTCGGCTTTGACTCCGTCGGGCGGTGTCTCCGTCTTCGCCACGCAACTGCCGGTGCCCAGCCTGTGGAAGACGCACACCCACAACACGCCGGCGGCGACGGAGACGACGCCCTACACATATCGTGGCTCGAAACGGATGCAGACTATGACCACACCAGACGACTTGACAGAGGAACGGACCCTCCAACACGTCCCCCACGGCTTCAGCGTGCGTGACGACTACCTTCTCGAAGAACCCCGCCGCCTCCCAATCCGCCGGCGATGCCAGGTGCTGGTGTGCGGCGCCGGGCCCGCCGGCGTCGGCGCTGCGTTGGCTGCCGCCAGGGAAGGCGCCGACGTCGTGTTGCTGGAGCGCTGGGCGATGCCCGGCGGCATGTGGACAGCGGGGCTGGTCAACCCGTTCTTCGAGTGGAAGAACAAGGGATTCATCGTCGCCGACCTGATCAGCCGTTTGGAGCGGGCTGGAGCGTGGAAGCTCTGGGTGAAGGACTACTGCTTCGACCCAGAGATCATGAAGCTGACATTAGAGCAGATGTTGGCTGAAGCCGGCGTGGAGTTGCTCTACTACACTGTGGCCGTGGACGCCGTGCGGATCGGCGACTGCGTGAAGGGTGTCGTCCTCGAAAGCAAAGCGGGGCGGGAGGTTTTCCTGGCCGACGTGGTTATCGATGCCACCGGCGACGGCGATGTTGCCGCCCGCGCGGGCTGCGAGTTCTGCTTCGGCAGCCCGGTCGACGGGTACGTGCAGCCCATGACGCTCATGTTCGAGATCGACCCCATCCACGGGTTGCGACACCGGAACAGCGGGGAACTCTACGACTGGCTACAGGCTGCGCTCGAGGCGACGGGGAAGGCGTTCGAGCTGCCGTTCCCCCGCCCCCAGCCTCGGCCTGCGCGAGAGTCGGCGAGTCACGGGCAAGTACAAGCTGACCCGCGACGACCTGGCCGCCGGTTGCCGGTTCGACGACGCCGTCTGCGCGGTCAGCTTCGGCGTCGACATCCACCGCGGCGTCTCCGCCGGCAACGACGCCTCCCCTTCCCACGGCGTCAAGATGCAGCCCTCCGAGATCCCCTTCCGCTGCCTGGTCCCACGCGACGTAGACGGGCTGCTGTTGGCGGGCCGCTGCCTCAGCGGCGACCACTACGCCCACGCCTCGTATCGGGTAACCGGCAGCATGATGGCCACCGGTCAAGCCGCCGGTTTGGCTGGCGCTTGGGCAGTAGCGGATAGGTGCGAGCCCGGCGACATTGACGGCGCGCGCCTCCGGAGCGCACTCACCGAAAGAGGCTGCCGCTTCCTGACGGACGCCAGGTAGCCCAGGAAATGCTCTGGCAGTCACCCGGCAGTTAGTTCGTAGTATATGGTCGCGAACTGACGGCCAACGTCAAAGGCGAGGGCGGTGTCTGTCTGTTCGGCCGGCAGTTCCTGCCTCCGCTTTCCGGTCAGGCTGTCCAGCGCGAAGACGCGGAGCCGGGGTGCCACCTGTCGTTGCAGCGTCAGATGGGCCTCAACGGGTTCCGCCATCACGGGTCCCTTCTTGCCCATCGACTTGATCACGAAGTCCTCGATGTCCGCATCGGCATTCCGGGCGTTGCCTACGGCCACCAAAAGCAGGCGGGCGGAGGTCGTGAGCGGTCTTGCGTCCAGGCTCGAAACGGCGATGGTAGCGAACTCGTTTGGGCTGCTGATGGCCAGACTCGAGAGCGAGTCGCCCGGCCCCGTGATCCGGTTGAGCCTACCACAGGCGATTTGCGTCCGCGGGCTATCGACCAGGAAGTACCCCTCTCTCACCTCTCGGCGCAGTTCGCCGGTGTCACTGACGACGCGGTCCAACGAGCTACGGGTGTCGCCCAGGCGCTTCAGCGCGTCGAGGTACATCTCCTCGGCACTGGTCTCGGCTGCCGGTGCGACCCTCGGCCAGTCCTTGGTTTCGGCTGTCGCGAGTTGCGTTTCTACGCGGGCCAGCGCCGGCAGGAAGGGAAGGCGAGAAATGGCGGAGCGGTTCTCCCAGACTTGGTTGGGTCCATAACGGAGGACCAGTTTGCGTTTGCCCACCGACACATCGCCGCGTCGGTACAGCAGCGAGCAGATCTGCGACAACCCCCAGGTCGCCGGGTCGGTCTGTTGACTGTGGACCAGGATGCCCGGCGTCTCGTGGAAGCGCGCCCACGTGCCGCTGTCGAAGGAACCCGTCGCGCAGTAGAACAGCGGGGCATCCCAGTCCTGATACGCGCAGTGGGCGGCCATATAGGGCAGCCCTTCGCAGCGATGGTGGTTGGGGTAGACGTAGTTCCACTCGCTGGCGACGGTGGGGACGCCGGTCACTTTGGCGCGGGCGAAGCTCGCCAGCGTTCCCGCCTGCCACGCCGGCGACAGCACGGCGCTCCTGTTGTTGTAGGTGCGGAACTGGCCCAAGGCGCCCGTGTGATCCCAGTAGGCATGGTCGTTGGTATAGTCCATGTCGGCACTGGCCCACAAGTCGCCGAGGGTGAAGGTGATGTTGGTCCCGCAGAGGGGTGCCTTGACGCCCAGGTCGCGCAGGTACTGCTTCATCTCGTCGAGGTACGCCTTCTGCGTCTCGGCGGCGAACCGGCGGCCTTCGACCGTGGCGGGCAGCGAATCCGGCAGGTCGCGTTTGGGCAGACCGTGCGCCGCAAGCCACGTGTGCCACCGCTCTTCGAGTTCGGAGAGCCACGGTTCGCACAGGCGCTCGCGTGTCCCGCCCCAGTCCATGGTCAGCGAGTTCTCGTTGGTGATCTCGTACAGGCAAGCGGCCGGGTCATCGCACAGTCGCAGGTTGGTGTAGGGATTCGTGTGGGTGAAGAACAACTTCGCGAGCTTCTGCGTGGCCTGAATCAGTTCGGGATCGAACGTGGCAGCCAGCTTGGCCTTCCCGTTGTCCGCGACCTTGTGACCCAGCAAGCGGTCGAAGAGCATTCCATCGTTCAGGTCCATGTAGACGTAGGCGCCGTTCTCTTTGAGCTGAGCGAAGAAGAAGTCGAGCTTGTCCAACGCTACAGGATTGAGGTTGCCATCCGGCGCGATCAGCGTATCGTCGTAGACGGCATACAAGTGGAACCGGACCAGGTTGACGCCCTGGCGCGCCAATACCCGCGCAATCCCCGGCGCGTCGGTCTTCTCGGGGAATGGTCCACGCAACGCGGCATTCGTGCCCCAGAATCGCACTGGTCGATTGGGGTTGTCGGCGAAGACGAAGTGCCCGCCGCTGTTCTTCAGGAAGCCGTGCTTGCCGGCCGGCGCGTCATTGAGGAACGAGACGTCCAACGCCGATCCCGGCTCGATCTGGTCGTTCCAGGCAATCGGGCAGGGAAACCACTGCGACATGTCCACCTCAGACCGGTTCGGTCGCGACTCGAACAGGCGCGCCAACTCCTGGTGCTGGAGATCGGTGAGACCGTCGGCCGTGACCGCCGTCCCCGCCAACCAGATCGGCACGCAGGCGGTGCCGGTGGAGCGCATCCGCACCCCGGCAATGGGCGTCTCGACCTGCGGATTCTCCCACCGCATGACGTACAGCGCGACCTCGGCTTCGCCGTTGGGGCCCTGCCACCCAACGCGTCCCAGGCTCGGCGGCCGCGTCGCCCACCAGTCGTTGACCTCCAAGCCGTAGCGCACCGGGATGGCGATCTCTTTGCCGTCGGCGTAGCGTACGACGTACTCGGCGACCGGCGCTTCCCGCTCGACGCTCCACGCCGCCGTCTGGAGAAAGTAGAGCGACCGGACCTCGGCGCCCACCGGCACTTCCGCACATTCGGCGGGAAACGCCGGCCGCTCGCCGCCACGCAGCACGACCACCGGCTCGGCGACGGTGAAGGGAACACCGATCTCGTTGGCCTCCAGCCGCCCCGGCTGCAAACTGCGCAGGTCGTTGGCTCCCTGGTCGGTCCAGCCGCCTTTGCCGTCCTCGGCAACGTCGTCGCGCAAGCCTCGGTTGCCCGCGCCGGCCACATTCAGGGGCAGGAATGCCGGCAGCGACGACGGCGTGGCATGGACGCGCAGAACCGCCTTCGCCTTCAACCCCTTGACGGGGTCATACGGCGGGGCGAACCGCAACCGAAACCGCTTCGCCCAAGTCAGCGACCGCAGATCGTCGAACGACCACGGGGAAGTCGAGCCAGCAACATCCAGCGACAGGTCACCGACTAGCGACGATAGCTGGAGCTGTTCCGCACTGCGCTGAACGTCGTGGGTCTTGTCGGTGGCGGGAAGGTGATCGAGCTGGGCGCGCTCAAGGGCGACACACAACTCGACATTGGCGCCTCGGGGATCGGGCTTGAGGTCCAGCTCCCAGGTCACCACGACACCGTCGGGGAGTTGCTCAAGCGTCTTCGTCAACCCGAGGAGTTTGCCCTGGTAGGTGGCAGTGGTATTGGCGCCGTCCCGCTTCACCTGCGGCTGGACTGTGCTCAGATTCTCCCTCACCTTCCAGTTCCCGTCCATCAGCAGCAGACTGTCCCCTGTCAGCACGTCAACCCCTTGGTAGGAGACAATCAGCGCAGCGCCGCTCCCCCATCGGCCCGTCTGGGCTGACACGCACAGCGCGGACCCGAGGATCAGGGCTGCCGCAATGCCGGACTGAAGTCTGCTCATGGTTGCCTCCTGCGAAAACGCATTCCGGACGCCCCAACCTGTTGGGGGACTACCCGCACTCAGCCCCCGAACAAGTTCGGGCGTCCAGTGGCAGGCGCCTTCATCCATCGGGGTGTTCAAGCGAAGCGCGAACGTGAGTGATCCCTGCATGTGGCGCCGCGGACCGCCAAGCTACACTCACCTCGGCGCCGCGGTTGCCCCGGCCGGCGTTGGCATCGGCCTGGGCACATGAATCGCGGGCCAGGACGCGCGGTATTCGTCGTTGTAGAGACCGATCTGCTCAACCGGAATCCGCTGGAAGCCCAGCGCCCACGCCGGTGAGTCTGCGCGCAACTGGAAGTTGTGCCCTGCTTCATCCACGAACCTGGGGTCCTCGTTGATCAGGTTGTCTTCGAGCCTCACCCCGGGCCGGATCTCGGCGGCCACGTGATCCCACCAAGTGGCGTTCGGCTCCTTGCCGGCTGCGGCTCTGCGCAGATCCTCGCCGGAGCCGGGCCAGAAGACATTGCGGCGGACGACGTTGCCCTTTGGGTACATGGGGTCGTCGTCGAGGAGGGTCAGCAGTTCCGGGTAGCGCGTGCTGTAGGGCGGCTCCTTGAAGCGGATGCCGCGGAGGGTTCCCTTCTCGTTGGCTTCTTTGAGCCTGCCCTCCAGGTGTGGCTTCTGCCAGCCCAGGCCGCGCGCATCGACATGCATGGCGCTGGGGCAGTCGACGAACACGTTGTTCTCAACGGGGGTGTCGCGGCCGCCACCGAGGAAGACCGCATAGGTAACCTGGTAGAAGACGTTCCCCTCAATGGTGGCCGCGGCGAAGGAGTCGTCGAGGTAGATGCCTCTGCAGGCGTGTCCCAGCCGCCCGTAGAGGTGATGAAGGTAGTTGGTGCGGATGACATGGCCGCGGAGGGTCCAGTCGCGGCCGGCGTAGATTGCGCCGCAGTCGTTCGAGTCGGAGCAGACACTGTGGATCTCGTTGTACTCGATCCGGTGGTCGTTGCCGCCGAAGATNAGGGCGGAGTGCGGCGCGTCGTGGATCAGATTGTGCGACGCGCGCTGCCCCACGCCGCTGAACACAATCGCCGGCCGGTACATCCGGTCCCAGCGGCCGTAGTGGTGGAGGTGATTGTTCTCGGCGTAGTGTCCCGCCGGGGTCAGTGTCTTCCGGTCGCCCCCAATCAGGTAGATGCCGCCGCCGCCCATGCCGTATAGGTCGCAGCCGACGACCCCGTTCTCCCTGCCACCGACAACCGTCACCGCATGCACACCCAGGTTCCGCAGCGTGCAGCCGACGACGCGGCACTGCTCACAGTTGTCCATAGTGACGGCCGTTCCGCGGGTCGCTTCGAGCACTAACCCGCGGAGGGTGACGTGGGACACGCCCGTCAGCGTGACCAATGCCGGCGCCATCGAGACCTCGACCGCGGCCGTGTCCAGGGGTCCCGGGGGCCAGAAGTAGAGGATCCCCGTGTCCCGATCCACATACCACTCGCCGGGGCTGTCCAGTTCCGCCAGAATGTTGAAGCCGTAGAACCACTGCCCCTTGTGGTAGCCGTAGGAGTGGTAGGGCGGCTCGACAGTGATGACGCGTTCGTCCGTGTCGAGGGACTGGATTCGGTGACGTTGCTCGGCCCAGTCGCGGCACCAGCTTCCGCAGACGAAGGCGTTCTTCTCACCCAACCAGCGCTTCGGGTAGTCGCCCTTGTAGCGGAAGATCCCCTCGACGCAGCTCACGTGGCCGCGCACGTCGCGCATTGTGCTCCCCAGCACTTCCTCAATCTCGAGCGCTCCCTCGTTCGGNCCCCGGGCGATCTCCATAGGTCGATCGTTGAAGAAGACCTCGAGCCGCTCGGGGCGCGTCGCACCGGGCTTGGGGGCCACGCTGCCCATGGTGTACTCGCCCTGACCGTCCGCCGTCGCCAACAGCCTCTGTAGGTGTGCCCCAACATCCACCGCAAGATCGCCATACTCGGTGATCCCCAAGGCCCGCAAGTCAGCCTGGAAGACCTGTCCGCGGGCCTCGGGAGGCAGGCGGTAGAGAATCGCGGCGTCTTTCACCGGCTGCCAGTCGGTGACGGCTTTGCCGCCGCTCAGCCGGACCTCCGCCTCTGGAGCGCCCCGGTAGACGATAGGCGACGCAGCCGAGCCGGAATCGTCCGCCGTCAGGATGAACGGCTTGCCTCCCTCATACCTTCCCGCCTGGATCTCCACCCGCACGCCACCCTCTGGCAGGCCCGCGGCTCCCTTGGTCCGCCGGATCTCGTCGCGGGCGCGTTCGAGTGTCGCGAACGCACCGTCGGTATTGGCTTGGTTCGGGGTCGGCGTTCTGCCCGACCAGGCGTCGTTGCCGCTTGCCGAGACAAACAGCGTAAGCCCTGGCGTCTTCTCCGGCTGCGCCGCCGCGCAGACGGCAGTGCCTCCCGCCAAGGCGACTGCGCCGCCGAAGGCCGTACCCAGCAGTGCCAGGCCGTTGTTCATTTGGCTTCCTCCGTTGTCCGCGTTCTTTCCGCCCCCGACGGCGCGCCGCGTGAAGCGCAGCAGGCACGCACTACCGGCCCGCGCCCTCGCCCGGCGCTTCCTTGACCACCCGCGCCTCGGCCCAGTTCGCCATGTCGGCGCCGTAGCCATCGCCGGCATCGGTGACGACAAGGCGGAGGGAGCGGACGCCCGTCACGGGCAGGTCAATCGTCTTCACTTCGCGGAGCCCGGGCATGAGGCCACTGTCGTAGAGCAGCTTGCCGTCACCGAAGACCTGGAAGGTCACCGTTCCGTTCGCTTCCGCCGCGCCGAGGGTGACGCGGAAGTGGGCGTAGTCGCCGTCGAGCCGGTAGACGATCTCCGAGGGCGCGTGGGTGCCCAGACCTTTGCGGTAGCCGCGGGCGCCGAGGGTGAGGGGGTGGTTCTCGACGTCCTGGTCGCGGCGCGGGAGCCCGTCGTTGTTG
>Ga0051980_10003975_pt1 | contig 11200 bp, 9 predicted proteins | sample CryGey13umfilter_2_FD_55014 | JGI IMG/M metagenome (GOLD analysis project Ga0051980, IMG submission 55014) | Groundwater microbial communities from aquifer in Utah, USA - Crystal Geyser 4/9/14 3 um filter | ecosystem: Environmental > Aquatic > Deep subsurface > Groundwater | place: USA: Utah...
AGTGTAAAAAACCAGTGGGTGAAGGGGCAATACGGGTTATTGTCATAATTTTACAAAATCCAAAATAAAATAATACAGGTCAAATTTAAAATTCTTGATTCGTCTATTGCCATTCTCTTTCCGCCTGTCATTCCCGCGCAAGCATGTCCTGAGTCCCTCGGCTTTGCTCGGGATAAACTCCGTCGAAGGGAGGGAATCCAGACAGGGCTGGATCCCGCATCAAGTGCGGGATAACAAGGGGTGTGTCATTCCCGCGCAAGCGGGAATCCAGTCGTTTTGTCTGGATCCCGCATCAAGTGCGGGATGACGGGAGGGATGGATCCTGCATCAAGTGCGGGATGACAAAAAGGACTGTGGATCCCCAATCCGAAGCGCTTTGCTTTCGGTTGGGGATGACACAGGTGGCTTTCGGTTGAGGATGACAAGGGGGCTTTCGGTTGAGGATGACAAGGGGACAGAATGAAATTTTGCGTAAGTCATGTAAATTCTAAAATCTATTCCCTTATAATCGCATCTTCTGTCAGTTCAATATTCACATCGTCCATTGCCAATATATGGACACGAACTATATTTTCAGGATAACATTTTGCAGTCGCCAAGTAAAGTTTTTGAAGCGTTTTTTGTTTGAAATAATGGACTTGCTCTTTGGCGCGAGCTAAGCTCTGCGCGCCCGCCACATATTTGACCTCAATAATACAAATTTCCTTGTGGCGGTTTTGAGCCAAAATATCAATTTCCCCAAACCCTAAATACCAGTTCCGTTTTAATATCTTGTATTTATTTTGACGCAAAAAAACACAAGCCCGATCTTCTGCTTGATTGCCAATAGCGCGATTGTTCATTTTTTAGTTTGTGTTGCGGACGGCTTGGGCTTTTCTGAATTTTTCCTCCAGCTCTTGTTTGACTTTGAGTTTAGCTTCTTTTTTAGCTTTGGCTACCAACTCTTTCTCCGCTTTAATTTTTTCTAGTTCTTCCTCGCCCAGCTTTTCCTCCCAAACTTTGGGCGCAGATTTTTCCTTGTTAAGCGTTATCTTGGACGATTTGATATTGCGCAGATAGTAAAGCTTGGCGCGCGCGACGCGCGATGACTTGACTCTTTCAATTTTAATGATGTTAGGCGAATGCAAAGGAAAAACAATTTCCACTCCGATTTGACCAGTGGCGATTTTTCGCACAGTGAAAGTCGCGTCCAAACCCTTGCCATGCTTGGTGGCTAAAACCACGCCCTCAAAAACCTGCACGCGCGTTTTTTTGCCTTCCCTAAAACTCTGATAAACCTTTATCCAGTCACCAGCATTGAGTTGGGCGGGATTATTTTTAAGATATTTCTGATTGTAGGCTAAAATCTTTTGATTCATAAAATAATTATAGCATTTTAAATAAATAAATCAAGCCTCTCTAACCTCTAACCCAAATTTGCCAGCCCGACGGGCTGGCAAATTTGGGTTAGGTATGAATATAAATATGGTAAAACCAAAAAAACCGGCGAGCGTAGGTGGCTTGGGACACCTGCGCTCGCCGGACGAACGACCGTGACAAGAGGTATGGAACATTCTTGCCACGATCCAGATACTACTCGCCCAATCATGGCTGAACCGGACGAGTAGTTTGGATACTGCCTTGCCAAGCGATAGGTCTGCTCAGCAAAGCAGTTTCTGACTAACCCGCGCCTGAAACGCGACAATCAAATGTCGCGAACATTTGATGTCGCCATGCGATGAGGACAACGATAGGCGCGGGCTGTGTGAGGGAGAATAATGCCAGCCCCCTCGCGAGAATTGCATGCGGGCTGGCTTCCCCCTCAAGCTGTTTGGGGGCTGGTCAGGTAGACGCAACGAGTCGCGCTACCTGATTCACAAAGTCAGAAAAAGTCAATGCCATGCCAGGCGTGGCTTTCTCTGGCAACGCAAGAACATTCACCCGATCGTTGCCAAAGTATTGGAACCAGACTTGCTCCCGCGCTAACTTAACAGCTAGCGGAAGATCGTCCGGAACCAAGCCTCCACCCATCACCAAGTCTACGACTTGGCGTGGCACCACACGCTTTCTGCCACTTTTTCCGTTTCGCATCCTCTCACCTCCTCTCGCTTTAGTCTCGCCCCGCCTGTTTCGCAACAGTCAAGGCGGAGACGCCCTGCCAAACCCTTTGCGAGGGAGGGGGTTAGTTTGGCTTTTTCTTACCACCCCGGTTTATGATTGCCCAGTGCTTCTTCTTTCCACTCCCCTTTCGGGGCGATCGGGATGGAGCACACAACCCCGGGGGAATCCGAACCCCGATTTTCTCGAGTTCCCTTACCTCTTCTCTCGAGATCTCTACAACTTTCGACACAAACCTCACTCCTTAAAGTACTCCCCTTCCTGCTTTGATTTTGCTTGAGCAATGGCTCAAACTTACCGGAAGGGTTGCCACAACTTTTGCGACATATTCATCTTCTATGCTAAATTATAAATTTTAAATGTTACACGACTTACACAAAATATCGTTTCATTCCTTTGTCATCCCCAACTGAAAGCGAAGCGCTTCGGATTGGGGATCCAGCCCTGCCTGGATTCCCGCTTGCGCGGGAATGACACACCCCTTGTCATCCCCAACCGAAAGCAAAGCGCTTCGGATTGGGGATCNAGAGATTATAGACTGGATTCCCGCCCTTCGACGGAGTTTATCCCGAGCAAAGCCGAGGGACTCAGNACATGCTTGCGCGGGAATGACAGAAGGGAAAATGTTGCGTAAGTCGTGATGTTAAATTTATAAAAAACAAAACAAATATCTCACAAAAATAATTTTAAATTGTCAAATTTCAGATTATATTCACCACTGTCTTTAATTTCAAGCTACCATCAAACCGTCTAATCTTTTTTTTCAAAAATTTAACCTGTCCGGGAATTTTAGCAAATAAAGTATCATCTCCCCCCCTGCCAACGCCTTTGCCGGCAAAATACTTACTGCCTCGTTGTCGTACCAAAATCATACCGACTTTGACATTCTCGCCCGCAAACTTTTTAATCCCGAGCCGTTTTGACTCAGACTCTCTGCCTAATTTTGAACTACCTTTAGCTTTAGTATGAGCCATAATAATAATTTAAAAATTAAAACGAAAAAAAATTAGACAGCTGACGCAAATCATTTTTCTCTTGGGGTGTCATCACTATCATCAATAAAAAATAAAATAAAAACTTAAAATACAATACAAAACAAATAAATAATTTTTAAGATTTTGTTTTTAGGTTTTTATTTTAATCCAATTTTACCCATTTATTTTACTTTTGTCAAGCGATAGGGTAAATTATTAATAGATTCCAAATCTAACATCTAATCTCTAACATCTATGAGCTTCGTCCACCTTCATACTCATTCGCATTATTCACTTCTTGACGGATTATCAAAAATCCCTGATTTAGTGAAAAAAGCCAAGGACCTGGGTCAAAACGCNCTTGCCCTCACCGACCACGGCGTGATGTATGGCGCGATTGAATTTTATAAAACCTGTGTTGCAGAAGGCATTAAGCCAATCATCGGCTGTGAAGTTTATGTGGCAGAAAAAAGTCGCCTGAAAAAAGATGGTAAAAAAGACAGCCAGTATTATCATTTGACGCTTTTGGCAAAAAATCAAATCGGCTATAAAAATTTGATCAAAATTGTGTCGGACGCGCACCTAAGAGGTTATTATTACAAACCGCGCACTGACAAAAAATATCTTTCCACCCACTTTGAAGGGCTTTTTGCTTTATCCGGTTGCCCAGGAGGCGAACTGCCCCAAACAATTATCCATAAAAATTTAGCCAAAACCATTGAAATCGCCCTTAAATACCAAGAAATTTTTGGCAAAGATAATTTTTATATTGAGATTCAACCGCACGAACATCTTCCAGAAATTAAAAAAATCAACGACGGACTGCGCGAGGTAGCAAAAAAAACTGGTATTCCACTTGTCGCCACCAATGACTCGCATTATTTAAACAAAGAGGATAAAGAAGCGCACGAAGTTCTCCTAAAAATCAATACCAGCAACAAAAGTGGCAAAGAAGAATCTGGGATGTCGCTCAAAGAATTTGATCTATATTTATTTTCTGAAAAAGAAATGCAAAAACGTTTTCCTGAAAATAGCGAAGCAATCGCAAACAGCCAAAAAATCGCTGATCAAATCGATCTGAAATTTGAATTTGGCAAATACTTTCTGCCTAAATTTAATCTGCCGAAAGGCGAGAAAACCGCCTATGACTATTTAGCCAAGCAAGCGCGCGCTGGTTTTGGTAAAAAATACGACCAAGCTAATAGAAAGGCTCAAAAACAACTGGAATATGAATTAACAGTGATTAAAACCACTGGCTTTGCCGATTATTTTTTGATTGTGGCAGACATCGTCAACTGGGCAAAATCTAATGGCATTTATACCAACACTCGTGGCTCGGCAGCTGGCTCTATCGTATCGTATTGCCTTAACATATCAAATCTTGATCCGCTCCAATTTAATTTGATTTTTGAACGGTTTTTAAATCCTGAAAGAATTTCTATGCCAGATATTGATGTTGATATTGCGGACGACCGACGGCAAGAAATGATAAACTACATCGTGCAAACTTATGGCAAAGACAATGTTTGCCAAATCATCACCTTTGGGGTGATGAAAGCGCGTATGGTGGTGCGGGACGTGACGCGCGCGCTTGGCTATCCATACGAACTTGGCGANCGCATCGCCAAACAAATTCTGATGGGNCTCAANATNGAAACCGCGCTTGGGGCTAACCCGGACCTTCAAAAAATATATCGCGAAGACGAAGCCAAAAAAATCATTGATATGGGTAAAAAATTAGAAAATGTGGCGCGCCATGCTTCAACCCACGCAGCGGGCGTGGTCATCACCGAGGAACCCCTTGTTAATTATATTCCTTTGCAACGAACAACTGGCAACGAAGACACTGCCTCAACCCAATACCCGATGTACGATGTCGAACTTTTAGGGCTACTGAAACTGGACGCGCTGGGACTGAAAAATCTAACAATTATGAAAAATGCTTGCCGAATTATTAAAAAAGTTCACCATAAAAATATTGATATTTATCAGCTAGATTATAACGACCAAAAAACTTTTGAGCTTTTGCAAAACGGCGAAACCGTCGGCGTGTTTCAATTGGAATCGTCTGGAATGAGGCGCTACATCAAAGAACTTCAGCCCACTCACATCAATGATATTATGGCAATGGTGGCGCTTTATCGCCCTGGTCCAATGGAATATATTCCCGACTATATTGCTGGCAAGCATAAATTGAAAGAAATAAAATTACTTCATCCAAAGCTGGAAAAAGTTTTGGCAGATACTTATGGCATTGCGGTTTATCAGGAACAAATTTTNCAAATCGCGCGCGANGTGGCGGGATTTAGCTACGGAGAAGCTGATATTTTACGCAAAGCCATCGGTAAAAAAAATAAAAAACTCCTGCAAGCTCAAAGGAAAAAATTTATTGATGGCGCGGTGAATAACGGCACGGAAAAAATACTGGCAGGAAAATTATTTGACTTTGCCGAACCGTTTGCGCGCTATGGTTTTAATCGCGCGCACGCTGCCAGCTATGCGATTGTCGCTTACCAAACCGCGTATTTAAAAGCTAATTTTCCTGAATGTTTTATGGCAGCGCTTCTTACTTCGGACAAAAATAATTTGGATAAAGTTGCGATCGCAATTTCTGAATCGGAAAAAATGGGCATTAAAATTCTACCACCTGACATCAATGAATCATTCGTGGATTTTGGGGTGGTGGCAGATGACAAAAAAATTATCCGCTATGGCTTGGAAGCGATTAAAAGTGTGGGGCAAAAAGTGGCGGAAAATATCGTAAGCGAAAGACAAAAAAACGGACCGTATAAAAACTTGGAGGATTTTCTATCGCGGCACAAAGGGCAGACCGTCAATAAAAAAGTGATAGAAGCGCTGACAAAATCAGGCGCGCTGGACGCTCTATGCGAACGCAATATGGCGCTAGCTGGAATAAATGAAATTCTGCAATTTATCAAAGGGCAGAAAATAAATATTGGGCAAGCGGATCTTTTTGGCGACAAACTAGAAGTGGCGCATAAAAATTTGGTTTTGCCGGAAACCGCGCCTGCCTCGTCCAAGCAAAAACTGGCTTGGGAAAAAGAGTTTATTGGCATTTATTTGTCTGCTCATCCGCTGGATAATTATCGCGCGCTACTGGAAAAACAAAAAACAAAAATCAATGATTTAACGGAGAAAATGACTGGCAAAAATGTCAAAGTTTTAGGGCTGATTAGCACTTGCAAAAAAATCACCACGCGCAACAACCAACAAATGATGTTTTGCCGTTTGGAAGACTTGAGCGGAAATACCGAAGTAATTGTATTTCCAAAAATGTTAGAGGAAAACAACACGTTGTGGAGAAATGATAATATCGTGGCTATTTCCGGAAAAGTCAACACCAAGGATGGNGCAATTAAAATTATCGCCAATACTGCGGTTGAAGTGATTGACCAAAACGCGCTGAATGAATTTTTGAAAGATAATTTAACAAAAGAAAAAACGCAAATTACTTTAACNATTGACCACAGAGTGCCAAATGACGCNNTNGGCAAATTAAAAATTGCGCTGGAAAAATTTCCCGGTGATAAAAAGGTTCTGTTGCGCGTTGCGCAAAATGGCGGATATGCAGAAAAATACGCGCGCACTCATATTGTTATCAAGACAGAATTAGTTAACGAGCTCAAAGGAATTTTAGGGGAGAAAAAAATTAAAGTGGAATAAAATTAGTATTTATGTCTATTTAAAAATTCCACTATCCCCAACAGGGCGGATANGCCATGTCCGCTGGCGATAGCAATTTGTTTGTATGGGTGGTTAGTTACATCGCCAGCAGCAAATATCCGCGGATTTGAAGTGCGACCAACTGCATCAATGATAATCTCGCCAAATTTATTCTTTTTAACCGGCGCCAAATCGCTATTGGGCAATGAGCCGATATGAACCATCACACCCTTGACTTCAATAATGCGCGATTGACTAGTTACTAAATTTTTCATCGAAATACCACTTACCTGTTCCTCGCCTAAAATTTCTTTGGTTTGGGTTTGATACAAAATTTCAACATTGGCTTTTTTTTTCAAATTGTCAACCAAGACTGTTTCGCCATTAAATTCCTGATTGAGGTTTATCATTATCACTTTTTTGGCAATGCCTGCCATCATCATACCAGCTTCCAGCGCTGTGTTGCCACCGCCGATAATCGCCACATCTTTTTGACGAAAAAGCGGACCGTCGCAAGTGGTGCAATAAGTAATCCCCTTGTGGTCAAGCTCTGTTTCGCCCGGAATATTTAATTTTCTAGGATGCGCCCCGGTGGCAACCAAAGCTATTTTTGTATTAAATACTTTTGCGCCAACAAGCTTTAATCCATCTTTTATATTTTCAATTTTCTTAATTTTAACCCCCTCTTCAATGTCAACTTGATTAAATTCCAAATGCTCGCGAAATAATTTTGTCAGTTCGATTCCATTGGTTTTTTTAATTCCGGGGTAATTTCCCACCTCGCCACTTTGCGCTACTTCTCCGCCAAAACTTTCGCAAACGAGTTTAAACTTTAAGCCANGGCGCGACGCATACACGCCAGCCGCTGTTCCAGCCGCTCCGCCTCCAATAATGATTAAATCGTATTGCATTTTTATTTGATTATCTTTTTCCTAAATCCACCTCAATCTCAGTGCCAGCGAATTCTGAGGCAGTGTGGGTTATTTTTTTTTGCAGTTCGCCCGGATCTGGCACATCTATTAGTTTGATAATACTATTTTCATTGCCNCTACCAGATNTTTGGATTACGATATCGCCAAAATCAAAAATTGTGCGCACTAAACCTTTGACATCTTGGGTTACATTAACGATTTTATCTAGCGCTGATTCTGATACTCGACGAGAAAAAAAACCCCTTTGATCCATACTAATTACTCTATCCGATGAAATAATATAAATACTATGATTGTAGATAAACCAGCATCTGGAAAAATAAACTGCGCCAATAATACCTGTGATAATCGTTATGTAGCTTGTCACTGATGAAAAACCGAATTTCAAAAACAAGCCAAAAATAAGTAGCGCGACTGCTAAAATTATCAGCCCCATCTTGCTCATAACGAGCGGGTGCTTGCGTCCAAAATTAATGACTTGTTCTTTAGGCTTTTGTCCTTCAAAAGTGATGATTTTATCTGGCATCTTTTTTTGATCTAATAAATTTCATACTAAATAAAAATGTGGCGATTGCCACCATCAGTAGTATTAACCCAAACATTGCCTGCAATTTTCCGGCTGTTTTTGTGGTCAAAGCTATCATACCAAAAATTGCCGAAATTGCATACATAACTAAAACCGTCTGTCGCTGGGAAAAACCAGCATCTAAAAAACGATGATGCAAATGCATTCGGTCTGCGGTCCATGGAGTTTTTTTATTGAGAATACGGCGGGCAATCACCCAAAACGCGTCTAAAATTGGCAGTCCCAAGACAAGGGCGGCGGTAAATAATTTTCCGCCAGAGACAATTGCAAAAGTCGCTAGCATAAAACCTAAAAATTGACTGCCCGAATCGCCCATAAAAATTTTGGCTGGATTAAAATTAAAAATTAAAAATCCAAGCAGGGCGCCGGCTAAAACCAGCGCTAAAATCGCGGTTGATGTTTGGTTGATATAAGGCGCCAGCGACAAAAAAGCCAGCACCAAAGTCGCGATAAATCCAACACCAGTGGCGAGTCCGTCCGCGCCGTCAAGCCAATTTACCACATTAACAATCAGCACGATCCACAGCGGAACAAACAAGTATGTCCACCAACCTAGCTCAATATTTAATCCGCCCAGTGGATTGGCAAACCAATGAATTTTAATACCAAATAAAACCAGCGCCAATCCGCCGAAAATTTGAAATATAATTTTTACGCCCGGTTTTAGCCCTTTTATATCGTCCCACAAGCCTGAAAAAAACAAAATTGAAGCGCCAACAAATACGCCCAGCAAATTTTTATCGATGCCCCAAATTTTTTCCTGAACAAAAGTTAAGCTCTGAGAATCCGCTAAATACATTATTATAATAATCAGCCAAAAAGAAATAAACATCGCGATACCGCCGGCGCGCGCGATTGGTCTAGAATGAATTTTGCGCTTAGACGGTTGGTCAACCCAGCCGAAAACCTGGCAAAGTTTAATGACTTTGGGAGTTAAAAAAAACGATGATAACGCGCCCAACATAAAAATTATTAGTCCATACCAAAATTGATTTGTTTGCATAAATTTATTTTACCAAATACCCAAATTAAATCAAACCGTCACCAAAGCCCGCCCTAAAACATTATTTTAACTGTAAATTGCAAAAGCATATTTTTGGGACGCGCTCTACCTAATACCAAACTTCCAACCCCTGGGGCTGGAGATTGGCAACTATCGGCATAGTAATAATATGTTTAGATCACAAAATCAAAATCTCGGCGATCATACGAGCGCACATCTTTTTTATCAAACCAATATGAAATTTCGTGAGTGGCTTCCTCTGGAGTTTCAGANGCGTGCACTAAATTGTAAATCGCCCGTTTTTCAAAATTAGCCAGCGCTGGCGAATCAACCGAATAATCGCCACGGATCGTGCCCATATCAGCCATAGAAGGCAAAGTTGCTCCGCAAATTTTTCGCGCCATATCAACTGCGTGCACCCCCTCAACCACTATTTTTACCACCGGACCCTGGGACATAAAATCAAGTAGCCAACCCCGCACCATTTGTCCAATTTTTTTTAAATCAGCCGTGCCTAGCTCTTTTTCTAAATCATAACCGTATTTTTCATAAGTGCNAGCTGTTTTCTCGCCAAGGCGAGTAATCCATTTTTCGTCCTTTGGATAATGCCCGTCAATTTTTTCATGACTTGCCCATTCCATTTTAAGGGCGATAATTTTTAACCCGCGCTGTTCAATTCTTTGGATAATATCGCCAATTAGCCCGCGCACCACGCCATCGGGCTTGACCATCACAAAAGTTTTTTCTTGTTTGGGNTGTTTGTTCATTTTACTCCTTGATAATCTACTTTAATTGTCTTTAATATTTATTTTACAATCACCAAATTTTCTTTTTTAAAATCAAAAAATTGTTTGGCTAATTTGATTATATCATTTTGACTAACTTTTTCAATCCTCTCTATGACCTGCTGTGGTGAAAGCACTTCTTTTTGTAATAATTCCTGCCCTAAATAATACTGCGCTATATCCAAACTGCTTTCCAGTCCAAGTGAAAATTGACCAATAAAATTGTCTTTAGCGCGAGAAAGCTCTGACTCTAAAACTTTTTCACTGGCTATTTTTTTAATTTCTCGACGAATTGCCCCAATACCATCGTCCAACTTATTTTTATTTAGCCCGGCTCGCACTGCCAAATAACCATTATCTAAAAACAACGAACTTCCACTTGACACATAATAAGCCAGTCCACGTTTTTCTCTCACCTCAACAAACAAGCGCGATGACATCATACCACCCAAAATATTTTCAAGTATCTGCAATGTAAAACGGCGCGGATCGCTAATCTCAAAGGTAGGAAAACCAAGTATTATATGAGCTTGGTCGATATTTTTTTGAAAAGTTTTTATCTGCTTTTTGGGTTTTATTATTTGAGGAACGAATTTTCGCGCGTCAGTATTTTTATAGTTTTCTAATTTTTCCTTGATATAATCTGTTAGCTTTTTATCGACTTTCCCTGCGATCGCAACAACAATGTTTGGCGCCATATAATTATCTTTGATAAACTTTTGCATATCTTTTTTTTGAAAATTAGCGATGGTAGTTTTTTCGCCGGCAATTGAATGCGCCAAACTATGCCCCTCAAAAATCAATTTCTGAAATTCTTGCGTTGCTTTGGCTTGTGGCATATCTTCGTACATATTGATTTCTTCACTAATGACTGCTTTCTCCTTGGCAATTTCTTCCTCTGGTAAAGTGTTGTTTAAAAATAAATCAAGCAAAATCTCGGCTGATTCAAGCGATTTTTCGCAGGACGAATGCACATAAAAACTAGTAAATTCATTTGAAGTAAAAGCGTTGTAATGGCTGCCGAGCGCGTCCAAATCCTTAGACACATCAATATAGCTAGGTCGTTTTTTTGTCCCTTTGAAAAACATATGCTCGATAAAATGCGCCATACCAAATTGCATTTTTGATTCGTTGCGACT
>Ga0051980_10004025_pt1 | contig 11135 bp, 14 predicted proteins | sample CryGey13umfilter_2_FD_55014 | JGI IMG/M metagenome (GOLD analysis project Ga0051980, IMG submission 55014) | Groundwater microbial communities from aquifer in Utah, USA - Crystal Geyser 4/9/14 3 um filter | ecosystem: Environmental > Aquatic > Deep subsurface > Groundwater | place: USA: Utah...
AATTGGAAAGATTGATGAAGCAACGAGAATTTTTGAAGTGATGGAAAATTTGTATCTTCAACTGTATACTTTTTCATTATACGATAAAGTTGTAAAAGAGGCAAGAAGGAAAATAGATGTTAACAGAATTCTAGTAGATGATGTTAGATCTGTAATAACAGAAGAGAAAAGAAGAGCGGAATTAATCAGAATTTTACAAAAATTAGAAAAATGATCTAAAAGACACAATGCGGGCGATGGGATTTGAACCCACGAACTCCTAAGAGACTAGCCCCTCAAGCTAGCGCCTTTGGCCAGGCTGGGCGACGCCCGCAACAGAACTTCCATTCATGGTTTTTATAATCCTTGATTACTTTTTCAATCGTGTTAATTCCAGTTAGATGTTTGACATGTGGAAAATTAATTGCTGATAAATTTGAAGATTATCAAAATAAAATTAAAGCAGGTGAAGATCCTACAAAAACTCTTGATTCTTTAGGTTTTGAGAGGTATTGTTGTAGAAGAATGCTTTTGACTACTGTTGAAACAATACAACAAGTAATTCCATTCTACGAAGCAATTCAGAGAAGAAAACAAGAAGTTCAATCTGAGTTAGAATAACTTGGCCAAGATTTCCTCTATTGAAGGACGGATCTTATACAATAGCAGAGGAAGTAAAACAATAGAAGTAGATGTTAAAACAGATAATAAATTTCTTGGAAGAGTATGTGCACCATCAGGTGCAAGTGTAGGAAAATATGAAGCAGTCAGTTTTCCAAATAATAATCCAGAAGACAGTCTTAGAATTTTAAAAGAAAATTCTCAAAAATTCATAGGTTTGGAATCATCAGATCTAAAAGCAATTCACGATGTTCTGAAAACATTGGATGGTACAACAAACTATTCAAAGATTGGTGGAGCATTAGCTTTTGCAGTAACAATTGCAGCTATGGAGTCAGCAGCTAGAGCATTAGACAAACCATTGTTTCAAATACTTTCATCAGAACAGTCATTTAATTTTCCATTTCCTTTGGGAAATGTATTAGGCGGGGGAGCACATGCCGGACCTGGAACTCCAGATATTCAAGAAATATTGATTTGTGCTACAGGCTCAAAAACAATTGAAGATGCTATTGAAACTAATTTATCAGTTCACAAAGAACTACGACGTGTTTTAGAGAAGGAAGATCCAAGTTTTACAAATGGGCGAGGTGATGAAGGAGGCTGGGCACCAAAACTAGAAAATCAAAAAGCATTAGAAATTTCTGCAAAAGCATGCGAAAATTTAGGATTTACTTTAGGAAAAGAAGTGTCATTAGGAGTAGACTTTGCATCATCAACACAATGGAATGAAGAAAAATCAAAATATGAATACANTAGGGCAGGATTTGAAAACTCGACTGGAGAACAAATTGAATTTGCAGCAAGCATTATTGAAAAATTCAAATTGNTTTATGCAGAAGATGCCGTTCATGAAGAAGCATTTGAAGATATGGCAGAACTAACTGCAAAGTTTCCAAAAACATTGATTACAGGAGACGATCTAACTGTAACAAATAAAGAAATCTTGAAAAAAGCAATTGAGAAGAAATCATGTAATGCAGCAATTCTAAAAGTTAACCAGGCAGGAAGTCTTTTTGATGCTCTAGAGTTTGCAGATGAAGCAACGAAAAATAACATAAAACTAATCACATCACATAGATCTGGAGAATCTACAGACTCACAGATATCTCACATAGGTTTAGCGACAAAGTCAAAAATGCTCAAAGTGGGCATTGTTGGTGGAGAAAGAGTGGCCAAATTAAATGAATTATTACGCCTATCAGAGCATGATTTAATACGCGGTATGGCAGAGATTTAAAATCGTCATGAGCCAACAAACTGAAGGAACAGATATCAAAAAGAAGGTTCTAGCAACCGGAATTAGAGTAGGTACACAAGTAAAGACAAAATTCATGAGATCATTTATCACAAAAGCCAGTCCAGAGGGACTTTACATGTTAGATTTAGACATCACATTAGAAAAAATACAAACAGCAGCCAAATTTATCAACAGATTAGGAACAGAAAATCTCATAGTATGTTCAGGCAGACAATATGCAGAAACACCAATTGAAAAATTCTGTGAAGCATTAGGCTCAAAAAAACTACTTAGAAGATTCATGCCAGGCACACTAACAAATCCGTCATTACCGTATTACATTGAACCAAAACTTGTTTTGATTTCAGATCCTCAAGTAGATGAACAAGCAATTATCGAGGCAACAAATGCAGGAATTCCAATAATAGGAATTGCAAATACAGACAACATCACATCAAACTTAGATGTAATTATTCCAGCAAACAACCGAGGAAGAAAAGCATTAGCAACAGTTTATTGGTTATTGGTACGTCAAATCTTAATCGAAAGAGGCGAATTAAAAGAAGATGAATCAATGAAATATGAAATTGATGATTTCGAAACAAAGATTACCGAAGAGGAAATCGAATAAATCATTAAAAATTAATGTATTCAATTGAAATCCAAAGCTTCTGCACCAGGAAAAGTAATTCTTTTCGGAGAACATTTTGTGGTATATGGTGTAAAAGCTATACTATGTGCAATCGACAGAAGAGTTAATGTCACTGCAGAAAAAACAGATGATAAAAAAATATCCATAAGATCAAACATAGGTGAATTAGTACTACCTCCAAACGAGTCAATTTCAGAAATAAAGTCGCCACTAAAACCATTTTATTATTTAGCCAATAAAATTATAGAAAACCAAAACACAGGAATTGAAATAATTGTAGAGTCAAACATTCCATTAGGAGTAGGTTTAGGCTCATCATCTGCATGTTGTGTTGCGGGTGCTGCAGCAATATCCAGATTATTTAAAAAAACATCCAAAGAAGAGATTCTTACTTTAGCAATAGAAGCAGAAAAGACGATTTTTGAAAACACGTCTGGGGCAGACTGTACTGTCTGTACTTATGGTGGAATAATGGAATATGACAAAGAAAAAGGATTTCATAAAATAGAATCTGAGCCTAATTTTCATCTAGTAGTCGCCAATTCAAACATTGAACACTCTACAAAATCAGTGGTAGAAAAAGTAAGACAATTTAAAGAAAAAGATGAGATAGAATTTTTATCTCTGTGTAACATGGAAGCAAAATTAGTTGAAGAGGTTCTAGAATTATTAAAAGAAAACGACATTAAAAAATTAGGAGTTAAAGTTAAAGAAAATCAAGAATANTTAGAAACAATAGGGATTTCAAATAACAAATTAAGAGAAATGATNCAAATAGGCCAAACCGAATCATTTGGTGCAAAAATTACTGGTGCAGGGGGAGGAGGATGCATCTATGCACTTACAGATGAATCAAATCTTGAGCACACTATGAATCACTTCAAAGACAAGAATTTTGATTGTTTTGCAGTCAAAATTGATTTTAAAGGTCTGGATACTTTTTAATTGATCAGATAATTTTGAAGAACATGATTCTAATAAAATTAGGTGGATCAATTATTACAGATAAAGAAAAACCATTATCACCTAGGAAAAAAACAATTGAAAATCTTTCCAAAAGTTTGAGGAGAATCAACGAACCAATCATCATTGTTCATGGAGGAGGATCATATGGGCATTATTGGTCTGTAAAATATGATATGCACACAAAAGAAAAAAAATACGATCCAAAAGGAGTTGCAGTTGTTAAAAATTCAATGATTGAATTGAACAAAATTATTTTAGATTCGTTACTAAAAAATAAATTAAATCCATATTGTCTTCCTCCAACTGATTTTATGTTTGGAAATAAACCCATAACTAAAAAAATCAAAGAGATTGAAAAAATTGCAAATTCAGGCTTAATTCCAGTCACATATGGAGATGCATTATGGTACGGTCAGAAAAAAACATACATTCTATCTGGAGATAAAATCATGACTCATCTTGCAAAAATCTTGAAGCCTAGATTATGTATTTTTGCTCTAAACGAAGACGGATTGTATTCGGATTTAAAATCAAAAAAACTAATTTATGAGTTGCAAGGTGAACGTCCATCGATATCTGAAAATAAAATGGATGTCACCGGAGGAATGACTAGAAAAGTTGAAGAGGCATCAAAAATTGCAAAGATGGGAATTAGTGTATTTTTTGTGAATGGAAATAAACCTGAAAGAGTTGTGAAAGCGGTTAAAAATAGGACTTTTGAAGGAACGCTGTTTAGAGGTAAAAAAAATGTCTGAAGAATTTGTAATTTTAGTTGATGAAAATGATAATCCTATAGGCAGTGAAGAAAAAGTAAAGTGTCACTTACCAAACGGAAAGTTACATAGAGCATTTACTGCACTGCTGTTTGATAATGATGGAAGATTAGTGCTTACAAGAAGAGCAAAAGAAAAAATGCTATGGCCAAATGATTGGGATGGAACATTTGCAAGCCATCCAAGAGAATCAGAAACCTATGTTTCATCTGGAGAAAGAAGGATGCCAGAAGAATTAGGGATTTCAGGNACACTNGATTACTTACATAAATTTGAGTATCATGTACCATACAAAGACGTAGGATCTGAAAACGAAATATGNGGAACTCTGATTGGANTTATTGATAAGNTAACAGAGTTAAAAGAAATTGAAGGNGAAATTGATGAAATTAAATGGATTTCGTCTAAAGAGTTACTTTTGGAAATAAAGANAAATCCTCAGGTCTATTGTCCATGGATGCTTATTGCGTTGAAATTGCTGGATAAATCAGACAAGGCCATGCTTGAAAAACATGCAAATATCTTATCTACATGGATGAGTAGTGAAATTCACGATGAATTACAAAAAGCAATTGAAATTCACCTGCCAAAGGACAAATGGAGATTAGTAAATGAATAAAACTAAACAAATGGAACAAAATGCAAAAATAGTTAACAAATATCTAAATTCAAAACTAAAAGGAAATCCTAAAAAACTCTATGATGCAGCAGGACACCTAATCGTTAACGGTGGGAAAAGACTCAGACCATACATGGTAATTAGAAGTTGTCAGATTTTGAAAGGCAATATTTCCAATGCAATGCCTGCTGCAAGTGCAGTAGAAATGGTTCACAATTTTACATTAGTACATGATGATATCATGGATAATGATGAGATGCGTCATGGTGTTCCTACAGTACATAAAAAATTTGGCATGCCAATTGCAATACTTGCAGGCGATGTTTTGTTTTCAAAAGCATTTCAAATCATAACTGATTCTAAATTATCAACAAACGCTACAACTCAACTTGTATCTAGACTTGCAAAAGCATGTGTAGATGTGTGTGAAGGTCAATTATTAGATGTTAAAATGGCAGAAGAGAGAAAAATTCCATCACAAGCAGAATACATCACAATGATTGGTAAGAAAACTGCAGCATTGTTTGATGTGTCTTGTGCTATGGGAGCAATTTGTGCAACAAACAAAATAAAAGACATCTTAAATCTTTCATCATTTGGAAGAAATCTAGGAATTGCGTTTCAAATAACTGATGATCTCATCGGAGTAATGGGTGATCCTAAAATTACAAAAAAACCAGTAGGTAATGATCTAAGAGAAGGAAAGAAATCACTTCCAATTTTGATGGCAATAAAATTAGCAAGGGGGAACAATAAAAAAATAATTCTAAAAGCGTTTGGAAATCCAAAAATTTCAAAAAAAGATCTTGGTAAAGCTGTAGAGGTCATCAAATCTTTAGGAATAGAAGAAAATGTTAGAAATCAGGCACTAAAATACGCTGAAAGAGCTGAAAAATCACTAGGTGAATATTCAGGTCCAGCAAAAGCAGAGTTGGTTTCATTATTAGATTTTGTAGTCAAGCGAAGCGTATAGTTGTCAACAGATGTGAGTTAGTATGGATGAAGAATTAAGAAAAGAAATAAGAAAAATGGCTCTCCAAAATGCTTTTGAGCATGGTGGAGAAACGAGAGACAAAATAATTTTGGGAAAAATACTAGGAACAAAACCAGAATTTAGAAATAAAGTAAAAGAAATTTCTGGAGATATTTCTGAAATAGTTTCAACAATAAATCAGTTATCATTGGAAGAACAAGAAAAAGAGATTAAAGAAAATTTTCCGGAAATTTTAGTACCTAAAGAAAAAATTGAAGAAAGAGANGGGTTGCCAGAATTAAAAGATGCAGAACAAGGCAAAGTCATAACAAGGTTTCCCCCAGAACCTAACGGTTATCCTCATATCGGTCATGCAAAAGCAGCTATCATCAATTCAGAATATGCAAAGATGTATGGAGGCAAATTCATTCTAAGAATGGATGATACAAATCCAGAAGCAGAAAGAATGGAATATCATGCAGCCATAAAGGTAGGATTAGAATGGTTAGGAATAGAATTCGATATTGTGAAAAATACATCAGACGATATGGAATTATTTTANGAGAAAGGAATAGAATTAATCAATTCNGGAAAAGCATACATCTGCACTTGCAAAAGAGAGGATATTAGTAAAAACAGAAGAGAGCGAAAAGCATGTAAATGCAGNATGGAAAATATTGAAAAAAATAACAAGAATTGGGAAAAGATGCAAACGAAAGTCAAACCAGGAGATGCCATCGTAAGATTTCGTGGAGATATGAAAGCAGACAATGCAGTTATGCGAGATCCTGTTTTGTTTAGAATTATTGAGGAGAAACATTACACTTTGGGAGAAAAATATCGAATCTGGCCAAGTTACGATATGGCAGTTGCCATAGAAGATAGTATAGATGGAGTCACTCATGCGTTTCGTTCAAAAGAATTTGAATTAAGAAAAGAGCTAATTGATGCAATTTTAGANGCATTAAACATGAGAAAGCCAATACANGGGTTTTTCTCCAGACTAGAATTCAAGGGAATGCCAATATCAAAGAGAATCATCAAACCNCTTATTGAAGAAGGAAAAGTCTCATGGTATGATGATCCAAGACTACCTACTTTAGAAGCATTGAGAAGAAGAGGAATAAAACCAGAAGCAATTAGAAAATTCATCATGTCATTAGGATTAACCAAAGCTGATACTCTTGCACCATTTGACGCGTTAGAATCATTTAACAGAAAATTTGTTGATGCAGACAGCATCAGATTGTTCATGGTAAACAACGCAAAAAAACTTAGAGTGAAAAATTTACCAATATCTTCTATTGAAATTTCAAATCATCCAATCAAAGACATGGGAAAAAGAACTATCGAGATTGATGAAAATTTCTATATTTCAGGAGACGATGCACAAAATATCAAAGAAGGCATGCAAATTCGTCTTTTAGGTTTAGGAAATGTATCAATTACTAAACAAGGAGTAGAGATGGAGGGGAAATTTATTGAAAATAATGAGAAAACAGATATTCTAAAAATTCAATGGGTACCGCAAAAGACAGCACATGAAATAAAGATGATCATCCCTAAAGCATTGTTCATTGGTGATGAGTTTAATGAAGATAGTTTAGAAGAATTGGACGTTTATACAGAACCGCATTATCTACAATTAAAGGAAGGAGAAGAGATTCAATTTGTCAGATTTGGATATTGTAGAAAAGATTCACAAAATCAAGCAATTTTTACACACAAGTGATCAATTATGAAGATAGCACGGTTGTTATACGACAATAATGAAACATATGGTTTCATAAAAGGAGATCAAGTATCTACAAAAGATGAAATTACTTACTTGACAGGAGTGCCGATTCCTCAAAATGTGAAAGATTTTCTTTTTGATGGATGGTATGATGAAATTAAAGGCAAAATCAATGATTTGCCATATGGTGAAAACATTTCAAAATTCAAATTGTTGCCACCAATTCCAAATCCCAACAAAATAATCTGTCTTGCGTTTAATTACGTAGACCATGCTAAAGAACAAGGATTACAGGCACCAGAAGATCCTGCAATTGTGATAAAACCACGAACAGCATTAAACGGTACAAACTCAGAGATCATATGTCCAGATTTTGTAACGCAGTTAGATTATGAAATAGAATTAGCCTTAATCATTGGAAAAAATTGTAAAAATATCAGTACAAAAGATGCTGCGGATGCAATATTTGGATACATGATACTTAATGATGTGTCTGCAAGAGACATTCAGTTCAAAGACAAGCAATTTACACGAGGAAAAAGTTTCGATTCATTTGCACCATGTGGACCATGGATAACTACATCTGATGAAATACAAGATCCTCAAAATCTAAAAATGACCACCAAAATTAATGGCGAAGTCAGACAGAACTCTAACTCTAGTAACATGTTCATAAAAATCCCAGAAATTATTTCAAAAATTTCCAAAGTTATGACGCTAGAAAAAGGAGACATTATATCAACAGGAACGCCTGCAGGTGTAATGCTAAACAAACCAAATGCAGTGTTTTTGAAAGATGGTGATAAAGTAGAAATGGAAATTGAGAGTTTAGGGATTTTGAGCAATACAATAAGAATTGTAAAATCAGACTAAGTCAATGATTTCTTCATTAAATGGAATGAAATTTTATAATCTAATGAATCAAAAAGAGGCAATTCTTCTTTAGTTAAAATTTGAATTCGTTCATAATTATTCTTCATCGCATAATTCTGTAAAAATGATAATATTTGTAATGCAGAGTCATCAGAATATGAAAATAACGTAACAATCAATGTTTTGTTAAAATGATCTGAATCAGTTATAATTGCAAATGAATTGTCGTCAGATAGGGTAGATTTTACAATACAATTTTGTGCAGTCAACAATGACATAGCCACATCATCAAGTGGCAACCATCTCCAAGATTGAACATAATGTGGATGGGGTTGGTGATCAAAACCATATTCAAAAGACACATTATGATTTAAGTTGATTTTTGGGTCAAGAGAGTAAAAATTCCATGTTTGAAAAATATTGTAGCCTAGAGAATTAGCCATGGAAAAAGATGCAGTGTTTTTAGTATCAATCAACATATAAGAAAACAAAACATGTTTTTCTTTTCCAATAGTTTCAGCATGGGTAACAAGGTCAGATGCAATTTTTTGACGACGATATTCAGGATGGATTCGAATTCCCTCAATCCAAATTTGATCCAATGAGTAAAATGCATGACAAATTCCAACTTGATTTGGTTTTTCAGCTAAAAACAAGTAACCCTCAGACAACCAAAAATCCCAAACATGTTCTACGTAATCACCCCAAGAAAAAGTATTTTGGCAGAATTTCAGAATAGATATTTTATCAGAGACAGTGGCATTTCGGATTGTTGTATGTTTCATATACGAAAAAATATTAAGAATGATTAGATAAAAACTACGATGGGAAAAATTGTGGCAGGTAAAACAGCAGATATCACACCTGGAAAAATGATCAAAGTATCCATAGATGGGCGAGACATACTAGTTGCAAACATCAATGGCGAATATTTTGCAACTGATGATTCTTGCACTCATTCAGGATCTAGTTTATCAGAAGGAAAATTAAATGAGAGTACAATTACTTGCGGATGGCATGCAGCAGAATTCGATTGTAAGAGTGGAAAATTACTGAAATTCCCAGCAAAAATTAGAGATTTAACATCGTATAATGTTGTAATAGAATCAGACAATGTTTTTGTAGAGATGTAACTATATACCACTAATTTCAATAAAAGGTGTAAAAATGGCAGACGACGCACAAAATAAAGAATCAATGAAGGAAGCAATAGAGACATTAAATCAAATTGCTTCAAGTAATTCAACACCAAAAACAATAAAAAAATCAATAACAGACTTAATTACAGATCTAAATAATCAAGAAAATTCATTATCAGTAAGGGCTGCAAATACAATTAGTTTACTAGATGATGTTACACAAGATCCCAATTTGCCATCATATGTAAGAACACAATTATGGCAAGCGGTTTCAAAACTTGAAAGCATAAGAGAATAAATTCTCATTTATCTCAATTAAACTAATGAAAATTGAAGATTATCTAGAAACTCTTCCAACTAATTTGCTAAATGGTGAAGATGTTCAATTACCAGATAAAGCATTTAGAGAAATTTTTAAATTTGCAGAGTTAGGAGAAGAAGATGTTTTTTATCATTTAGGTTGTACTAGTGAAAAAGGGATAGAGATTGCAATTAATGAATTCAATGTTAGAAAAGCTGTAGGCATAGATAACAATCAAGAAAAAATAAAACATGCGATACAAATTCTTAAAGACAAAAACATCAAAGCAGAGTTGATTTGTCAAGATGTTTCAGAGTCGGATGTCTCAGATGCATCAGTGATTTTATTTTGGTTTACAGACGAAAATCTGATAAATCATATGTTAAAAAAATTTGAAAAACTCAAACAAGGCACAAAAATAATTACAATTTGGGGACCACTTCCAGGTTGTCTTCCAGATGAGGTAAATTTTCCATACATTATCAACAAAACACCGTTCAAAAAAACACAAAACATGCAAGATCAATTATTAGCAATTTTTGGTGTAAAGTGTGTAGATTTTATCACAGCATGGGAATTTGCAGAAAGATATACCAAGTCTCTAGGTTCNCCTGAAATTAAAAATGATCGATTTTTGACAATCATACAGACATTAATAATTTGGATAAATGCAAAGAAATTAGGAGTAGCGTGTGGGGATAAAATTCCGGAGTCCATTCAAACATACATCAATATCATGAAAATGCATTTTGATATCGATTTTGAACATCTATTAAATGAAGAATCAATGTAATCCTTTTATTTTGTTTGTACTTAATTATAACATGGAGGGNAGAATTAACATCAACGTATCTGCAGTAGATTATGATAAAACNAGTAAAGCACTAACTCATCAATTGTCGCGTTTAGAAGAAATGGTTCACAGTCAAGAAGATTTTGTGATGACAGATTCAGAATTTGCTTTTGGATGGCATTTTTTTGTTTTAAGTGTGAATAGAACACTAATCGAAAAACTAACAGACATGATGGGATCAGACTATGATAAATTAAAAGGTAAAGGAATAGAAAAAAAATTTCTCACGTGGCTGACAAAAAATATTGAGAACAAATCCCCTAGATTCAAGCTTGCAATCAAAGAAGAGATGGAATCTAGTAAATTTGGTATATTTTAAAATAATAAAATGGGCCCTCGAGGGGAATCGAACTCCTGTCCGAGGATCCACAATCCTCTATACTAACCACTGTACTACGAAGGCCACAAAAA
>Ga0051980_10004028_pt1 | contig 11132 bp, 10 predicted proteins | sample CryGey13umfilter_2_FD_55014 | JGI IMG/M metagenome (GOLD analysis project Ga0051980, IMG submission 55014) | Groundwater microbial communities from aquifer in Utah, USA - Crystal Geyser 4/9/14 3 um filter | ecosystem: Environmental > Aquatic > Deep subsurface > Groundwater | place: USA: Utah...
AATGCGTGGGAATTGGATACTAAATTAGAAATTGCAATGGATGCGCTTAGAACACCCGATGGTGAAACACCCATAAAAAACCTATCGGGAGGTGAACGCCGCCGTGTGGCTTTATGCCGATTATTGCTTCAAGAACCCGATGTACTTTTGCTGGATGAACCTACCAACCATTTAGATGCAGAATCGGTGCATTGGCTTGAAAATCATTTACAACAATATAAAGGAACCGTAATTGCCGTTACACACGATCGCTATTTTCTAGATAATGTAGCTGGATGGATTTTAGAATTAGATCGCGGTGAAGGCATTCCTTGGAAAGGGAATTATTCCTCTTGGCTTGAGCAAAAATCAACGCGATTAGCCCAAGAACAAAAAACAGTTTCTAAACATCAAAAAACTTTAGAACGCGAGCTAGAATGGGTACGCATGGCCGCTAAGGGAAGACATGCAAAACAAAAAGCACGTTTGTCGAATTACGATAAATTGCTCAATCAAGATCAAAAACAATTAGAGGATAAACTTGAAATATTTATTCCAAATGGACCCCGATTGGGGACTAATGTTATTGAAGCTCAATCGGTTTCAAAGGCTTTTGGTGATAAATTATTGTATGAAGATTTGAGTTTTAAGCTACCTCAAAACGGCATTGTGGGAATTATAGGTCCGAATGGCGCTGGAAAAACAACGCTTTTTAAATTAATTATGGACGAATTACAGGCCGATAAAGGAACTTTTTTTGTTGGGGATACCGCAAAAATTGCCTATGTAGATCAAAGTCATAGCAATATCAATCCTGAAAAAACCATTTGGCAAAACTTTGCCAATGAACAAGATTTGATTATGATGGGAGGTAAGCAAGTGAATTCAAGAGCTTATTTAAGTCGGTTTAATTTTTCGGGTAGCGACCAAAATAAAAAAGTTGCAACCTTGTCGGGTGGTGAGCGCAACCGATTGCATTTAGCGATGACTTTAAAAGATGAAGGAAATGTATTGCTTTTAGATGAACCCACTAATGATTTAGATATAAATACGCTAAGAGCTTTAGAAGAAGGATTAGATAATTTTGCGGGATGTGCCGTGGTTATTAGCCATGACCGATGGTTTTTAGACCGAATTTGCACACATATTTTAGCCTTTGAGGGCGATAGTCAAGTGTATTTTTTTGAAGGTTCCTTTTCAGAATACGAAGAAAATAAAAAGAAACGCTTAGGAGCCGATGTGATGCCTAAGCGTATCAAGTATAAAAAATTAATTCGTTAAAAAAAAGCCTTATGGAAGATGCGCTCTTCGATAGTTTCTGACAGAACCTTTTACACTATTATAAGTTTGGTATTCTTGTTAGTAAGCCAAATTTTTGTTATTTAATTCTACGCTAAAATTCACCTTTGCGCCCAAAGCATCAAACACTTTCAAAATTGTTTCAAATCTTGCGTTTTTGACACTATTTTCAATTTTAGATATTTGAGNTTTCTGTACACCAACTAATTCGCCCAATTGCGCTTGCGTTAGGTTCCGTTCTTGTCTTGCTTGCTTGATGGCTTGTCCTAACAAGTCAATTTTTAACTCGTTTTCAAAATTNTCACGTCTTTCAGTTCCGCGCTTGCCAATGTGCTTGTCAATCATTGTGTCAAGCGAAACAGTTTTAATTTTATCTATTGGCATATTTATTTGTTTTTTGTTTTGTTGTTTAAGTATTGTATTCTTATTNCTTCTGCTTTCTTTAGTTCTTTAGTTGGTGTTTTCTGTGTCTTTTTCACAATTCCGTGAGTTGCTATAACTAAAGTTTCTCTTTCGTTTGTTTTGTCCCAAAATGAAAAAAGTCTATAATTCTTACCATTGTATTGAGTTCTAAATTCCCAAATTAAGTTGTTTAGTTTTTTAAAGAGTTCTTTGTCATTCACAAATTGAGCTTTTTTGATGTTGTAATAAATTTTTTCTCTCGTTTTGTCGTCAAGGTCTTCTAAAAACTCAATTGCTTCTGGCAATAATTCAATATCAAAGTTTGGCTTCATTCGTAATTTTCGTCAAAGATAAAAATCTCCCAATTAGGAAACAATATTTTTNTAACAATNCTTTAAATTTTCAGATAAAATTAAAAGATATTTGTTTCGGACTTCCAACTTTCTTCTTCGGTTTCCCATCTTCTGACTTCTAACTTCCGTCTTCTGACTTATTGTTGTATAAATTATTTACAATGCTTTTACCTTTTTAAATAGTATATTATTTTCTAAATGGATGTGTTGAAACAAATCATTTATAAATTCATTCAGTTTAAAATAGAGGGCTTTATAGGTGTTGCAAGCCCATTCAGGTGTTTGAAAATGATTGCTTAAGGCGATTATTTCTTTGGCATATTCACCAACAACTTCGTGTTCGTGTTCCATCATATTAACGGGATTTTCAATGGAGCCAAAAGGAAGCACTGCATTTTTATCTTTTAAATACGCTTTAATGGCAGGGAACAGAATCCGTTCTTCTTTTATCATGTGAGGCGCTAAATCGGCTGCTAACTTTTGGTAAAGCTCGGCAATTTTAATTACTTCTGGGCTGTGGTCGCCGTGAACTTTAGCAACTTTTTGAGCGAATTCATCAATAATATCAAGGTTTTCTGTTACATATTTGTGATGAACATTTACAATATAATCAATTAAAAAGGGTAATTCCCATTCATTGAAGTTGAGATTGGGCACATCCGATTTATTTTGATTTGAATTTAAATCATTCAGTAAATCGGTGGGGTTTATATGGTGTTTTTCGCAAGCTTTTGCAATGCTGATGCCACCTCCACAACAAAAATCTAATTGATATTTTTTAAAAACACTAGCTGTACTAATATCTTCAGCAACTATTTCGGCGATTGTTTTTTCGAGTAAATTTTCCATAATTTGAGTTTATAAATTAAGGAACAAAGGTACTAATTATAATTAATAAAAGATAAAATAATCTTTTATTAATTATTTAACGCTTGTTTTAAAGCATCAAGGGCAAAAATAATTGCTTGATGAGGCGTTGAATTTTGTAATAATAAAGCCTCTTTAAATTCCTTAATGGTAATATTTTCAGTTTGAGAAAGCCTTTCAATTTGTTGCATCATCAAATCCTTGGCATTGTTTATCGTTTGGTAGCACGTTTTAGAAATGTAGATATGTTGAACAGCATTGTAATTAAATTCTTGTTCAATGGTTGCATTTATAAGCAATTTATAATGGAAAACACTTTCTGAAACGGGGTTAATTCGGGTAATTAAATTTTCAACCTTTAAGCGTTCTAAAAACAATGCAAAACGCTCAATAGCCTTTATTTTTGTAAGATACAACCGCTTTTCGCGCTTGAGATTAGCTGTTAAGATATACTTTTTAAACAACAATTTTTGATATTGTTTTAATAATAAGAAGCTTGTTAAATACCAACAAGAAAAAAAGAGTAATACTAAAATTAACAAATCAACTAAATCAAAATACATTTTTAAAGGCTTTAAGATGTCAAAAATAATTCAAAAAAATGAGACAAAGTCATTCTATGATTAATATCAATTTTTAATATGATTCTTGTCATTATCAATCATTTTAAATAGAATTAAAATTGCATATAATAATGAACTGAATAATTAATCAATTAAAAACTTTATAATAATGAAAAAAATAGGTTTAATTTTTATTTTATCCTTGCTAACCAGTTTTGCTTTTGCACAAACGGGTCACATTATGCAAGGTGTAGGCGCTTTAAACATGTCAATGGGAGGCGCTCAACCGCCCAACCGTTAGATATTAGTGGGGCTTTGCAATGGAATCCTGCATCAATATCGGTTTTTGATGAAAAAATAATGAATTTTGATTTGGGCATCTTTTTTTCATCACCAAATTTAAGTTCAACTTTGCCCGCTGGAATGTTAGGCCCAGGTGCGCCATCGGTTTCTGGAGAAACTAAAGATGCCAGAGGTATTTCTCCAATGCCAGCATTTGCAATGGTTTGGGGTAAAAAAGACAGTAAACACACTTTTGGTGTATCGCTATTTGGAATTAGCGGTTTTGGAGTAACCTTTCCTGAAGAAAAAAATAATCCGCTAAGTCCAACTTTCAATCCTACAATAAATTCAAATCCTGCAAATTACCCCCAACAAGCGGGAGGTTTTGGTAGATTGCGATCTAATTATATGTTAATGCAAACGGGATTTACCTATGCCTATAAATTATCTGATAAATTTTCGATTGGTATTGAACCAACCATAGATTTTTCAATTTTAGAAGTGGACCCAAATCCAATTGCCTCTCCAAGTCCAACATTGGGTTATCCTGAATCAGACGCGGCTTCTGCATTGGGTTTTGGCGGACAAGTTGGTATCTTTTATAATTCCGGTTCGGGTTTTAAACTAGGGGTTGCTTATAAAACCGAACAATCATTTGGAAAATTTGATTTTAAAGGAACTTATCTAGATGGTTCTAAAGCGCCAAATGTTAAATTTAAAATGAATTATCCCGCAATTTTCTCAGTTGGTCTAGGTTATTCTGCCGAAAAATTTGATTTCGCTTTAGATTACAGAACCATTAATTATGAAAATGCAGAGGGTTTTGCTGAAAAAGGCTGGACTAATACAGCCTCGGTTGCAGGATTCGGTTGGCAAAATATTGATATAATTTCGGCTGGATTGCAATTAAAACTTATTGATAAATTGCCTTTGCGTTTTGGTTATACTTACAGCGGAAACCCAATAAATAGTGATTTAGCCATGTTTTCTATTGAAGCAACTGCCATTATCAAAAATGCATTTCAATTCGGATTTGGTTATGAATTAAGTGATAATTTAACCCTAAACGGTGTTTATCACCACGGTAGCAGTGATGGCAAAACATCCGGACCGCTGTTAAATCCTTTAATGATAACGCCAAGTAATCCAAATGGCGCAATTCCAGGTAGTAGTGTTGCTTATGATATGAAAACAGACTTAATTATGTTTGGCTTTAGCTATAAGTTTATTAAATAATTTTTTTTGTATTAGGTTATTTAATTAAAGACCGTCTCAAAACTGAGGCGGTTTTTTTATTTATGAACAGTACCAAAAAATTAAAGTATGCTATTTATAAAATTAATAAAATAAAAATCAATAGATTAACTTTAAAATTTTCTTAAAATCTTTAAAAATTAAAATTAAATATTTAGAAACAAAATGTACTTCATTTGCGTCTTCACTATAAAAAGCAACTTTAAACACCATTTTGAAAGTAATTCCCTTATTTAACAACCAGCAGCAATTGATTAAAAAGTTACTACAAAATGACCGTAGTGCTCAAAAAGAGTTGTTTACACTATTTGCACCAAAAATGATGGGCGTGTGCCGACAATATATAAAGGATTTGCAATTTGCTGAAGAAGTGATGCTTAACGGATTTTTAAAAGCGATGACACATTTAAAATCCTTTGAAAATAAAGGGAGTTTTGAAGGGTGGATACGAAGAATTATGATAAACGAATGCATTTCATTTTTACGACAACAAAAACCACAACTTTTAATAGACGACAATCGCTATTTTGAAGACAAAACAGAACACCAAGAACAAGAAGCCTTTGAAATTTCCGATTTACAACAACTCGTCGATAATTTGCCCAACGATTTCAAATTGGTTTTTAATCTATTTGCCATTGAAGGGTTGTCTCACAAGGACATATCAAATACTTTAAAAATTTCGGAGCAGGCTTCAAGACTGCGCTTGTTTAAAGCAAGAACCCAATTAAAAGAGGAATATTCACGCTTAAAAAATGCTACAAATGGAAAATGAATTGGAAAATTTAATAAAATCTGAATTTGATCACAGAACATTAAATCCGAGCAGTTATGCCTTTGATAAACTTATTGATAAACTAATGGTACATCAAAAAAGCAAGCAAAGCATAAACCTTAAAAACTTAGTGATTGCCGCAAGCATTTTAGGTTTGATTTTTACAGTGGGTTATGAATTTAATTTTAAAGCTAAAACAACGGTTAAACAAAATGTTATCAGTAATATCCAAAAAAAGGAAACAGTACCTATTACTAAAGAAACCAAGCTATTGATTACGAAAACTTTTAAAAAGGAAAGTTCTATAAAAAATAAGTTAAGGTCAAAAGAGCTAGTTTTTGCAAAGGCAAATAGTTTAGAAAAAATGAATGATGATGCTACTTTAACATCCGAAAAACCAATTGAAGTTTTAGCGTTAATTGATAAGCCTAAAACAAAAGAATTTCTAGTCAATTCTAATGTAACCGATGCCGAAATAAATGAACTTTTAAGTAGCGTTCAAACCAAAAAATTAGCTACCACACGCGATAGTTTATCGGTAAATGCTTTTCAATTATTGTATGAAATTGAGGTCGAAATAAACAAACCGCTACCCGAAAAAGTTATTTTAACGCTTCGTAGTGGATCGCGTGCAATAAAAGAGCTTATAAAACCCACAAACCATTAAAAAATTAATAACATGAAAAATATTACCACAATTCTATTGAGCATTTTTGTTCTTTACAGTATGCAATCTAATGCGCAAAATCGCAATTTTGAAGAACGCGTAAAAATTTTAAAGCAGCGTATTGAAAATATTTCTTTTGAAGAGCGTAGCCACCTAAAAGAACTTATTAAAGATATCAACTATCGTTTAGAACTAGAAGCTATTTCAAAAGATTCTGCGCAAGTTTTAAAACAAAAAGCAGCCGAAGAATCAGCACAAAATATTAAAATTCGCATTGCCGAAATAGAACAGCAATTGCGCGATTTAATACAAAATAAAGTTGATGAGGCTATTTTTAAAGAAGAAACCAGCCACAGATTTAGGTTTGCTGGTTTAGATATTGATTATTCTGAAAATTATCATCACAAACATCGCTATTATAATGATAACAGAAGAACCCAATCACAAACCATATTAGCCGTGGGAACAAGTAATCTTATAACAGACGGAAATTTAAATTCATTAGAAAACTCGGATTTTGATTTTTGGAAGTCCCATTTTTTTGAAATTGGCTCAAATTCTAAAACACGCATGTTTAAAAATAGCGGATTATTTTATATAAATTATGGATTATCATTAACATACAATGTGCTAAGTCCAAAAAGGAATCAGTTTTTTGTCGCAAATAATACCGCCACTTTATTGCAAACAAACCTCGAAAATTTAGACAAATCTAAGTTTAAAACGGTTCAATTGGTTGTTCCCCTCTTTTTTGAAACCGATTTTAGTCGTTCAAAACTTAACGAAGATCGTATATATTATAGGCCTAATACCGGATTCAAAATGGGATTTGGTGGATTTTTTGGACTTAATATCAAAACCAAACAAATTTTAAAATACCAAATGGATGATATTAAAGTAAAAGACATTAAAAAAGGCGACTTCAATGTGAATAATTTTCTATACGGCTTAAATGGTTTTGTCGGTTACCGCGACACAAGCCTCTTTTTTAGATATCATTTAAATAATCTGTTTAAAGACAATCTTATAGAACAAAAAAATATTGAATTCGGACTGCGATTTGAATGGTAACTAATTTAAAACTTATCACTACTTTTGCACAGCAGGTCGCCTTATCGTTCCGATTCGTCGGGAAGGAAAGTCCGGACACCACAGAGTAGCGTAATGGGTAACGCCCATCCGGCGAAAGCCGAGGACCAGTGCAACAGAAAGCAAGTACAGTTAGGCTGTAGTGAAACCAGGTAAACTCTACGCGGTGCAATGTTACGTATATTGGAACACTGATTAATTTCAGATAAGGGTACTCGCCCGATTCCAAGGGGTAAACAGCTCAAGTTAAGCATAAATGTTTAACTCAGATAAATGATAAGGCATTTTCTAGTTGAAAATGACAGAATCCGGCTTATAGACCTGCTTTTTTATTTTAAGAAATTCTTAAAAATAGCTCTTTTTAGATGTTTCAAATTCAAAGATATTTAATTTCAGTTGTATTGATTTCTAATATTCTTAACAACTAAACAAATTGGATAAATATCCTTAAAAAAAGCTTCAAATTTTGTAAATTCGCCAAAAAAATAAGTCTAAACTTTTTTTAAAACTTTATATTATGGCTTTTGATATTGAAATGATAAAAGGTGTTTATGCCAGGATGACTGAACGCGTTGACGCCGCAAAAAACAAGGTTGGAAAACCTTTAACACTAGCTGAAAAGATATTATACAATCACTTATGGGATGGAATTGCTAAAACTGCTTATAAACGTGGTGTTGATTATGTCGATTTTGCTCCCGACCGCATTGCCTGTCAGGATGCCACGGCTCAAATGGCTTTATTGCAATTTATGCAAGCCGGAAAAGATAAGGTTGCAGTTCCTACAACCGTTCATTGCGATCACTTAATTCAGGCGCGATTGGGTGCTGATAAAGATTTGCAAAACGCCATTAACAACAGTAGTGAAGTCTTTAACTTCCTCGGTTCAGTATCAAATAAATACGGCATTGGTTTTTGGAAACCCGGCGCAGGAATTATACACCAAGTCGTTCTTGAAAATTACGCCTTTCCGGGAGGAATGATGATTGGAACCGATTCGCATACCGTTAATGCAGGCGGTTTAGGGATGATTGCCATTGGTGTTGGAGGCGCTGATGCCGTTGATGTTATGGCAGGAATGGCGTGGGAATTGAAATTTCCAAAATTAATTGGCGTTAAATTAATTGGTAAACTCTCAGGTTGGACCGCACCAAAAGATGTCATTTTAAAAGTTGCCGGAATTTTAACTACTAAAGGCGGTACCGGCGCAATTGTTGAATATTTTGGAGAGGGAGCCAAATCAATCTCCGCTACCGGTAAAGGAACCATTTGCAATATGGGTGCTGAAATTGGCGCTACCACTTCAACATTTGGTTACGATAAATCAATTGAACGTTATTTAAGAGCTACAAACCGCCATGAAGTTGCCGATGAAGCCAATAAAATTGCCTCTTATTTAACTGGTGATGACGAAGTTTATGCCAATCCAAACTTGTATTTTGACGAAGTTATTGAAATTAATTTATCCGATTTAAAACCACATTTAAACGGACCTTTTACACCAGATTTAGCCACCGAAGTAGGCACAATGACCGAAAAGGCAACTAAAAATGGCTGGCCTTTAAAAGTAGATTGGGGTTTAATTGGATCTTGCACCAATTCCTCTTATGAAGATTTATCAAGAGCCGCTTCTATTGCTCAACAAGCAGTTGAAAATAAAATTGAAGCCAAAGCTGAATTTGGTATAAATCCAGGTTCTGAGCAAGTGCGCTACACTGCTAATCGCGATGGGTTATTAGGCATTTTTGAAGAATTAAATGCAAAGATTTTTACTAATGCTTGTGGCCCTTGTATTGGTCAATGGGCGAGAGAAGACTCCGAAAAACAAGAAAAAAATACCATTGTTCATTCGTTCAACAGAAACTTTTCAAAAAGAGCTGACGGAAATCCAAATACCCATGCTTTTGTGGCTTCACCTGAGATGGTTGCAGCTATTGCTATTTCTGGTCGTTTAGATTTTAATCCGTTGACCGATAAACTCATCAATAAGGAAGGAAAAGCAATTTTATTGAAAGAACCTACTGGATTTGAATTGCCTCCTAAAGGTTTTGACGTTAAAGATCCTGGCTTTGTTGCTCCTTTTGCAGATGGTTCTGGCGTTAAAATTGTTGTTAAAGAAGATTCCGAACGCTTGCAATTATTGACGCCCTTTAAACCCATTTCTAAGGACTTAAAAGGCGCCATATTATTGATAAAAGCTAAAGGAAAATGCACAACCGACCATATTTCAATGGCAGGTCCTTGGTTGCGCTTTCGCGGACATTTGGACAACATTTCTAATAATATGCTAATCGGCGCAGTTAACGCTTTTGGAGGTGCAACCAATAAGGTTAAAAATCAGTTGACAGGTGAATTTGGTAGTGTTCCCGATACCGCCAGAGCTTATAAAGCAGCAGGCATTTATTCAATAATAGTGGGGGATCAAAATTACGGAGAAGGTTCTTCACGCGAACATGCCGCAATGGAACCACGTCATTTGGGNGCTGCNGCGGTTATTGTTAAATCATTTGCACGTATTCACGAAACAAACCTTAAAAAACAAGGTATGTTAGGTTTAACTTTTGCAAATGAAGCCGATTATGATTTAATTCAGGAAGATGACCGTTTTAACTTCTTAGATTTAAATCAATTTGCACCCGGTAAACAATTAACTTTAGAGCTGGTTCACAAAGATGGTTCAAAAAATACCATTAAGTTAAATCACACTTATAATGCCGGTCAAATTGAATGGTTTAATGAAGGTTCNGCCTTGAATTTAATAAAAAGGGAAAATGCGCGATAAGCGTTAATAATTATTATATTTGTAAAAGAGGCGTCATTTGACGTCTCTTTTTTTATCTAAAAAATAAAAAAATCGGTTTCGTAAATAAAATAAGTGTATTGTCAATTTTTTTGTAAATTTTCACTCTAAATGCTTTATAATTGTAGGCTGACTAAAATGTCAGTATAATAGCAATAAAATTTAGACTGTTAGAGGCTAAAAACAATTAATGAATTTTAATTTTTATAGGAATTTATTTTTACAATTTGAGATAAAGTTTGTGTTAAATAATTAATTTTGAATACATTTAAATGAAAGCACTTTTTTATACACGAGAATTTCCACCTTACGTTTATGGCGGAGCAGGGGTTCATGTTGAATATTTAGCAACTGAATTAGCTAAACTCATGGAAGTTGAAGTACGTTGCTTTGGTGACCAAAATCAACAATCAAAACAACTTAGTGTTAAAGGTTTTCCTTTTGAAAACCCTGATTTTGACCATTCAAATGCAAAATTAAAAGCAGTTTTACAAACATTAAGCACCTGTATTCAAATGAACGCAGCAAACATAGATGCTGATATTGTGCATTGTCACACGTGGTATGCACAGTTTGCGGGTATTGTAACAAAATTGTGTTATGGCATTCCTCTCGTAATTACAACCCATTCTTTAGAGCCTTTGCGCCCATGGAAAAGAGAGCAATTGGGACGTGGTTATGAGGCTTCTTCTTGGATAGAAAAAACCGCGATTGAAATGGCTGATGCCGTTATTGCTGTATCTAACGAAACAAAAGCAGATGTTTTAAAATATTTTGATGTAGATGAAGACAAAGTAAAAGT
>Ga0051980_10004032_pt1 | contig 11124 bp, 10 predicted proteins | sample CryGey13umfilter_2_FD_55014 | JGI IMG/M metagenome (GOLD analysis project Ga0051980, IMG submission 55014) | Groundwater microbial communities from aquifer in Utah, USA - Crystal Geyser 4/9/14 3 um filter | ecosystem: Environmental > Aquatic > Deep subsurface > Groundwater | place: USA: Utah...
AACCCAAGTCGTCGTCGATATTTCCCACTTCATGATCGACAACATCCTCATGATTTTCGCCCTCGTCGTCGCGATTCCGTTACTGTTTGGGTGGGCGATGAAGCAAAGAGAGTTCAAGAAGAAGTTCGACCGAATTGTCCTCAAGCTCCCCATCTTTGGCCCCGTGCTCCGAAAAGCGGCAGTGGCACGTTTCACCCGCACCTTAGGGACGATGATGACCTCCGGCGTGCCGATCCTCGACGCCTTGGACATCGTCGGAAAGGCCTCGGGCAACATCGTGATTGAGGAGGCCATCAACTACGTTCGCTCCCGAATCTCTGAGGGAACAACGCTCGCTGACCCGCTGCTGGAGACAAAAGTGTTTCCCGAGATGGTCGTGCAAATGATCTCCGTTGGCGAAGCGACCGGTGCCATGGATATCATGCTCAACAAGATCGCTGACTTCTACGAGGAAGAGGTAGACGTCGCAGTGGAAGGCCTCACCCAACTGATGGAACCCATCATGATGGTGGGCATCGGCGGTATCGTTGGTGGCATCCTCATCGCCATGTACCTGCCAATCTTCAGCCTTGCCGACACGATCAAGGGTGGAAAGTAGTCGACGATGAATGTCGACCTCCTTTCGCTGCGTGAGAAGCTCAAGTTCCTGATCGCCGCACGCTGCCTGATGGTGACGTTGCTCCTTGGCAGCGCCGTCCTCATCAACATCAACAACGTCGATTCGTTCGATCACCCGTCCTATCGTGGTTTGTCGTTCGTGATCATCTCGACCTACGCGGTCACGATGATTTTCGCCGTCTTGTTGTCTCGCACCAAACGTCTCGTCGCACTGACCTACTTCAATTTCGCTTTCGATGCTCTGACGGCGACCATCCTTGTCTTGCTGACCGGAAGGTTCGACAGCCCCTTCACCTATCTATTCGTAATCGTCGCCATGATTGGGGGGGTGATTCTCGAGCGGCGTGGCGGCGTAGCGGCGGCGCTGATGGGAAGCGTGGGGGTCGCCACGGTCTTGCTCTTCGATCAGAAGCTCTTGACGGTCTCATGGGTCCTGCCGACCACGGGATTTCATTCATCGCCCTATTTCCAGGCGGCCATCCTTGTTCTCGCGACCTCTGGGGTTGGCATTCTCAGTGGAGTCCTAACCAGTCGCTTGCGTCTCGCTGCTGTCGACCTCGCCGAGAGCGAGCGCGGCATGGCGGCGCTGAAAACCCTCCACGAGCGGATCGTCAACAGTCTCTCATCGGGCTTGATGACCCTCGACACGAATGGGGTGATCACCTACGCCAATCCAGCCTCGAGCGAGATCCTCAGGCAGAATTCCGCTCTGGTTGGGGCGGATTTCGAAGACCTGCAACTCTGTCGGCCCTCTCCCCACTTCATTGGACGTTGGGAATGTGACCTGACACCAATCGGAGAAGACCTGAGAGTTCTTGGCCTCTCCACCGCTCCGTTGCACGGCCCGAAAGGAACTGTCCTAGGTGACATCGTCATGTTCCAGGATCTGAGCTCGATTCGAAACATCGAACGGCAGCTTGCGCAACGAGACCGCCTCGTGACTGTCGGTCGTTTTGCGGCCAGCATCGCTCACGAGATTCGAAACCCACTGGCGTCGATTTCTGGTGCGGTCGAGATGCTATCGGCTGTGCAAGGCAGCGAAGAGGACACTGCGCTTTCGAATATCGTTCTCACAGAGATCACTCGTCTCAATAGCTTGGTGCAGGCGATTCTGAGCTATGCGGGCCCAAGGAATCTGGTGCGCACGCGATTCAACCTGATCGAGTGGGTCCGTGACACGGCGTTACTATTCGGCAACGACGACAACTACGACATCGACCACGACCTGTTGCTGCCAAGTCATGCGATCATTTTCGTAGGCGACCCTGATGGGATCCGACAAGTCCTCCTGAACGTCTGGCAAAACGCCGCGCAGGCTTGTATCGGGGAGCGCTGCAGAATCCAGACCCGAGTGAGCCAGACGCAGGACATGACCCACATCGTCATCTCTGATGATGGTCCGGGGATTTCTGCGGAGCATCGTGCGTCGCTGTTCGAGCCGTTCTATACAACCAAGCCCTCCGGCACTGGCCTCGGGCTAGCAACCGCGTACCAAATTGCTTTGGAGAACCGAGGCAACTTGCGGTTGCTCGATTCGCAGGAAGCCGGCTATGGAGGGGCCTGTTTCGAGTTGGTCCTTCCCGCCTCGGCGAGTGGCCAGCATCAACGTCTCGAGCTGTCCTAAGGGTCTCCAATGAACGCAGAACCGCAGAAGCCCCGATTGCTGCTGGTCGACGATGAAGCGAGCCTACGGGAAATGACGCGAATCCTCTTAGGGCGAGAGGGTTTTGACGTGGTGACTGCGGCCAGTGGTGAGGAAGCGCTCGTCAAGCTGGAGGGCGAAGGGACCTTCGACCTAATCCTAACTGACCTGCGTATGACTGGGTTGACGGGCTTGGACGTCCTGTCGGCGGCAAAGCGCCGCGACCCGAGCACGCAGGTCATCATGATGACTGCGTACGCCAGCTCGGAAACCGCCGTGGCGGCAATGAAGAGCGGGGCGTACGACTACATTGAGAAGCCGTTCAAACGCGAGGCCTTAGTCGTCCTACTGCTCAAAGCCCTCGAAAAGCGGCAGCTCATGCAAGAGAACTTCATTCTCAAGCGAGAGGCAGCGAGCCGTACAAGCTTCGGCAGAATGGTGGGCAAGAGCCCAAAGATGAAGGGGCTCTTCAGCTTGTTGGAGCGGGTCGCTGGAGCACGTACGACGATACTCATCCAAGGTGAGTCGGGCACCGGCAAGGAGCTGGTCGCTCGGGCGATCCACGAGAACTCCCCGCGTGCGGATCGTCCCTTCATCGCGGTGAATTGCGGTGCGATCCCGGAACAGCTGCTCGAGGGTGAGTTTTTCGGGCACATGAAAGGGGCGTTTACAGGTGCCCATCGGGACAGAGTCGGGCTCTTCATGGCCGCCGACGGTGGAACGATCTTCCTCGACGAGGTGGGTGAGCTGCCGCTCCAAATGCAGGTGAAGCTCCTGAGGGTTTTGCAAGAGCGAAAGATACAACCGGTTGGCAGTGTGGTTGAAACGGTTGTGGACGTGCGCGTCGTGGCGGCGACCAATAAGGACCTCTTCGAAGAGGTACAAACCAAAAGGTTTCGTGAGGACCTCTACTATCGCCTCAACGTCATACAGCTCGAGGTGCCTCCGTTGCGGGAGCGGTCTGAAGATATCCCCCTGTTGATCCAGCATTTCTTGGGGAGGTTTTCGCAGGAACAGGACAAGCGAATCGAGGGGGTTAGCCCCCGAGCGATGGAAGTGCTGTTGAACTACTCATACCCTGGCAATGTCAGAGAACTCGAGAATATTATTGAGAGAGCGGTGACCCTGGAGTTGGACACCCTGATCTCGACAGAGGTGCTTCCCACCCCTATGATGAGAAAGGAACAGTTCCTGCGGTTGGCCTCCGACCTCGAATTGCCTGAAGAGGGACTCGAGCTCGAGCAAATGGTCGAGAATCTGGAACGCTCGTTGCTGCTCCAGGCCATCGAACGAAGCCAAGGGAATCGCACGGAGGCCGCAAAACTGTTGGGCATTTCCTTTCGTTCGATTCGCTATAGACTAGACAAGTACGGCATCTCAGCTGATGAAAGCTGAAACGGGAACAACCATGTACAAGTGCAGCAGACGCTCCTTCGGTTTCACGCTCATCGAGCTGATGATTGTGGTTGCGATTATTGGAATCCTCGCCGCTGTGGCGGTGGCGGGCTACAGCGCTTACATCGTCGATGCGCGTATCGGCGACGCTCAGACAATGATGGCGGAGATTCGGTCAAAGGAAGAGGCTTATTTCCAGAGTTGGGGTGCCTACAAGAGCACTGCGAACTTCAACCCCGCCACGCTGCCAGGCAACTCGACTGTGCAGTGGGATCGGACTGACGCTGACTGGCAGCTCTTGAACGTCGCGCCGTCTGGACCTCAGTTCTGGCAGTTCCAGGTGACCGCTTTTGCCCCAGACGACGGTGCGGCCAACGCTGCCCTCGTTGCGCGCCAAGTGGATACCAGCCGAGCCTGCTTCATTATCGAAGCGCGGAGCGACATGGATGGGACCCCAGCGGACTTCACGCAGTTGATCTCGGACAGTCAGAACCCGACGGTTGTCGTCCTGAACCGTGGATTCTAAGACCCTGTCGGCCGGGCTGTGTGGTGAGGCCGCAGCGGCTTTGGTTCTGCAGACATGCAGACTCAGCACTATGACTCAACTAGGAGGGGGTTCCGCTGTTCTCGAGCAGACGCTCCAACAACTGACGCCGTTTCCAGCGTCGGCGAGTGCTGATCGAGTGTCAACGACTTCATCCCTGGTGTCGTGAGGAACCCAGCGGCCAGTTAGAGTCCCCACGCGCTTTTTAGCGCCACATACTCGGCCGAGATCTTCGCGATCATTCCGTCCTTGCGGGTAATCGTCGCTTCTCGGTCGGCCAGTTTTGCCTTCAACGCGGCGACCTCGGCCTGCGGCTCCTTCTCGCGACTCGAACGTTTCTCCCTGTCGAACGCTTGTGGGGCGTTCTCGAAGAGTTGCTTCTGCCAGTAGCAGAAGAGTTCGGTTGCACGTTCGCTGCCTCGCAGACGTCGGACACCGGCTTCTTGTCGAGGTGGTGGGGGTTCTATGGATCTTTCGCTTCGTTACACTTCGGCTCCCACCTTGTTGTGCCGCAAACACTGACCGAGAGCAATTCCTCCGAATACACACCCAGAATTGGCCGTAGTTGGCGATGTCGGTACTGTCTCGTGGGGCTGGCCATCGCCTTGACAATGAAGAGGTGGGCAGCTCCCTACTGACAATTATTGTCAGGTGCCTGCCGCACAACGGCAGCGCAGGAGGCTCAAGGAGCCACACCGCTCAGCGAAAAGCAGGTGAATCCTTGCCCTTTGACCCTGGCACGCTTCTCGCAAAAGAATCCCTGCACGAGTGAAATTCTCGCACCCGAACCGGCTTTACAGCCCACAAAAGGAGAGCATTCAATGCTGAAACGACTCAAGAACAGGTCTGGATTTACTTTGATCGAGCTGATGATCGTCGTCGCGATTATCGGAATTCTCGCGGCCGTAGCAGTCCCGGCATTTTTGAAGTACATTCGGGACTCCAAGACTGCCGAAGCTGAGGAGAATCTCAAGGCGATGGGTGAGGGGGCCCTTGCTTACTATCAGGAAGAACATCCTGACACGACCGGTCTGTCGGTTCTCACTCGTCAATATCCGCCCGATGACGGCTCCACGGATGCTTTTAGTGGTGGCGGTGACAAGATCAGCCTGAAGGCCTTCGATTGGAAGGCGGTGCCTTGGAGTGACCTCCGCTTCAGCATCTCCAAGCCCAGTTACTATCAATATGTCTACACTGGCGGCACGAACACCTTCACTGCTGACGCCTATGCAGCCCTCGATGGCAATAGTGCGGCGGACTCACACTTCCAGATCAACGGTTCCGCCAGCACTGACAACGACCCCTTCCTGAGCGCGATCATCACCATCCTCTAATCGAGATTCCTCGCAAAGCAAAGAAGGGCCTTTAGGGCCCTTCTTTGCTTTATTCTGCCGGAGCGGTACAGTTTCCTTCGACGAGCAAGGTTGGCGGTGCCTTCTTCTAAACGCTCAAATGCGTGCAATCCCTTTGAGCACTGCCACGCCGGGACTATGACCATGCACAGAACCACGAGCCACCAAGGGTTCACACTTATCGAGCTCATGATTGTCGTAGCGATCATCGCGATCATGGCAGCGGTGGCCATCCCGGTCTACCTTGAATACATTCGCGACGCCAAAAAGACCGAAGCGGATGAGAACCTACGAGCGATGGGCGATGGGGCGATGGCTTACTACTATTCTGAGGTGGTCTCTGCCGACGGTTTGACGGTGACTTCCAAGGATTATCCAACGGTGACGACAGGCGACGAGGAATGTACTCTTGGTGCAGATCCAAACGGGTACAAGGTCGACCCGCAGTTGACGCCTTGGGGCAACTGGATCTGGCAGGATCTCAAGTTCAGCATCGTGCGACCGCATTATTTCCGCTATTGCTACGTGAATGGGACGTCGCCGCAGTCGTTTGTGGTTCGTGCCGAGGCCGCACTGGACGGTGCCGGCCCTGTTGACACACAGTTCTGCCTCCAGGGGTACACGGCGGCCTCAGGCGATCCATTCGTCAGCGTCCCGCTTGAACTCGATGTCTCATTGAGCTGCGGTGGCCCCTAGCCCAGAAGCTAGCACCATGTACGTTCCCTCACGGCCCGTGTGAGATCGAGCGATGGCAGACTCTACCCACTCCCCGATTCGCGGCACTTTGCTCTTCGCAAGTGTGGTGTTGCTCTTTCTGAGCTCCATCAACAGCGCTCTTGATGCACGGCGAGTGCATCTGACAGTCGAGCAATCGCAAGTGAGCGTGTTGCCCGATGAGGAAGTGCTCGAGGCGCTTAGTCTCGGGTACAAGACATTCTGGGCCGACGTGATCTGGATTCGGGCCCTACAGTACCGTGAGAAAGGCAATAGCCGACGGCTCGTGCCACGCTTTGCTGATGCCATCTTGCACCTCGACCCTGCCTTCAAGGCAGCCTATCGATGGGCTGGCACTACGCTGGTCTTCGCGAATGGCATTAGCCAAGAGGGGGTCACCAAGGCGAACGAGTATCTCGAACGTGGGATGCAGCAGTTCCCAGAGGATCCGTACTATCCCTACACCGTCGGGACGAACTGGGCGCTCTTCTACCCCGCAAAAGACAAGCGGGAGAAGACCGAGATGAAAGAGAGAGGGATCAAGTATTTGCAAATTGCAATGCAGATGCGTGGCGCCCCGGAAAATATACCCATGTTGATCGCTGGGCTCATGGACAAATCCAACCCTGGCGCGAAGCTCGACTTTCTCGAGCAGGCCTACGTCTCCGAGTCGGACCCCGAGGTCAAACGCTCCATCGAGCGCCGCATCGCTGGTCTCGGAGACATCGACCATGAGCGAGCGTTCGAGCGGTCGAAGAGACAGCGTAGTCGGTGGGTTCAGGCCAACTACCCCTTTGTACTGCCAGGTCTTGCCTACCAGTTCGGGCCCCGAGCCTCGTTTTTCCGATAGTCGACGCCCTTTGCCGCTGGGCGCACAGCATTGTGGACGCTCCCGTCGTGATTGGGCTGGTTTCATCAGTGGACATTCCCTTGACCCTCGAGGTGGGACTGGTGCTCGCGGTCCTGTCGAGCCGCGTCATCGTGGGGTGCCTATTCGTCCCACTGTTCGGCCTCGACGTGACGTCTCGGGGCGTCGTCGGTATCGTTCTGGCCAGCGCGTTGTCTTCACTCATTTCGGCGCAGGCAGTGGGCCTGTTGTCATTGGGGAGCGGGGCGCTCGTTGCCCTTGTGCTTCGGGAAGTGTTGCTCGGCGCAGCGCTTGGGCTCTCGATTCGCGTCGTACTTGCAGTAGCGGGGGTCGCCGGCGGTATGGTGGATGGCGCGATTCCAGGTTGGAGGGTGAGTGGCTTTGCCTCGACGAACCCGACTGGACCGACGTCGGTGCTCTATGTCTCGACGTTCATGGTCGTGCTGGTGGCGCTCGACGCCCACGTCTTTATTTTCGAACAGCTCGCCCATTCCTATGGGTGGATGCCCATCAGTCCGGATGTGCCTGCTCGACTTGGACACCTCATCGACGGTCCCTCAATGATATTCGGCGTGGCGCTTTCGGTGAGTGTCCCAATCTTGCTGGTTGGGAGCCTCGTCGAAATCACGTTTGCGATGGCCAGCCGCTTTTCGCGAGGGGTAGCTGGAGAGAATCTGATCCGAGGTTGGGTCATCATGGTCTTTGTCCTGGTGACCCTCTTCGAGGTGATTCGCCTCCTTGCAGCGTGGTTCTTCGAGACTTCTGCTGGGCCGCTGATTTAGTCCCTCACTCCTCTAGGTGACGTTGAGCCAGTGCGAGTGCAATGATGCGCTTCACCTCTTTGAGCTTGTGCAAGTCGTCGAACGCTTCGTCCTCGAGCTCGTCGACGTAGCTTGGGTCTAACTCGAGTGCTCGCGTGATGGCGCTGGTCGCCGCACCATACTTGTGCTGACTCGCTAGGGTCCGACCGAGGGCGAAGTGCACGTCGGCCTCGTCGGGCGCCAGGGAGCAGGCGTGCTGTAGGTCGACCAGTGCGCGCTCGAGCAACCCTTTGTGGTGCAGCGCGAGCCCTCGGTTGAGGGTGGCCCTGACGCAGCCACCATCGAGGTTCAATGCTCGATCGAAGTACAGGATCGACTGGTCGAGTTCATCTCGTTCCAAGGCGATGCACCCCAGATTTAGATAGACTTCCGCGATCCCCCCATCGAGCTTGCGGGCGAAAGAGTAGTCTCGGTGGGCGCGCGTCAAGTCTCCCAGCTCGTAGAAGGCATTCCCTCTGTGAATCCAGTGCTTGGGATTGGCTCTGTCCAGTAGGCAACACGTCGAAAAGTCCGCGAGTGCCCCGACATAGTCCTCGTTCCTCAGTAGCAACTCGCCTTTGAGGGTGAGTGCGTCGATGGAGCGGTGGTCTTTTTCGTAGCCGTTCTCCAGAACCTCGAGGGCGAGGGACTCCATCTGCTCCTCGACGAGGAGGGTGGCATATCCCACGACCACGTCACTTGGCGCGTCCAGTTCGGTGGCCCTCTTGTACGCCGTCAGCGCCTGTTCAACATTTCCCAGTCGATGACAGTGCCGTGCCTTCGCTGCCCAGATCTGTGGTTCATCCATTGCCAGCGAGAATGCCCGTTCGAACTCGGCCTTTGCACGGCTGTCATCACCGAGGAGGGAATAGCACTCTCCCCTTCCTGTGTAGGCTAGAGCGCAAGTGGGATCACGAGAGAGCAGGTCATCAAGAAGCCCGAGTGCTGCCTGGAAACTTCGTTGTTCAACGAGTGTTCTCGCTCGGAGGATTTCTTTATTTTCTCCGTAATGGTGTGAATCCACACTCACCATTCTCTCACACACCGAATCGCAGGTTGGCTCACGCAAAGTGGGAATGTGATTCTGAGATTTTACCACTCTTTCTCTCATCCATTTCTCACCAACAACAGAACACAACAAGTGCAAATGATGAGTACATGAAGAGAGCAAGGAGGGCTCACTCTCTATTGCCATCCTAATGAGAGAACTTGCACTCTCGTGATTTCCGCATTGATCTTCGAGTCGCGCCGACACGATGAGTATTAGTGGGTGTTCTGGGGTCTGCTCTCGGGCGGCTTCCAAGTCATGGAGAAAGTCGAATGCGAGTCCTTGGTTTCTTGCCTTCGCCACCCCCCAAAAAAGCCTCGGTAGACCCCACTGGGGAAACAAACCCAACACCGCCCCTAAATCTTCGATGGCATCGATGTATCGCTGTTGCACAAACGCCGCGAAGCCTCGAAAAGCAATGGCCTCTGGGTTGCCAGGGTCCTGGCAGAGGACGACCTCGAGGTGTTCTTCACCAAGCCCAGCCTCACCAGACTCAATGAGCATCTCCGCCGCTCGCTGGTTGGCTTCGAGATTTTCGGGGTCGATGGCCAGTATCGTCGCTTGACAACGGAGCGCCGCGTTCCAACTCCCTTGTTGAGAGTGCACGGCCGCCAACCCAGCCCAGGCCTCGACGCAAGCATGCTCGACGGCGATGGCTTGCTGATAGCAATGCTTGGCCTCATCGAGCCGGCCGAGCTCAGTCATTACGTGCCCGGCGTTGAATCGCGAGTGCACCTGGTTGGGGGCAAGCGCCGAAGCTCTCATGAAGTCGTCCAATGCCCTCTCGGCCTGCCCCAAGTCGCTGTAGACCGTTCCTCGGTTGATAAGGAGCGTCGCGTCGTTGCGCATCAAGGAAGCCGCGCGGTCCAAGTCGGCGAGCGCCCGCCTCGGGTCGCCGAGCTCCCTGAAGCACAGCCCTCTCCACTTGTAGGCCTCGAAGTTCGAGGGGTCGGCTTTCAGGCTCTCGTCGAAATACCCCATGGACCGATCGACACGTCCATCTCGAAGGGCGAGAAAGCCGCGATAGCACAGGACCCTGCTGTGATTGCGCTCGAGCACTTCGGCCATCTTCAAGTAGCGACGGGCTGATGTGTCGTTCCCCAACATCAAGTGGCACAACACGATCTCTACGAGCAACGCGGTGTCTCGTACCCCTCTCTCGTACACGGCGCCCAATATTTCCAGTGCCAACGCCGGCTCGCCTTTGGCGATCCACTCAATGGCGCGCTGCACCTCTGCTGTTTCAGTTCGTTCCTCCATGCTCCTCACTCATCGACCCAATTGCAGGCCGCTTGTCTGCAGACATCCCCAGCTCACGTGGCTGAGCACGAACAGGTCGTGCGGTCCTGTGCTGGCCGTTGACCGATCCCCAGAGTCTTTCGCGGACCGCACACCGCTAGACGATCAAGTCCGCTTGATTGATTGCTGTGCGAGAACATCTGTCCATCGACTGTGGCCACTGATTTTCGCTCGCCGGTCGACAACAAGTCGAATCCCGTCGTTCGCTGCTGAGCAGAGACATCGTTTCGCTCGAGTTGTTGCGCGCTTCCTGCGCGCAACCCTACGGGTTTACACGACTCTTCGTCATCCCGGGCTCCGAACTCTATGTGGTTGGCCTCTGAGCGAAAGACCCTTGTCTCTGCAAATGGCCGCCAACNGCATCGGTTCTGCGTTGCCTTCGAGGCGAAATTCGAGCGTTTTGGGGGCAAAGTGGGCGATGCGAANTCCCCATTCCAAGTTTCTACACAGGTCACGGAGGGACGTCCCTTTGTGCTTAGCTTCTTTTCGGATCCGCCTGGTTGGCCGCCAAGCGCGCACACATCGCTCCGTGCGCCATCGGCATTGCCTTCGCGCTGCTCTGTCTTGGCTCTTATCGGGGAATTGGTCAGCTGAACGCAGGGACTTGGCGCCTCAAGAGCTTTCATTTTGTCTTTTCGGTGTGGTGGGTTACGCCGCAAACGTCCTCGTCAGTAAGCTCCCGCCAAGGTGTCGTGTAAACCCGAAGAGTTGCGCGCGACAACTTGCCTAGCCTTGCTCGAACGGTCTCGAGGGCTTGGCTATTCGACGATTCCAATGCGACGGGTTACGCACGTCGCCGCGGGTCGCGGAACCGCCGCGATTGCCGACGCAGGCCTGTCCGCTC
>Ga0051980_10004063_pt1 | contig 11080 bp, 18 predicted proteins | sample CryGey13umfilter_2_FD_55014 | JGI IMG/M metagenome (GOLD analysis project Ga0051980, IMG submission 55014) | Groundwater microbial communities from aquifer in Utah, USA - Crystal Geyser 4/9/14 3 um filter | ecosystem: Environmental > Aquatic > Deep subsurface > Groundwater | place: USA: Utah...
CGGCATACACATGGACATACTAACGAATACCGGCTTACAAGCACATACATACACTGCAAAATAACTCATAGTCACAAGCGAAGGAACCAACAACCATGCTTCTTAACAAACCACAGATCGGGGCCTCTTTCAGGCCCGAGTCCAAGGCCACGACGCCACACCTCCAAGCGATCAGGGTCGCATTGACCTCGGCTCCAGGGGAGCCCGGGCAGTGGACTCTCGTTTGGTATATACGCCCAAAGACTGACCGGCCCGGTGCCAAAGGATCCGGGCACCGGCAATACGGCGGACGGAAATGGNATTCCGACCAAGACGATGCCATCGAGCAGGTTCAGGTTCTCATTGCCTCCAGGGCTGCTTTGAAGGGTTGTGTCTTGGAGGTCGAAGACGAAGGTTATTATGACGAGAACAATGACTGGGTTGTTCCGGTCCGTCAACTGGCTCAACAGGACGACGCTCAACAGACCAGTCAGTTGCAAAACGGTGATCCACTGGAATAAGTAACAATCCACTGGTTTACACTTCCTCTTTAACAGTGTATTCTATCTACAGTAACCACGGAGAAACGCGCCATGTTCACCACCGACCTGACCACGCCCTTCACAACGGCAGAACTGCAAGCCCTCCAATCACTCCTGCAAAACGAAACCACATGGGACCGGGACGCTGATACTGGCGGGTTCAACGCCTACTACAGCGCCACAAATCCTGAGCGGGTGCTCATACCGATCCACGAGGAAGAGGAGTGGAAGCTGCTCAACTCAGCCATGCTCCGCATTGACATCGAGCTGGAGCGGCGGCAACAACAGCGGCAGGAGAGGTTTGACTACTTGTCCTCTGCAGCACCAGAAGCGCCAGAAGTGCCACTTGATGTTCGGTCACAGCAAAGCGAGATTGACCATCAGGTCGATTTCCAATACCACCGGATCGGAAGAGATTGATATGCAAGTGCCTGTTGTTTTCATGGATAGCCAGAACGACTTCAAGCTTCGGATGCAAAGCCTCTGAAAAGAAGAGGCCCCGGGCTTACTCCCGCAAAGCGGTCATATACCACAGGGCCTCAGAACCAGGGCCTCAGAACCAGGGAAACAACAATGGGTTTGCGGACTCACGGGGCCCGGGTATTTTCTTACAGGACAAGTCCTGTATGTCAAGCTAACGGATCGGCGTCTCGTTTTAGCAGGTCTCCAACGGTCTCAGCCTGACCTACCTTAGCTTTCTGTGTCTTCTTCATAGAACCACGGTTCTGTGGACCTCGGTGCCGATCAGGTAAGTGCACAACCGCTGCCGATGTGTCGTTTACAGCATCGGCCACATGATCCTCCTCAAAGTCTGACCCGAGAGCAGCCTCTTCAGCGGCAACCATAGCCNCGGCACTCATCTCACGGTTATAGATCAAGGCTCGGAACTTGGGCTCACGAACCTCTTCACGTGCCCTTAGAGCTTGAAGCGCAGCAAGCCCGTTCTTGTAGTCCTTCTCAGGTCCGCCTAGGGCCCATAGAACCACCCTACCTTTATTGGTATGGCACTGGTTCTTGGTNTTATAGGCTGGAACTGAGTTGTTCAGGAACTTGCGAGCATGCCCTCTCATATTTCGTGTCTGCAGTTTCTCCGGCAGGGCATCAACCAAGTCTTGCTCAGAGACATAATGGCCATGGAACGGAGGCAACTGGCTCATATAGAGATGCATCCACTTTGCGTCATGGTCAGTCCGTGATGCCTCCCTCATCTCGTTCTTCGAGTCACTGGTCGGTGCTCGGCCTTTACCGTTGAACCTCCCAATGTCTCGTTCCAGCAGCCAGGCCCAGATTGCNGCATCCCCGCCTTCCTTCTCAGCCCAGTTGAATAGTCTCTGGTAATAGGCCTCGCCTTTAGGGAAAGCATCTGAGATGATAATCATATACCGTCGGTCATCGTCCTCAACAGGCAAGGCGTCGTCATGGTTGGTGAAAGCCACAATCACAGCATTGTTGGTGATCTTTTGAGCGGGCTGATATTTTTCATTGATCTCAATTAACGGGTCTGTAATCATTGGCTTGAGGTGGTTCATCAAGTCAACACGNCCCTTTGCCATAAGCTCCTCAATCACGACTAGTTTGACATTTCGTGCCCAACCGTTGAACTGCGATTGGACAGAGGCGTTCATCGGTCGACCGGTATTGTGTGGCCCAAAAATGCGCTCCAAGACCTGGCCAATGAATGATTTACCCGTACCTTGCTTGCCTTTAATGACCATAGCGAAGTTGGGCTTTTGTGCCGGGTTCTGAACACACCATGCTATATAGTCAAGCACAAGCTTGCGCTCGTGCTTGCTCTCGAACATATATTCCATGTGCTCTTCAAAGATCGTTACGTCACCTTTTACAGGCTTCAGGTCACTGGGCCGCCAAGTATTGTAAATGTCTCCACAGAACTCAGGCTGCTCAGGCAGGAAATCCATTTTGTCGAACTTCCGCATGGATCGCTTTGCCGCGAAGATTTCAGTGGAGATACTTCCGTTCTTCTCCAGCATGTAGTTGAACATGCTATCGAAGGACTTGGTATCAAACATCATCCCGTCGCGGCGCCGATGGAACATCTTCGCCTGGGCAATCCATACCCATTCGTCCATGATACCAGAGTAGCGCGCCTCTTGTTCACCTTGGATGGAGGCTGGGCCATATTCCCCAGCGTCATCTGGCATATCAGGGTCACCAAAGTCGTGCTCAGGGGTATCACCACCAGGTGGCACCACCGAGGCATAATTGAAGGCGTTCTCAACTAGTTTGGCAAGTTCCTCTGTCGACCAAGGTGGCTGGCATCGGTCATTCCAATGCTCGAGCATCAGCTCATGGGTTTTCTCCTGAGAGATGCCCCGCTCACGAAGCACACAAGCCAGATTGAAGGTGAGGCGGTTACCACCGCTCCCTTCAATGGCTATTTTCGCGTCATGCTTGAGGTGTAAAACAGCCCATTTGATGTATTGCGGCTGGTCCTGGTCGACGACCGCCGCCTGTTGGTGCTCACGATCTTCACGGCGACCTGTAAGATGGCCAAGCCACTCAGGAAGTTTCGCAACAGGGATTTGGCTGCTTTCTTCCCAGCTATACTTGCCTACATCTGTTTGAGACCCAGGCGCCAAAACATATCCGCCAGCACCGCCAGTAGCACGAGTATCAATGCCCGGCCCAATTTGCTCGACAGTAGTTCGGGCTTGACCCACAAAATACAAATGGCGCCCACCAGAAGGTGTGACAGCAGAAAGGGTAGCGGGAAGTTGGCCATAGTCAAGCTCCAATGCGTCGAGTNTGGCTTGGCCATTCTTGCCCTTCTTTATGTCCACATCGACGACACAAAGACCAGACGGCCTGCATGCCAGCCCAATATTATCTTCAGGCCAGGCTTTCCACCACCCCTTGATAACCTTTTCGTCAGTGGTGGCAGCTGTGCCCCACTTTACCCTTGGTTTGTTCGTGGTTCCCTTAGAGATAGGAAATACATGCCAGCCACGGCTAGCATAAGACAAAGCNAGGGAAACCTTGGATTGACCCATTGTTTTCTTCCATGATCCGCTTGACCAGAATACTACAAGGAAATTTTGCAGGAAACCATTTTAATTCAAGGACTTATCAATGCCGGCCCTCGTCACCCCAAATACAACACACGTGCGCTCGTAAGGAGCAATGGCACCCCGGGGCTACTTTGGTGGTTTCTTCTACGTCTTAAGCAGTCTACAGTCAATAACGTGATGAGATGAATGTCAGCAACCATGAGGAGCCTAAGTTATGACGAAAACTATTGACGAGCAGCTGGAGCGGCTCGCCTCAGCCCAGGAGCGAACAGCAACGACGCTTGAGGGCATTCTTGAAGCGGTTGTGAACTTCAAGTTCGAACAAATCGGGAGCATCGCCATTGCTGGCGTTCAATTGCCGGGGAGCGCCAATGCCGAAGCCGACAACGGACTTGCCACCGAAGAAGCCACGGTCGAAGAAGCACAGGTTGAGATCGTCGAAGAAGCAGAAACTGAAGAACAGCAACCTGAGTCCGAACCCGAGCCCGAACCCGAGTCCGATGNGGAAGATGAACTGAGCGGCGAGGCGGAAGCTGAAGCAAGTGATGCACCTGACGATGAAGGGGACCCCCTCGGTGATGGTGACGCGGCTGTCGATGAGCCAGTCCTTCCTATCAAGCTTACCAACGACACACTCCGGGGGTTCGCACGGGACTTGATGGAAAAGGAGGGCAAAGCTGCTGTGTTCGAAGTGCTGGCGGAAGTTGGCAAGGGCTACAAGGCTGTGGGCGAAGTGCCGAAGGACGACTTGAAGGAAGCCCATCTGAAGATGGCAGCACGCCTGAAGGGCTGACCGATCGGCGCCGGCTGGCTGAATTGAAGGCACGGGCCCATATATCCTTCGACCGGCTTTGGAAAGAGGAGCTCATGACACGGAGTGAAGCCTATCATTGGCTTTCCCATGTCATGGGTGTTCCTGAAGAACAAACGCACATGACTGTCATGATGTCTAAAGGGCAGTTGAACAAAGTAATTGCCATCTGTGATGGTCTCATGGGAAGAACCGAGGTGGATGATGACTTTGTGTCGCCTCCGCCAGAGATACCGAGGTAACCTATGTTTTGGCTTTTCTTTCTCCTATTCCGGTGGCCACGACCTCCTCCCTGTGTGCTGACCGGGACGCCTGCCAGGGCCATGATGCCCTCTGTACCCTGGCAGGTATTGACGTGGGCTAACCCAACGCCGTTGCTGGTACCGCTGCGATGTCTGGCCGCAGTATGGGCCATGGTGAAGCCCACACCAATTTGTTATAGGCCGGGAGGCGTTGCCCACGTAGTCTCTCGGCCACTTGGTCACTTTCATACAGGAGCCTTCATGCAACGAGTTCAAGTTGATACTGCCACCATTGACCAGGATCAAGCTGCTATACTCGTGGTCCATCATCTGGCAAATGGCCGCAGCCCTATTTCAAGCTCTGCCTGAGGGCAACGAAGCCGAAACCATGAGCGCTGCTCTTGATGCCCAGTTTCAAGGGTTCGAGCTGGAGCGTCGTGCTGNGGCTTGTTTCGTGGCTTCCATTGTGGACAGCTATGAAAAGCTCAAAGACGAGGACTGACTCGTGGTCGACCAGAAGTTTCCTTTCACAGTCTCCTATGGGCTGAGTTGTATTTTCCGCGTTCGGTGCATCAATATTGGCACCTACCACGTGGAGCAGAAAATTACCCAGGGCACTGAAACTGAACCACCTAAATGGCAGTGCCTTGCCATNAGTCAGCATTTTGATCCCAGNGAAGCTTTGGGGGTTATGCACGAAGCTCAAATGGTGTATGCTGTTGAGGTGCGAGCCAAACGCGACATGATGAGAAGGATGGCGTAATGCAAGATCATTTCAATGGCCTGACCCCCGCGGAAGCAGAACGCCTTGCTATGCTCGCAGAAGAAGCTGCCAAAGTCGTTCAGGTCGTGGGTAAAATCCTGCGGCACNGCTATTCCGGCTATCATCCTGATCGGCCGCACATCTCCAACCGCGGGCTTTTGATGAATGAACTGGCAGACCTGAAAGCGGTCCAGTTCCTGATGGAAGGCTCCGGCGATATTTTCTGTATGAGCGACAAAATCGAACACGCCCTGGCCGAACACGCCCTGGTGCGGAAGCTCACCTACACCCATCACCAAGGAGACTGCAATGTCAAAGTCCTATAAGCCCGTCGAGNGCAAGGCAGGCTTGGCGTCATGTATCTCAGACGCCTATGCTGAAATCGCGTCACTGGCCGAAGAGATGTCAGAAGCCTATGACAACATGATCGGCGGGGGGATGACCGACGGACACCCCAAGGTTGCACTGGTTTCTGAAGCCAAGGACACACTGGAGGGCAAGGACGAGCCTGAGGTGCCAGACGTCCTTGACGGGATCGTAATTTGGTCCGAACAAATTCCAAAGGATAAGCGCCACAAGATCGCACGGTGGGCACGTCTGGCCAATGCCTGTGCCGCTCTCGGCGCCGCTGCTGAAGCAGTACGTGTGGTATCTTCCGACAACGGCATGGAAGGACCTGACGCTGCCAGCTATGTCGAGCAGTTTGAAGAAGCCCAAGAAGAACTTGCTGGCACTCTCGAAGAGGTCGTTGGCGAAGTTGAGGGTGTCGAGTTTCCGACAATGTTCGGGTGACACCATGACATTTAAGCCCCTGCTCGCCTATACCGTGAAAGATGCAGAAATTCTCCATTACCCAGTGCTTGTGTCACCGAAACTGGATGGCATTCGTTGTGTGATCTACAACGACCAACCAGTCTCCCGGACACTTAAGTCCATACCCAACCAGTTCATCCAGGCCAAGCTGGGGTTCTATCCACCTTTCGACGGGGAACTTATGGTNGGCGATCCGCTGGACCCTGCTGCATTCAACAAGTCCACGTCTGGGATTATGTCTCATGACGGTGAGCCAGCATTCACGTATTGGGTCTTTGACTGGATTGACCCGTCTCATACCAATTGGCCCTTTGAAAAACGCCTTCGAATGGCTGAGAGTGTAATAAAAACCAATAAATGGCCCTGGGTCAGACTAGTCCTGCACACCCAAGCGGACAACGCAGAAGAACTCCTTCGCCTTGAAGCCTACTATGTCGGGCTCGGCTACGAGGGGGTTATGGTTCGCGCACCATGGGGAACCTACAAATATGGGCGTTCCACCGAAAGCCAAGGGCTCCTCGGTAAAGTAAAGCGGTTTGAAGACACTGAGGGCGAAATCGTTGGGTTTGAGGAACTCATGCACAACGAGAACGAGGCAGCCATCAACAACCTGGGTTACCAGGAGCGGTCGACAGCACAAGCAGGCCAAGTTCCTGGCAATACACTTGGAGCACTACGGGTCAGCCATCCAGACTTTGAAGAGACATTCGGGATTGGTACGGGCTTTACGGCGGATGAAAGGTTTACACTGTGGCAAATTCGCGACACACTGACCGGACAGAACGTAAAGTTCAAACACCAGCCGGCGGGNGCAAAAGACAGGCCACGGTTCCCAAGCTATCTGGGCCTTCGAAAGGATTGAATATGGATGCCTTCTTCCACTTGAAACCAATAGGGTTGTCTGAGACAGTCTACTCGGAGGCTATCTCCAACATGAAAGAAGCACGGAAAAAGCGCGACGGGCGATGGCTTGCCGAGCTTTATGTGGAGGCATTCATTCTCCTGGAAGATGCAGGCCTTATCAATCGCGACAAAACGCTCAACATTGAGTGGTATGAAGAACTCCTCTGGCATGCCCACCTGGACGCCCAGATCGACATTCCTGTGACAGAGAGAAACCGATGAACATTCTTCCCTCAAGCCCGATCAGCCAATACATCACAGCCATTGAGCTGGACGGCAAGCCTGTCAAAGCTACGTTTGTCGACATGGAGACCAGTCGCATTCAATACTGGAATGCTGGCCAACAGGTCGAAGCCACCGGCCAAATACGTATTCTGTTGGAAAGTAAAGCTAAAGCAGCTTCACTTGATCCAGTTCGGGCTAATGAATTGGATAAATTACTTGAGCAAATCAAACAGAAAATGGCAAACATGGAAACAGACCGTATGATCACAGCCTATGCGGAATGCAAAAAATGGCTCGGCCTTTTTGCATCAGCCGAAACTATGGATCGGGAATGACATGGCCCAGCACGCTAGACTTTCTGCTTCTGGCTCAAAGCAATGGATGAACTGTCCTGGTTCCGTTGCTACAGAAGCACGCAACCCAAATCCGCGCAGCTCATCTGTCTTCGCAATGGAAGGCACGGCCGCACACTTGCTTTGTGAACTCTATGCCAGCGAGGGCCTTGCACCTGAGGAGTTCCTTGGCGAGACCATTTATATTTGGCAGGATGATGCCTATTTGGAACGCCATCTGGCACAGGCGGTGGCTGAAAAGGGCGTTACTCTAGCTGATGTCCCGGNCGCCATGGAATTCCTGGTAGATCAAGACATGGTGGACGCCATTGAATACTTTGTCGCGGCCGTGGAGACAACGCGTTCCCGGCTTGACCCAAAAGGGCGTGAAGAGTATTCCGAGAAATGGCTTGATCTGACATGGCTTCACCCTCTGCTCGGCGGCACGGGTGACTATATCAGCGTGGAGGCATTCGGCTGGGCTGAGTTGATCGATTATAAGCATGGCCGGGGCGTTCTGGTAGAAGTTCGCGACAACAGCCAGCTCAAGCTCTATGGCATCGGGGTTCTAAACATGTTCCCTGACTGCGAGGGCGTTCGTATGACGATCGTCCAACCCCGCAAGGAGCACGAAGACGGGCCAATCCGCTCCATCGAATATACCCGTGAAGAGTTGATGGATTTTGCCGAGGAGGTTCGTGTTGCTGCAGAAGCTACCCAGCTTCAGAACGCTACCCTCTGTGCCGGTGAATGGTGCACCTTCTGTGGCGCTAAAGCCTATGTGGATGAGAATGGCGACTTCTATGAGTGCCCGGCTCTTATCAAAGCCATGCAAGAGGAAGCCCAGATGGACTTTGCTGGCGTGCCTCCGGAGATCGGCATCCCCATTCCGACCACAAACGCCGGACTTGCCCGTGCATCTAAATGGCTCGGGGTCTTCGACAACTATGTGAAGGCCGTGGAAGGGGCTGTCCAGCGCGAACTGCTTGCCGGTCGTCCTGTCGAAGGCTATAAGCTTGTCCGCAAGAAAGCTAACAGAGCGTTTGGGGCCTTTATCGAGGAAGTCGATGAGCTAACGGGCACTGACGACAACCACTGGATGGCCATGTCTGAGGACGACGTGATCGCCATCGTGGAAAGCGAGCTTGGCGAGGAGTATGTGGCCAAGTGCTATCAACCCCCGAAACTCAGGTCTCCAGCACAGTTCGAAAAGCTGGGTCGTGAGTTTAAGAAACTGACAGGCGAGATTGCCTATAAGCCAGAGGGCGGTTTGACAGTTACGAATGAGGCAGACACGCGACCGGCCGTCGAAGTCACACAGGCTGGCGGTTCAGACTTCCCTGATGACCTTTCGAACGGAAATTGAGCATGGCAAGCAATCGTATTGTATTGTTCATAGGTAACAACTCGTTCTATCTTTCGGGCTACGTGAACAGCAAATCCTATATCCGGGGCTATGTCGAAAATGGAGACTATAACCTCTACATTGTTAAGCAGGAACTGGCTTGCTGGATCGCCTATCATGCAACTGCAAAGAACCAGTGCACCGAAAGCCATCAGATAGGTCTCCCGTTTGACGGTGCCTCTGTGACCCACGTGGTGATCCCGGAAACGATGAGGGCGGACCACAACACCATCATCAACTGGGCCCGTAGCCAAAAACGGAAGAAAACATGGCTAACCAGATAACCCCAGCAATGCTGCTCCAGCTAGCCAAGACCGTTCAGGCGGAAATGGAGAAAGTGTGCCCGGACCAACCGCCTCTTGTAATGCGAGCGGTCACTCTGTTGGTCGGTGAGTCCTATCTTCAAGCAGCAGCAGTCGAGAAGACTATCAATGACTTTTATAGGCGCCCTCCAACTAAATAAGTGTTTCCCCGTTGAAAACAATTAGAATATATTTATTAAATCCCATGGCACTTCGATCCATGAAAGTCCGAAGGTAATCTTCAGCGCAGGACTGGTGAAATAGGTCGGGATCAACGGCGGTAGCTCTGAAGCCACAGGAGTCCGCCAACTACATAAGCCATCCCAATGTGGGATTTCAGTGTCAAGGAGACAACGATGGCTGAACGTTTGAAATGTGTCACACCTCNGTTCCGTGTGAGTTTCCCGGCAATTTTCGAGGCTTCGTCCTATCAGGGCGGCACCCCGAAGTATTCCGTGGTCATGCTCTTCTACCCGGCGAAGTTCACGGACGCCGACAAGAAGGCCTGGAANACCATGCAGGTCATTGCCGACGCAGCTTCCAAGGACAAGTTCAAGAAGCTGATCAAGGATCTGCCTGCAAACTTCAAGAAGCCCATCCGGGACGGCGNCGAGAAGGAGCACCTGGACGGCTATGGCGATGGCTGCATGTTCGCCACCGCTTCCTCGAAGCAACGGCCGGGCCTCGTCGATCGCAACAAGCAGCCCATCCTGACCGAGGAAGAGTTCTNCCCTGGCTGCTGGGCTCGCGCGACCGTCACCGCCTATCCCTATGACAACGTAGGTAAGGGCGTGGCATTCGGTCTGCACAACCTCCAGAAGCTCGGCGACGACGAGAACTTCACCGGCCGGATGGCTGCTNAGGACGACTTCGGTGATGACGCCGACGACGTGTGGAGCGGTTCTGACATCGCCCCCGAAGACGATCCGACGGCGTAATCCAACGGGTCCAGTTCCGGTTGCCCCCGGAGCGGCTAAGCCAGTGNTTAACTCCACTGGCTTTTTCTATTGCTTTGTCGGTTTAATCTTTGCAGTGCATAGTGCATTCTAATCATATCAACCACGTCGACTATGGAGAATGAGGATATGACCGACTTGAATGCTACCATTCTTGCCCTACAGATTGATCAAGGAGTCCGCTTTGTGGAAGTAGAGTTCTTCCGCGATACCACTGGGGATGAGCGCTGTGGCCCTGCTGGCTGGTCTGGGAAAACCTCCTACATCTACAAAGTCGAGCCTGCAATTTTTGCAGGGCTGAAAATCGGGTCCTTGGTCGTCGCCCAAGCTCGGAGTCATTTGCAAGTTGTCCGTGTAGTGGCAATGGACGTGAACGTCGATTTTGGAAACCTGAACTTCATCAAGCTCTTGCGCTGGGTTGTTGCAGACATTACTTCCAGTATCGAGCGGGTGTCGTTACTGGTTGCCGCCGAAGTGAATGCCAAGAAGCAGATCACCAATGCTCGTCTCCGCAAGGAAAGTCAAGACTTGCTGGCAGCGGCAAACCTCACGGGCGAAAGTATTCTTTTGCTTCCGCCCAAAGTGGCTGCCGAGCACAAGGACTGATGCAAAGTTGGTATACACGGGGCCAAAGCTCCGTGTATACTGTCTAAGTGTTTTGAGATGATCCGTTGGCCCAGCTGCCATTAGCTCAGGTCGATTAATAACCGGGAAGAGCCGTCTTAGTGGTAAGACGCATAAGCTCCTGCCGACGGATCATCTCAGAGCACGTGTGTGT
>Ga0051980_10004064_pt1 | contig 11075 bp, 8 predicted proteins | sample CryGey13umfilter_2_FD_55014 | JGI IMG/M metagenome (GOLD analysis project Ga0051980, IMG submission 55014) | Groundwater microbial communities from aquifer in Utah, USA - Crystal Geyser 4/9/14 3 um filter | ecosystem: Environmental > Aquatic > Deep subsurface > Groundwater | place: USA: Utah...
TCTATCTCAAGGATGTTACCCAGTCCAAGCTTACCAAGATTGGGCATGTGCAATCCCCCAACAGCTTTGGCCGTGTTTCCTAACGTGTTGCTCCCCTCATCCCCATACTTACCCGCATCAGGAAGCGCCCCCGCCCCCACACTATCCAAAACTATAATAACGACCCGTTTTATCTCCGCCATCGTATCTCCTTAATTAAGGGGGACGTTGTTTCCTTTGTTTCCTAACTCATGTTGCGTAACAATAAAGACCCACAGGAAACAACGTCCCCTTACTATTTTGGCTTGATTGGTTGCACATTAATCAAACCATATGGACTGGAGCCATTTCAATTTCAACTAAGTTTAGGACACCTTCATCCGCAACCTGTCATTCTGAACGAAGTGAAGAATCTAGAGAGCACTCACAGACTTCTGTCACTGAGTTCGTCTAAGCTTTGATATACCGTCCTAAGAAAAATCCATCAAGCATCTACTAGCATTTATAAACCATTTATCTCACTCTGGTTATCTAAGCTTAGACCCTCTTGCTATAAAAAGGCACTGCACCCAAGATTCTTCACTTCGTTCAGAATGACATGTAATCGTCACCCGCCATTTGCTCGTTCAGAATGACATCCTATTTCTTCCTTGCTTTCGGATGCGTTCTTTCATACACCGCCCGCAACTTATCCTTGGTCACGTGCGTGTAGATTTGGGTTGTTGATATATCGGCGTGGCCGAGAAGCTCCTGAACCGCCCTGAGATCGGCGCCGTTCGTCAGCAGGTGCGTGGCGAATGAGTGCCGCAGCAGGTGCGGGTAGATATCCCCAATCCCGGCTTTTTCAGCGTACTTTTTTACGATCTTCCAGCAGCTTACCCGCGTCAGACGCGTTCCACGGTTGTTGAGGAAAAACTCGGGCGGCCAGGTACCCTCTTTTACTAGTTCACGCCTTGATTTATTACTATACTCCGTAAGCGCCTCAATCGCATAGCTCCCAAGGGGAATAATCCGCTCTTTCGACCCCTTGCCGAGACAGCGNAGGTATCCATGCCTGGGATCGATATCCCCCACGTCGAGCGAGACAAGCTCGGAGACGCGCATGCCGCAGCTATAAAGCAGCTCGAGGATGGCCCGGTCCCGCATCGCGTACTTCCCGATCCCCATCGGCTGGTTTAAAAGCTTGCCNATTTGCTTTGCGGATAACACTTTAGGTAGTTTCTGCGCTATTTTCGGGGTTTTAATATCCGATGTCGGGAGGTTTTCGGTAATCCCCTCGCGCACCAGGAATTTATGAAACGCTTTAATTGCCGCGAGTTTTCGCGCCACAGATGTATCGGCATATTCTTTATGCAGCTCGTGCAGGTAATTGAGGACATGCTCATAGGTCACAGCCGTAAATGAGGTAACACCGGCATTACTTAGATAGCCCAGNTAGGCGATCAGATCCCGGCTATATGCTTCGAGCGTGTTCTTTGCCAGGCCTTTTTCAACGGATAAATAGTTTAGAAAATCATCCAGCAACTCAAGGGTCATTTTTACTTCGATTCTATACTTCGATTCGCCCGATGCGCCGTGCGGCCATAAGGATTGCGGTCAGCGTTTTGGCGTCCTCGATTTTGCCTGATGCCGCCATCTCAACCGCCTTGATAAACGGTATGCGTTCTACCTGCATCCCTTCTTCACCTTCATCGCGCTCGGGCTCGCCCTCCTCGATCTCATCGGTAAAATAGAGATAGAATCTCTCATCCGTAAAACCGGCCGAAGTGTAGAACTCGGCGAGTTTATGTACCGCCCCGGCCCTATAGCCGGTCTCTTCTCTCAGCTCACGGACGGCGCATTCTTCGGGGCTCTCGCTGTCGGCGAGAAGGCCTGCGGGTATCTCAAGAAGATCTGCGTCTATCGCATGGCGATACTGCTTAACAAAGACGATCTCCTTGCGCTTGTTGATCGCGACGATGCCTACCGCATCGNGGTGTTTTACAACCTCACGCTCCATAACCCTGCCCTCGGGGCTCTTTATCTTATCAACATAAAGGCTGATAATGCTGCCCGCATAGATCAAATCCGATTCAAGAAGGATAAAACTCTCTGCCACGCCTACTTACCTCCCAGTAAAACGTTTGCCGCATATATTCCGGCCGCACCGGCGGCCATGAAGAATTCCGGGTCTTGATCGAGTGTTCTTCCCATCGTCGTGGGCAGTATGTTCTTGCTCTTCAATACGCTAATCACCNCTCCTGCGCTTATCTGCACTACGGTATGCGTTTGATCGAGGCGCTCTTTTACTATCTGGTCGTTAACGGTATTTGCTTTACCCCTATCCATCTCGGGGATAGTAAGTATACTGCGCGAGACCGCCGCGATCGTTAACGCGGTTATAGTGTGGTGACTTATGCCNACATGGCGCTCTCTTTTATCGGCAAAGCTTATTCTTGGGATTGCTACCGGCACACCTTTCAGACCGTTCACAGCATTGATAACCTGGCCTTGCTCCATCCCGGTAAACCCGAGCCTCGTGTTGCTGCCGACGATGCCGGGGCCCATTGAGACGATCGCAACATCCGCCTGCGCCGCGTATTTTGCCGCCGCCAGCGCGCTGAATATGTTGATGGCCTCCATATCGCCGCCAAACGCGTGCCCTGCGGTGATTGTGACGTCAATACTACCTGCACTCTTAAGCTCGGCAACAAGCCTGCTGAACGCCAGCGGAAGCGCAGCGCCGTCCGTCATGATGTAGGCGATCTTTGCGGTGGGTAGCAGCTCTTTTACCATTACAGCCGCCGCCGGAAGCTGGCTATGCAGCGTTCCCACGATAACCGGCATGCTCTCAATGCTCGTGACGTCCTTTAGCGTTTTATGGTAGGGGCTGTTCTCCTCTTCGGCGGCCAGACANTTTATCTGAAGCGGNGTATAGCGCAGCTTCATAATATGNCCATCGCCTGCGGACGTTACAGAGTCCTTACTCAAATTACAGAGGATAAAATGATAGCCGCCGGTTCCAAGATCGAGATCGACGGCGGTTGTGTTAACGATAACATCGTCCCCCTGCCGCACATCACCGACAAGCGCACTATAGCAAATAGCCTTGTGGCGGTTCCCATCCACATCGACAAGCACTTCGATATACCCAGGTCGCTCGCTTCTTATTTCGATTATTTTTGCCCGTTTTAGTGTTAGCATTATAAGCCCTATATCTTAACAAGCTCAACGAGGAGTTGCGCCATATTGGCCAACTCTTGCACGGGGACGTATTCGTCGTCGGTATGGACGTCTTCGGCGCCCATTCCGAGGTTTACGGTGCTGATTCCCTTGGCGTTGAATACATTCGTATCGCTTCCGCCTCCGCTCTTGATAAGCCTCGGGGTAAGGCCGAGCTTCGTCATGGTATCGACTACCTTCTTTACCACGGGATCGTTTTCTGAATGCAGGTAGCCATCGTAAGGGCGAGTTCGTTTGATGTTTACCTCTGCGCCCGTCTCATCCGCGCCCTTCTTAAAGCACTCTATCATATGATGAGCCTGCTTTTCTAGTTTCGCCGGATCGATGCTTCGCGCCTCGGCAAGAAGGTTTACCTTAGCCGGAACGATATTCCCCGCCCGACCGCCTTCGATAGTTCCCACGTTAGAGGTGGTATCCTCATCGATTCTCCCGATATTCATGCAGCAGATAGCTTTCGATGCGGCAACTATTGCGTTTATTCCAAGCTCGGGGGCAACGCCGGCATGCGCGGCCCTTCCGGTATACTCGACTTCAAACGAATCCTGATAAGGGGCGCCGACGACCACGGTACCGACCGGTCCGTTGCTATCTAAAACATAGGCGTAATCCACATTGACATCGCTCAAGTCCAGGTGCTTTGCGCCTTCAAGCCCGACTTCTTCGGCGATGGTAAATGCAAGGTGTACCGGCCCATGCCGCAGCAATTTACCCTCTAAGACCGAAATCAGCTCGAGCATTGCCGCAACCCCGGCTTTATCGTCGGCCCCAAGTATGGTATCGCCCTTACTCTTGATAACGCCATCCTCGATGACCGGCTCGATGCCCCCGGATGGCTCGACGGTATCCATGTGGGCGGCAAACAGGATGCAGGGCCCGTCCGCCGTTCCCGGTATTGTGACAAGGACGTTTCCGGCATCCCCGCCAAGCGCTTTACCGGCCTCATCTTCGTATGCTAAAAAGCCCAGCGCCTCCACATAGCCCTTGATGTAACCAGCTACAAATCGCTCTTTGTAGCTTGGGCTGTAGATCTTTACCAGATTCTCGAATATCCTAACGACTCTGCCATCTTCAACCATGAGAACCTCCAGCTCTTTCACGCAAAATGAAAAAGTGGAACCCCGGGGCCCCACCATGCTAGTCGCTTATTCGAAATAACCGCGGGTCGCCCCGACTCGTTGTCTGTCGAGGTTGTATTTCAACGCCGCGCCGACGAAGTCTCTAAAAAGCGGCTGCGGCCTGTTTGGCCTGGATTTAAACTCGGGATGGAACTGCGTGCCCACAAACCAGGGATGGTCTTTAATCTCGACGATTTCAACCAGCCTCCCGTCCGGGGAAAGCCCGCTTAGCACAAGACCGGCTTTTACCAGTGCCTCTATATATTCACTATTTACCTCATAGCGGTGGCGATGCCGTTCCTCGATATCCGTCGCCCCATATGCCCGGTACGCGTAACTGTCTTTCGTTATCTTACATGGATATGCGCCCAGCCTCATAGTGCCGCCCATATCTTCAACGGTCTTCTGCTCGGGCAGAAGGTCGATAACCGGGTGTGGGGTCTCGGGATCAAATTCGGAGCTGTTCGCGCCTTCCAGACCGACAACATTTCTAGCAAACTCAACAACGGCGCATTGCAGGCCAAGGCATACGCCCAAGAATGGAAGCTTATTCTCCCTGGCGAATCGTATCGCATGGATTTTTCCTTCAATCCCCCGGATACCGAACCCGCCGGGCACAAGTATGCCGTCTACCGAGGCCAGTTGCCTCTCGACTTCCTCCTGGCTTACCGTCTCAGCATCGACCCAGACAATCTCAACATCGGTGTTGTTAAAATAGCCACCGTGCTTCAGCGCCTCAACAACGCTCAGGTACGCATCCGGCAACTGGACGTATTTTCCGACCAACCCTATTTTTACCTTGTTTTCGACACGCCTGATCCGCTCGACAAGCCCTTGCCATTCGCTTAAATCCGTTGTGCCGTTTTTAAGCTTTAAGCGGTCCACAACAATATCGTCCAGACCTTCTTCNTGCAGTTTTAGCGGTATAACGTAGAGGTTATCCGCGTCTATGGCCGTGATGACCGATGCCGGCTCGATGTCGCAAAAAAGACCGATCTTGCGCTTAATCGACACATCGATCGGCCTATCGCATCGGGCCACTATAATATCGGGCTGNATACCGATGCTTCGCAGCTCTTTTACGCTGTGCTGCGTCGGCTTGGTCTTNAGCTCTGAGGANGATTCTAGATAAGGTACNAGGGTTACATGNATATANAGGACATTTTCTTTTCCAACGTCTTTTTTAAACTGCCTTATGGCTTCAAGGAAGGGNAGGCTTTCAATGTCGCCGACGGTGCCGCCGACCTCGGTGATGACGATGTGCTTGTCGTCATTCGTCGCTAAATTTAAAATACGCTGCTTAATCTCGTTAGTTACGTGGGGGATAACCTGGACGGTGCCGCCCAGAAATTCACCGCGCCGCTCTTTGGTGACGATCGACCAATATATCTGGCCTGCAGTGACGTTGCTGTCCTTGCCGAGGTTCTCGTCGATAAACCTCTCGTAGTGCCCCAGGTCCAGGTCCGTCTCGGTGCCGTCGTCGGTTACAAACACCTCTCCGTGCTGAAACGGGCTCATTGTCCCGGGGTCGACGTTCAAGTAGGGGTCAAGTTTCTGGATGGTGACTTTAAACCCCCTGCTCTTTAACAATCTGCCAAGAGAGGCGGCGGTAATTCCTTTTCCCAGCGATGAGACAACGCCGCCTGTTACAAAGATATGTTTAGCCAATCATCTCTCCCCTTTTGCTTGCCTTTCTTCCTCTAGAAGTCTNCTATATCTCATTATACCAACCTTCGCATTTTATCACGGATTCGCGACAAAATCGAATCGCCTATTCAGCTTTTCGCCCTAGATTATCAAAGGCCCTCAGAATAGGGACACGCTCAACAACTGCGGTAATCGAGTATTTCTCTGTAAGGACTTGCAATAATATAAGTAAAATAATAACCGGTAATTTTACATTCCACCCATAGGTGGCGACTAAACAGAATCCAAGAACACCGCCAAGAATATTCGACCCCGTATCGCCAAGCATGATCTCTTCCTTCAAGTCGGAGGCGATCAACACCAGCGCGATACCGGCCAGCGCTGCGGATGATGATCCGAAAGCGCTCCCCGCCGCATAGATAAAGAACAATTGCAGCGGAATATATATCTTAAGCGCCCGTCCCGGACGTAAATCAAGCAGGTTCAAGGCGTTGACGCAGAGCGCGATAAGGAGGGCATTCCCAATAATTTCTAGCACCTCCGACGATAGTAGCGAGGATGCAAACACGGCCACCACCGGTATCCCGATAGCCTTAAGCGCACCCGTCGTCAGCTTTCCTTTAAATAGCGCCCCGATATGGCCCCTGAAGCCACTATACTCTCTAGTTCCAAGAAGGTCATCGACCAGGCCGAAAAGACCGGCTCCAAGAATAAGTATCGTTAGCGGCATCGCCACATCAGAGCTTACGACAAATCCATCCGGGATAAATATGCCCAGCATATCGGCGGCTGTCGGGACAATCGCCGCCGCCGCCATTAGCAGTATCCAAACCAGGATAATAAGGATGCCCGCCATATTGACGACTTCCTTTTGACGGTAGTTTACCTTAACGGCCCCGGATTCCTTTAGCATCCCGACGACCATCGGCAATATCACCAGGCTCACAATCGCCGCCGTCACCCCATGCGCAATTATCCATAAATAAAGCAACACCGCACTTACCACAAGAAATTACCCTCTTCAGACCCACTCTATATCCACAATGCTCTTCTCCTATTAACCGTTCTTCCCAAACACTCGAGATTCCGGGCTCGTGTCCCTTATCTCTTCATGCTCCGCAGAGCGATATTGCTCCCAGATCATCAGGTAAATAACCGTTGGAATCATATACGACATAATGATCGCCGGTATCAAAATGCCCGAGTCGTTAAAGATAAATCCGACGATGCCACCAACGATCGATGCCGAGATCGCCGTCGATAATCCCCGGTATTTTGCAAGCAAACGGCTCAGAACGCCGGTCGGCTTCATCCATAGGAATATGGCGAGCCCCAGCATTATAAAGAGAAAATACGACCATGTGCTAAACTTAAATATCATCAAGTTCGTGGCCAACTTGCGCTTGATAATCATGACCGCCTCGGGAAAACCTCCTGAGATAATAAGGTTAACGGATTTTCCCATGTGCGTCGTCGCACCGTGCATTGCATCGTAACCGGCAAATAGCGCAAGAACAACAACCACCATTACCAGCGCGATTGCAAAATTTCGGAATTTGGCCTTTGACCTAGCGGATAGAAGGACCATTGTGGTAAACGTCGCGGTTGCGGTAATCGGCCCGTCGGTATTCGTTCCAAGCCCCGGAAACCCGATCAGCACGATCAAAAACACCGATAAAACGGCCCCGGCAAGCACGGTCCACTTGTTCCATACCTTTTCGAGCATTAGGCCGAATAACAGTAGTCCGTTCGCCAGTAATATCGACATAGCCTCGTTGCCTATACCGAAGAAACGAGCGCCCCGAATCGGGTCGTAGCCGAAGATGCTGTTGATGAAGGACGGCCCGCCCATCAACACCTCTACGGACAGAACGACGACGTTAAGCAGGGCGATACCGATGATCGGGTGAAGCACTTTTCTGCGAATCGCAACCAATAGCAACGCAAATAAAAGGGAAACGACGATAGTCAATAAAGTAACAAGCGATCCCTGAGCGGCTACGCGTTCAAGCTTTGTCGTGTAGAAGGAAAAGAGAGGGAAGCTCATGGTGGTAAAGATCAGTGTCGACAGTATCGTCGCCGTTTTCCTGGTGAGCATCCTCCTGTAGGCAATAACAAGCGCCGCCAGCACGTACAGGACGATCTGGATGTAAATATACGCAAGAATCGCCATTCTACGGGTATCCTTAACGCCAATCGCGCTTTGATTAAACCGGTCAAGCTCTTGCGGAGAGATCTGTGTCGACCCCGTGCGCATAACGCTCCCCGGCATATCCTCGCCCTTCTTCATTTCTAGGATGTTTAGAATAGTCGGCGTGATATCTATAATCGTAACAAGGCCTTCCCTGTTCGTAGTATCCGCGATCAAGGGCCCCGGCTTAAAGCCGGACCCGTGCACTAGTATCGGCGTCAACTGCTCCAGGCCGGATCTAAGCGGAGCCTTAGTCGATCCGGGCGCTGACAGTGCCGTCACGATAAAAACCGTATCCGGCCCCGCCACATCCATTGCTTGCTTTAAGAACCTGGCATTGTTATGAATAGCCCGCATCTTCATATTCAACGCCCGGCGTTTTAGGACGTACCGGCTATAATAGTCGGCTCTTACCGTATCGCCGAGGTCGAGTACGATAAAATCCGCCTTGGGAAGGTACTGCGCAAAGGCAGTCTTCATCTTCGTATAATCCGTCCTAACGCTAAACGGGGATTTGGGGTCATGCAACAGCATGTTCTTGCCGACATTTCCAAAATCGACCGCACCGTCTTCATTCATTGCTATAGCAACGGCCACGCGATTGTAGGCATCCGGGTTATCGGTAAGCGATGTATCCGCGTTACCCAGCACCGCGGTCTTGCCCCCGTGGGCCTCAATAATGCTTCCCAGCTCGCCGGGGGTAAAATCCTGCATGCCGTTATCGTTGTCCATTATTATCGAGGCAATACCAAGCTCGAGTACCTGACCTTTTACGGTGCACTTGCCTGTACGCAGCTTATACGCTTCAATTGCCGGCACGCCGCCGTATGTTTCGGTGGCGTTATATTCCTCAAAACTCGCTGGGGCCGCATCCGACCTTACCCCCGCCCCAACGGTAAGTGCGTTTCGCGAGCGTGAGGGCGCTTTGAAGGCGCGGTTATTGAGAAGACCGATCGAACTTGTTTTGATCAGGTCGTTTAATACGGGGTCGTCGGCGGTGATGATATCCGACCAGGTGATGTTATCCATAAGGACAAAGACAACCTTATTGCCGTGTTCGGCCGCCATGGCCTGCGGCGCCGGCAACAACGAAAGAACTGCTGCTAATAGAGCTACAACTAGAACTACANCTGCGATTTTACGCTGCATATACGTCCTCCGGATTGCACAACAAAATAAGCTATTACCTAGACATAAAATACATGAGTCTCATGATATACGTGGTTTAAGATGCAGTCAAACGAACGCTACCGGCCTGAAACGCGGCTTTTATGCGGGTAGCGATATGCGATACCAGGTTGCCGACGCCTAGGGCTAAAAGCGGTACCAGCGGCATCAAATACCTGAACACGGACATAGTGAATATGTGAAGCAGCATGGTTAAGACAACGGTAAGCATCAGCAATTGCCGCTCGTATTTACCTCTTGATGCTACCAATAAGCCCGCTATGCCGATAATGCCGAGCAATAGATATGACATCCCTGTCCACATCTGCGGGTTGCTAAAATTATATTTCCTCGGAAACCCGAACAGGCGCCGTACTCGCTGGTGTAGCAGCCCGCGGATATCGGTGCCACTCATATGTTTTATCCTCTGAATGGCCTCTTTGGTCATCATCTGACTCATCTGAACTTCGTTCTTATCAGAATGTCTCTCACGGTACCTGTCTATCAGTACGCCTAACGGCGTCCCTTTATCCTCATACGTCCCCCACCAGAGTGTCGCCGGACCGGTTGTCGTGCTAAACACCGGCTCGCCAAATCCCATATAGTTGCGGATGGTCCAGGGAACGATCAAAAGTACCGCCGCGACCAAAAACACACCGGTTGATTTAAGCAGCCACGAATATCCATTATCCTTAAACCGCAACCATAGCCCCAGCACTATGAGGGCCGGAAGGAAAATTACGGTCTGTCTGCAAAGATAAGTTACGCCAAAAACCAGCCCGGTCGCCGCCAACGTCCACAGCGAGGGGCGGTCTTTCTTAAATATTCCAACGACGAGGAGTAATAGGGATATCTCGAGAATGATAAATAGGGTCTCCGAAGTCAGAAGCGTGTTGTAATAGATGATTTGTGGCGAAACCGCATAGATAAGCGAAGCGATAGCCCCTTCAACCCGCCCGTAAAGCCGCATGCCAAGTATATACACCAGTAGGATGGTCGCAACAGCCAGGATCATATGCGACATCACCCCGGCTTTTGTCGAAGGACCAAACACATAGTAAAGGGCAACCAGGTAAAAAGGGTATGTAGGGGCGTAAAACGCAGTAGGTTGATCCTGCCTGGCGATCATATGGTTGGGGCTGCTGTATCCCTTTCCGGCCAGCAAATTCTTCGCTATGCCGTTATACGATACCGAGTCCGAAGACATCGTTAAAACGTCTACTTTGGCGATCTTCTCCCAGGCTTCGACCCGCATAACAACGCCAAGAACGATCGCGATGATAAGTATGATGATTGCCGCGTCTAGTCTACGCAATGATTGTATCTCTCTTAATCCTTAAACCGGTATTTGACCAGCGTCCAGATTGCAATGAAGCCATCCTGCCATTTTATCTTTTTCCCTCTTCGATGCTACGGGCTTCATATGTAATGGGAACCTCGATAATCTTGTGACCGCGCTTCAGGGTCTTGGCGGTAACCTCGGGGCAAAATTCAAAACCGGTGCACTTAAGGTTGATCGAACTCAGCACGTTTCTGTTAAACGCCTTGTATGCTGTAGCTTCGTCCGTTATTTTTGCGCCGAACAGTATGTTGACCGTCACCGTAAGCAAACGGTTTGCAAGCCGGTTTACGAATTTCATGCCTTTGATATCGCCCATAAACCTGCTTCCATACACAATATCCGCCTGTCCGCTTAGCAGGGGTTCAAGAACTTTCGGTATATCTGAAGGTTTGTATTCCAGGTCGGCGTCGCA
>Ga0051980_10004091_pt1 | contig 11027 bp, 9 predicted proteins | sample CryGey13umfilter_2_FD_55014 | JGI IMG/M metagenome (GOLD analysis project Ga0051980, IMG submission 55014) | Groundwater microbial communities from aquifer in Utah, USA - Crystal Geyser 4/9/14 3 um filter | ecosystem: Environmental > Aquatic > Deep subsurface > Groundwater | place: USA: Utah...
CGATGACCTTTCGGCTGCTCCGGCCGCGACAGTGACCTGCGAGTCCAGCCACGGCCGCTGAGCGGCGTTCCTCCTCGCTCCCTCGGTCGCGCGGTACGGGCATACCGCTCGGTCGGTCGCTGCGGGGGCGCTCGCTCATCGACCGCGTCTGAACCCGCAGGGGAGTGGTTGCGCGTGCGGCGAGGCGGCCTTGCGCGAGCGCCCTCCGGCCACGCCACCGATCGATGCTCAGCGCTCGCATGTGCAAGGCCGCCGTCTTCCGGGGAGCGACCCTCCCGGGCGGCTTTCGCGTCCAAGGCGGTCCCAGACGGACTTGTGACCAAATCTTCAGGGACGAGCCCCCGCCCACCATCGACAGGGTCACGCGGACGGGCGACGATTCAACGCGCGCAAGAGGTTGTTCAGGAGCACGACGGCGGTCAACGCGACCAGCCCGCCACCGGTCCGCAGCGCGAGGTCGTTGGACGAGAGCACGCCCGCGAGCACGACGGCCAACGAGCCGACATGCAGGCGCAGTCCGAGCTCCGCCTGCGCGTCGGGCAGCAAGGATTTCATCGACGGGATGGGCTCGATCCCCGCGAGCGGTGCGAAGCGGTGGAACCAGACCAGGAAGGGCACGACGCGTCCCAGCATGCCGTGCATCACGAGGCCGGCCCAACCCCAGAGGGCGAGCACGCCGTAAGCGAGACGCGCGCGCGGGTCGGTCGAGCTCGCGGCCCAGANCGCGGCCACGGCCACCAGCGGTCCGAGCGTCATCGCGACCTGCCAGAAGCGCAGGCTGGCGTCGCGTCGCTTGCGCTTGCGTNCTCGGATGCTGCGCAGGGTCAGCCAGGGATGAAGCAGGAACGCGCCGANCACACCTGGCGCCGAGCCGTCGTGCAGCATGACCTCGAAGACCGCGTCGAGTCCGCGTTCGCCGAAGAGGCGCAGACCCAAGAGGCCCACGGTCGGCGTCAGCGCACCCAGCACGAGGAGCCAACGCGTCAGCTTGCGCAGCCCATCGCGGGGCTCGGCGGCCAGATAGAACATGGGCAAGACCTGCCAGCTCACGGCCACCAAGAGGCTCGCCACCCAGCCGAAGAAGCCGAGGCTGACGTGCGCGTCGATGAAGCGTAGGCGGTCTCCAGGGAAGCCCATGCCCGCGTGCCCGTGGGCCATCCACAAGCCGAGGGTCGCGACCAAGAACAGGCTGAAGACGGCGAAGCGCATGCCGCGGGAGGTCTCGCTGCGGGCGGGCGCACGGCGCATGCCGACGCTCACGGGCAGCAGGAAGAGCACGAGGGCCGGGCCGACAAGCCAGATGGCGGCGCGCACGAAGTGTGGTTCCGGCAGCGCGAGGCCGACGACGAGGCAGGCGACGCCGACGCTGAAGGCCGCGTGCACGACGTGGGCGGCGCGCATCCAGGGCACGGGCGCTCCGAGCACCACGGGCGTCATCTGGTAGACCGCACCGAGCATGACGCTGCCGAGGAAGCCCAGCGTGACCAGGTGCGTCAGCGCGAGCGTGAGCGGCGACAACGGTTGGCTCAGCGCGTCGCCGCCGCGCAGCATCAAGAGCAGCCCGGCGGCCAGAACGAAGAGCGGTCCCGCGACGAAGAAGGACGCCACCACCGACAGCGGCGGCGCCTGATCGAGGCTGAGTCCCCGCATGGGCGCGAGGCTCATGCGACGGAGTCGACCTGGGCGTGGGTCCGTGAACGCGTCACGTGGAGCAAGGCCGCGCCGTCGTCGTGTTCGACCAGCAGGCAGGTGCATCCGCGCTCGCTCAACCGAGGCAGCAGCAGCTCGGGGCGGCGTGGGACCCGGAAGAGCATAGCCCCTCCTTCGGCCAAGGCCGCGACGGCCACGAGCACGCCTTCGAGCGGCTCCGGCGCCGGCAGCGAGCTCAAGTCGACCAGCTCCGGCGCGTCCGGCGCGCAGATCAAGACCGAGAACACGCCGGGCCTCGCGTTCCTCCAGCGTCAGGCGATAGCCGCGCTCGGAGAGCAGATGCATCAGCGGATGCGGCGCGAACGGCGCCGTGAGCAGCATCGCGCCCACCGGAGCCAGCGCTCGAGCTGTGCCTCGATCGTGCCGAGGGGATCCCGCCCTTCGGCCAGGATGGGCCGCACATCGAGCGCCACCAGTCGCTCGCTGCCCGTGGCCACGACCGGGTCGAAGGCTGGGCCCTCGTCCTCGCGCGCGTCCTCGTGCTCGTCCTCGTGCGCGTCGTGCTCTTCCTCCCGCGCCGGGCAGCCCGCGCGCAGCGCCGCCAGCCACATCTTCAGCGGCACGCTCTCATCCTGGTCGTGCGCGGTCTCCACGCCTGCCCGTTGCCGCATCAAGAGCGTGCCCTGGATCAGCGTGACGAAGAGCTGGGCCGCGGCGCGCACGTCGACCTGCGCCGGCACGCTGCCGTCGGCCTGGGCCTTGCGCAGCAGGCTCGCGACCAGCTCCAGCTTCGTGGATGCCAGGATGTCCAGCGCGCGGTGCAGTCCGGGGAAGCCCGGCGCGGCGGCGTCGGCGAGCAGGAGGCGCACCAGCCCCGGGTTCTCGCCCGCATGCCGCAACAAGAGCGCGAACAGCGCCTCGATGCGATCGAGCGGCATCCTCTGCTCCCGGAAGAGCACCAGCAAGGCCTTGCCCAGACGCTCGCGTTGGTCGTCCACCACCGCCCGCAGCAGCTCCTCCTTGGTGTGGAAGTGCCGGAAGAGCGCGGGCTGCGTCAGCCCCACCTCGCGCGCGATCTGGCGCGTCGTCAGGCTCAAGAGTGGCACCTCGGCCAGCAGCCGCAGCGCCGCCTCGACGATCTGTCGCCGCCGCTCCGCGGACGATTCGCGTTTGGTGAAGAGGCTCATCGGGGAACGGATGCTGAGGTAGTCCCCACGCGGCGTCGGGACTGAGACTTTGCTCTCACCACCTCGATGCGCTCAGGTTATCACATGATAACATGGTGTCCACTACGAGGAAGCGAGCCATGTCCGACCCCAACGACTCCATCATTCACTTCTTCTCCCAGGATCACCGCGCGTGTGACGCCGAATGGGCCGCGCTCGAGGGCACGCTCGACGCGGGCGATCTCACGGCATGCCGCGCGGGCTTCGAGGCCTTCGATGCGTCCATGGAGCGCCACTTCGGTTGGGAGGAGAACGTGCTCTTCCCGGCGCTCGAGCAGGCCACGGGCATGGCGGGCATGGGACCCACCGCCGTGATGCGCGCGGAGCATCGGCAGATGCGCGCCGTGCTCGCGCAGATGCGCGGCGCCATCGACGGTGGCGACACGGGCGAGGTTCTGGACCAAGGCGACACGCTCCTGATGCTGATCCAGCAGCACAACGCCAAGGAGGAGGCGATGCTCTATCCCATGGCCGATCAGCGCCTCGGCGCCGAGTGGCCGAGGCTACGCGCGCGGCTGAGCTGATCCTGCTCGCGCGTGACATCGATGTCGCCCGCCGCGGAGGCGCGATACGCTCGCGCCATGCATGAGCTCCACGGCATCGCCTTCTCCCACTACGTCGAGAAGGCGCGCTGGGTCCTCGATCGCTATCACGTGCCCTACGTCGACAAGCGCTACCTGCCCTTCCTGCACATCCCCGCGATGCATCGCCTGCACGGAGGACGCGCTGGCAAAGTCGACAAGGCCTCGACGCGCTACTCCACGCCTGCGCTGAAGACGCCGTCGGGGCAGGTGCTCGCGGACTCCGCGGCCATCGTGCGCTACGTCTCGGACACCTTCGCCGCGCCCGGGGACGAGCTCTACTTCGATCCCGAAGCCGCGACGCTCGAGCAACGCTTCCACGACGCGCTGGGTCCGCACACGCGACGCGCGGCCTACGGCTTCCTCTTCGAGCGCCCCGAGCTGATCCGGCGTGTGGTCGAGAAGAACGTGAGCCCCGCGCAGGCCAGGCTCTTTCGCCTGGTGCGGCCCGCGGCGCAGCTCGGCCTGCGACGGCTCCTGCACATCGACGACGCGGGCGTGACGCGCTCGATCGAGAAGGTCCGCGGCGAGTTCGCCGACGTGGGGGCGAGGCTCGCGGACGGTCGACCCTTCTTGCTCGGCGATCGCTTCAGCGCCGCCGATCTCGCCTTCGCGGCGCTCTCCGCGCCCGCGCTCCTGCCCCAGGGCTACAGCGCCTGGCTGCCGTCTCCCGAGGAGCTCCCGGACCGTGGTCGTGCCCTCACGTACGAGCTGCGCGCCACGCCCGCCGGCGCCTTCGCGCTGCGCCTCTACCGTGACGAGCGCGGTCGCGTGCTGTCGCCGAAGATCCCGGCCTAGCTTCGCGCGCTGCGTTGGCCCGGAACTTCCACGCGCGCTCGCTGTCGAACCCCACGTAGCGCAGGTCGGACGAGTCGCGCTGGAAGGGATGCGAGATGCTTGCTTCGCCGGGGCCGAGTAGCAGCCAAGAGGGACCGGGGGCGATGACCATGGCGATGCGCGCGCAGCCTGCACCATCGGAGGTCGCGAGNGCCTTGCGCGTCGGGGTCGTGCGGGATGGCAAGATCATCGACGAGCACATCTTCCGGCAGCCGGAGCGCGTTCGCGTGGGAAGCGCCGAGGCCAACGAGCTGATGCTCGACGGTTCGACGGCGGGCGCGAGCTTCACGCTCTTCGAGCGCAAGGGCGACACCCTCTACCTGTGCTTTTCGCCCGAGATGCGTGGCCGCGTGGGAGGTGCGGGCGGGCTCGCGAGCCTCGAGGAGCTGCGTCAGCACGGCCGCACCAAGGAACGGGACGGCGTGCATCGACTGCGCCTCGACCCGCACTCACGCGGCAAGCTCGTGCTCGGCGACACCAGCCTGCTCTTCCAGATGATCGTGCCGCCGCCGATCACGCCTCGCCCCGCGCTGCCCGCCTCCGTGCGCGGAGGCTTCATCGCCGCCATCGACTGGCTCTTCACCGCCTCCGTCGTGCTGGCCTACGCGAGCTTCTTCGCGGGCGTCGTCTACCTCGAGAACGCGGATTGGCCCCTCACGGGCGGCCTCGACACGGTCCCCGACGCCGTCGCGCAGATGATCTTCGCGGAGCCCGAGCCGCCGCACGAGCCCGACGTCGTGGCGCCCCCCGAGCCCAGCGTCGTGGCCGACAACGAGCAGCCGTCGACACCCCCCGAGCACCACGCGAGCAACACGCCGAGCGCGCATCCGCACGCCAGCCCGCACGACGCGCCGGCCATGACGTCGGATGCGCAAGCGCGCATCGTGGCGGACGCCCAGCACCAAGCCGAGATGTTGATCCTCGGCGCCCTCGCTCGACAACAGGGCAGCCTCCGCGATGTGCTCGCGCCGGGCGCCGTGACCGTGGACGCGGAGGAAGTGTTCCGACAGGTTAACGGCGTGCGCGTCGCCCAACGCGGCGAGGCTGACACGCTCCACGACCGCACCGGAGGCACGCCCACGGGCCACCTCGAGCCCGGCTTCCTTCACCCTGTGGGCGACACCCACGGCGTGGACGAAGGCCCCGAGATCATCGAGACCGTCATCGTCGGTCAGGTACACATCCCCGACGGCGGCGGCGACACGGGCGGCATCGGCGACATGCCCGCCGACGTCGTCACGCGCACCATTCAACAGCGCGTGCGCGCCATCCAGCGCTGCTACGAGATCCAGCTTGCCCACCAGGCCAACCTCGAGGGCAAGGTCACCGTGGCCTTCACCGTCGTCGAGCGCGGCACCGTCTCTCGCGCCCGCGTGACCGAGAACACGAGCCACAACGAAGCGCTGGGACGCTGCGTCTCCGAGACCATCGGCCGCCTGCGCTTCAACCCTGGCCCCCAAGGTGGCAGCGTCGACTTCAGCTACCCCTTCGTGTTCGCACCTCAGCACTGAAGTGACGAAGCTAGGGCGCTGGAGCGCGCCGAGTCGTCGGCCGCGCCTGGACCCGCGCATGATCCCGGCTGGCTAGCGCGACGATCAGACCCACGAGCGCCACGATGCCGGTGCTGATGGGCAACGCCAATCGCGCCTTGTCGCATCCGCGGCAGGTGCGGTCGCGGGGTCGCTTGCGATCGGGCCCGAGCAGACGACGTCCGCCATCTCGAAGCGCCGAGTCTCGCCGGTCGGCAACTGGATCACGACGTAGTCCTCGGGCACGAAGTCGACGACCGTCCCACGCGACGAGCCGCCATTGCGCAGGCGCACCACGTCCACGGGCGCCGCCGTGGTGGGCGTGGCTTCGGGGCTCGCCGCCGCCGCCTGCTGAGCAAGCGCCGGGGTCGCGAAGACCATTCCGCTGGCGACGATCGCCACGCAGGCGGTCGTCGTCGTCAGGGCCAGAGGCCAATGACGTGCGTGCCGCCCACGCTCGGAGCCGCGGCTCCGTGAATGTTGCTGTGCCATGCCCGAAGTTCCTCCCGTTCTGGCCGACGATTGTAGCGACGGATGTGCAGGCGATTCAGGCAGAGCGTCCCCGGGTATGACATCCTCCGCCCGTCCTCCATCACCCGCCGATGGAGGCGGAGGCAGAGCGCATGTGTGGCATCTTTGTGATGTTGGAGACCGAGGGACGTACGGACGCGCGGGGCATCGCCCTGGCTGGAGCTCGCGTGCTACGGCACCGTGGCCCCGACTGGAGCGGGCTCTGGGCGAATGACACGGCCGTGCTCGCGCACGAGCGCCTGGCCATCGTCGACGTCTTGCACGGCGCCCAGCCGCTGCTCGAGGTGGGCGGCGCGGGCGTGCTCGCGGTCAACGGCGAGATCTACAACCACCAGGAGCTGCGCCAGCGCTTCGGCGCCGAGCGCTTCGCCACCGACTCCGACTGCGAGGTCATCCTGCCGCTCAACCGCGAGCGCGGAGCCGAGCTCGTGCACGAGCTGCGCGGGATGTTCGCCTTCGTGCTCGTGGACGGCGACACGGGGGAGTGGCTGATCGCCCGCGATCCCATCGGCATCATCCCGCTCTACACGGGGCGCGACGCGCACGGCACCCTCTACGTCGCTAGTGAGATGAAGGCGCTCTTGGCCTGTTGCACGCACGTGCAGGAGTTCCCCAACGGTCACGTGCAGACGCAGAGCGATCCCGCGCCCGTGCGCTGGTATGAGCGAAGCTGGCAGAGCTTCGAGGCGGTGCCGGACGCGCCCATCGATCCGGCGGAGCTGCGCGACGCGCTCGTCGACGCGGTGAAGAGTCACCTCATGACCGACGTGCCCTACGGCGTGTTGATCTCCGGCGGTCTCGACAGCTCGATCATCGCCGCCATCGCCGCGCGCTTCGCCGCCGAGCGCGTGGAGGCCGGAGACCACTCGCCCGCGTGGTGGCCGCGCCTGCACAGCTTCTCCATCGGCCTCCACGGCTCGCCCGATCTCGCCGCCGCGCGCAAGGTCGCTGCCCACCTCGGCACCGCGCACCACGAGCTCGTCTACACCTTCGATGAAGGCCTCGACGCGCTGCGCGACGTCATCTGGCACATCGAGAGCTACGACGTCACCAGCATCCGCGCCTCGACGCCCATGTACCTGATGGCGCGTCGCATCAAGGCCATGGGCGTGAAGATGGTGCTCTCCGGCGAGGGCGCGGACGAGCTCTTCGGCGGCTACCTCTACTTCCACAAGGCGCCGAACGCCGAGGCCTTTCATCAGGAGACCGTCGACAAGCTCTTCGACCTTCACCTCTACGATTGCCTGCGCGCCAACAAATCCATGAGCGCGTGGGGCGTGGAAGCGCGCGTGCCCTTCCTCGACACGCGCTTCCTCGACGTGGCCATGGGGCGCGTGCCCGCGTCCCAGAAGATGTCCGGTCCCGGCAAGATCGAGAAGCAGGTGCTGCGCGAGGCCTTCGCGGGCTGGCTGCCCGACGAGATCCTGTGGCGCCAGAAGGAGCAGTTCAGCGACGGCGTGGGCTACGGCTGGATCGACGGACTCAAGGCCCACGCGGAGGATGCGGTGAGCCGCCGGCAACTCGAAGAGGCCGCCGCGCGCTTCCCCATCGGCACGCCGCTGACCAAGGAGGCCTACCTCTACCGCGCGATCTTCGAAGAGCTCTTCCCGCTGCCCTCGGCGGCCGCCTGCGTGCCGAGCGGACCCTCCATCGCCTGCAGCACCAGCCGCGCCATCGAGTGGGACGAAGCCTTCCGGTCCATGGCCGACCCGAGCGGCCGCGCCATCCGCGGCGTGCACGCCGACTCGTATTGAGAGGGCGCGGTGAGCGCACGCCGAGCGGGCCACCCCACGCGAGCCTTTCGATGGATTGACGCCGTCGCCACGTGGCCGGATGCAGGGTCGATGCTTCGACGACTTCCCGCGCATCTCGCGACCCTACTGCTCGCGTCCGTGCTCCTCGCCGCCTGCGCCACGGCACCGCGCATGAGCTACGGCGTGATGCCGAGCCTGGCGATGCGCGGCGCGCGGATGCACTACGCCGTCTACGCGCCACGCGATCTGCGCCCCGACGAGCGCCTGCCTCTGGTCGTGCTCTTGCACGGGGGCGGCGATGACGTGCGCAGCTTCGACCGGCACGCCGTTGGGCAAGCCTTCGACCGCGCCCTCGCGTCCGGCGAGATCCCGCGCGTAGTGGTGGTGCTGCCCGAGGGGGACCTCGGCTTTTGGGCCAACTGGGCGGACGGCTCGCGTCGTTACCGCGATTGGGTGCTCGACGATCTCGTGCCTCACACGCAGAGCACGTACCACACCCAGGGCTGCCCCGAGGGCTGCCAGCTGATGGGCGTGTCCATGGGCGGCTCGGGCGCGCTCGCCTTCATGCTGCATCGCCCCGGCTTCTTCCGCAGCGTCGCCGTGATCTCGGCGCCCATCTTCGACGCGCGCGACATGCAGAAGTACAGCGACGATAGGCTGATGCAGATCCTCGTGCCCATGCATCGCATCTGGGGCACGCCCACGCCCCATGGGCTCGCGCAGCAGGATCCCTTCCAGCGCTGGCAGACGCCGGCGGATCTCCAGGGGACGCACCTGACCCTGGCCTACGCCAGCGGCGACCGGCCTGGCATCCCGCGCGGCAATCGACGCCTGCATCGCGTGCTCGAGGCGCGCGGCGTGCCGCACGACATCTTCGTCTTTCCTGGCCACCACGGTTGGGAGAGTTGGACGCCCGTCTTCCTGCGCGTGCTCCACGACGAGCTCGGCACAGACCACGACGCGCCGGCGTCCGCGCTGGACTCCAACTGACCGCTCAGCCGCTCGGCAGCGCGGGTCGCCCGGAGCCGCGCAGCTTGCGCAGCAGCCAGCGCCATGCGCGCACCAGCCAACCCGTCTGTGGACCGTAGACCTGCTCGACCGCGTCGAGGATCTCCCGCCCACTCAACCCCGTGCCACCGTCACGCGGCGAGCCGCCGATCTCCCCGGCGCCTCCCCATTTGTTCTTGCCCTTCGCCTTTGGATCCTTGCGATTGAGNCGCCGGTAGAGCGCGGTCAGATCCTGAGGCAGAAACGAATTGACCTGCCGCACGGTGAAACGCCCGCTGCCCTGCGTCAACACGATCATCGCCAGCTGATCGCCGTGACGCGCCTTGAGCTGCGCCTCGACCTCGTAGATGCCCTGCTTCGAATCCATCAGCACGGCGAAGCGACCGCCCTGCAGGGAGACACGCGCCACCTCCTGCATGTCGAGCAGCGCCTTCAGGTAGGTGCGGGGCATGGCGATGCGATCGATCGCGTGGAGCACCTCGCGCGCATGCTCGACCCAATCCGCCTCCGCCCACTTCCCGGACTGCTTCAGTGCGAGCTCGCCCTGGCGCAACACCTGGATGTCGCGCTTGGTCGCTTCGAGGATGTCGGGCGAGAGCCCCGAGAGCACCTCTTTGCCCAGCCCGTGGGCGTCGATCAAGCCCTCGAGGCGAATCAAGGGCATCACGTTTCCCAGCATCTTCGCGTCGTCGAGCAGTAGGTCTGCGTGGTTCATCAGCACCCACGCGCTGAGCACGGCGTCGAGGTCGGGCTCGTTGACCAGCAGCGTCCACTCGCCCTCGCGCAGNGGCAGTCCGTTGAGCAGCATCACCGCCGCCTGCTCGCATGTCGCCAGCGTGAACGACCGCACGCAGCCCTCGTGATGATCGAGCGAGTAGTGACGCGCCTCGTTGTCCAGAAAGGGCGCGCCATCGAAGACGCCGTCGAGGAAGATCGTCTGCTTCGGGTAACGCTTGCGCCCTGCCTTGTCGACTTTCAGCCCGCGCACGACGCGCAGCCCGATGTTCGGAGAGTTGCCGCTGACCAGCGTGGGATGCCCGTCGCGCTCGATGACGCGACAGCGCCCGCCGGGATCTTCCGACGTCCTCTCGCCGCGGCCGACTTCGTTGGCGGTGGCCGACTTCACTTCTGTAATCTGGGGTGACGTAGCTCGTACCTTCACGTTCGATCCGTCGCAGCGCGCCGCGACCAGGCCCAACTGCACGTATAGAGTCGCGCGCCCAACAGGACAAGCGTGGTGCGGGCAGTGCGCCGTCCCCCGCATCTTCGCTCGTGGACTCCCCATCGTCCGGTGACCCCGCCGGTCCTCGCCACGCGAGCCGCGAGCCACCTCGCCCTTCCGATGCGCTCTCGGCGCCGCTACGATGAGGTCGATGATCGAGGGGAACGAGAAGGCGTGGTCCGCGGGGCTCCCATGCGTCCAACGCCGTAACTGCACGGAGGCCGACCTCGAGCTGTTGCGGCGCGCGATGACGGTCGAGGGCCAGCGCCTNGTGGGTGGGATCGTGCTGGCGCTCTTGCTCCTCGCNTTGGTCGTGCTGCTCGCCGTGTACGGCGGGCTCGGTGGCGCCGGCTGTTTCGTGGGTTCCATGGGCTCGCTCGTGAGCGCCATGGTCGCGGCGGATGGTGGTCGGCGACGACGCATGCTGCGGCGCGACCTGGCCGCAGCTCAGCTCGAGTGCTTCATGGGTCGCCTCGACGCCCTGGTCTTGACCAAGCTCCAGCGTTTCGCGTTGCGACGCTCGCTGGCATGGGAAGGCGGGGAGGTGAGCTTCGAGCGGCTGCCCATCTCCGGCCGGATCCTGCGCTTTCGGGGCGAGGCCGTGAGGCCTTGGGTGGCCTTCGACCATGCAACGACCGGCGCGCCGCTCGCTCCTTTGGCTGCCGGCTTTCCCACGCTCGAGTTTTCCG
>Ga0051980_10004093_pt1 | contig 11026 bp, 5 predicted proteins | sample CryGey13umfilter_2_FD_55014 | JGI IMG/M metagenome (GOLD analysis project Ga0051980, IMG submission 55014) | Groundwater microbial communities from aquifer in Utah, USA - Crystal Geyser 4/9/14 3 um filter | ecosystem: Environmental > Aquatic > Deep subsurface > Groundwater | place: USA: Utah...
GTGCCGGCAAGGATGAGTACGCTTCCCCAGTACCCAAAGAGCTTGACAAGTGGCCATGCAATCAGCATACCCAACATACCGCCACCATCTTCCAAGCGAACATACATCTCCTCAGGATTAAGGCGCAGATGCAGCACACCAAATACCGCAAGCACGGCGGTGCAAAAACCAGTTATGCGCGAAGGATGGAGATGCAACCGCTCAATCAGGAGAAACAGCGCGAGCGTGAAAAAAATAAACGGCGCGGCAAACCATCCCCGGCCGAAAACATACTTCCATAAACTCGTCATATACTGCCCCGCAAGTCCGGCATTGCCGAAAAAACTCAACAGGGAAATTCCCGCGATAATAAAAAAGATGACCGTCCAAATACCCTTCACCGTTTCTGGTGGCAGCTCCCAATTAAATCGCTCTTCAAATGACGATGCACGCTTGCGCCTTTCGTAGCCGTTTCGCGTATTTTTTTTCTTTTTTCTGAAAAACATTTCTTTGGTAACTTAAAATTTGAAACTCATGCCCATTGGCGTGTAGCATAGGTGTTATGAGCCATTGCAGTATACCAAAAAATAANTGCTTTGTGTAGCAAAAATCCCCCGAACTTCCGAAATGGCGGAGGATTTTTATTACACCATCAGCTAGTTGGTATTCTATTTCTGTGATGCTTCAAAGCCGGTTCCGGCAGGAATTAGCCGTCCGATAATGACGTTTTCCTTGAGACCTTCCAGATGGTCAACTTTGCCGCTGACCGCCGCGTTGATGAGCACACGTGCTGTTTCTTGAAACGATGCCGCAGACAAAAAGCTGGAGGTGGAAAGTGATACTTTGGTGATACCGAGCAGTAATTCTTCACCGATCGCCTCTCCGCCTTTTTCTTTCTTCGCCTGCGCATTCTCTTTCAAGAACTCCGCGCGTTCCACCACTTCGCCCGGCAGGAGATCCGTATCGCCNGATTTTTTGATGCGCACCCGCGAAAAAAGCTGGCGCACAATGACCTCAATGTGCTTGTCGTTCAGCTTTTGCCCTTGCGATGCGTAGATGTACTGAATTTCTTTGATGATATACTTTTGCACCGCGGACTTTCCCTGCAGTTGGTACATCTGCTGCAGATCCAGTGNTCCTTCAGTCAGTGCACTGCCTGCAGCTACCAAGTCGCCACTTTTTACATACACCGCNTAGTCCTTCGGAATGAGATACTCCTTGGTGCGCTCCTGCGGACCCGTGATGGTGAGTTTCTTCTTTTCCAACTTGGATACGGCGCCGTCCAAAGGACTCATCACCTCTTCTCCCGACTTCGTGGTAAACAGTATCATGCCCTTCGTTACTTTGCCGTCTTGTTTTACCTTGATGTCGGCTCCCGCAGGAACGGCAACCACCACGTCTTCATCAAGTTTTGAAACGATGGTAATAGTTTTTTGGGAGGATCCGGTTGCAACCACCTCTTTGCCGGACACATCCACCACGGTACGCGCGCCCTCCATCACCGACACCACGCCGCCCACATCGGCGACAATGGCTTTGCGTTTTGGCGGACGCACTTCAAACAGTTCTTCAACGCGTGGCAAACCTTGCGTAATATCGGCACCTGCGACACCGCCGGTGTGGAACGTACGCATGGTCAGCTGCGTACCGGGTTCACCGATGGACTGCGCCGCGATAATGCCCACCGCAACACCGTTCTTCACCGGTTTATTGAAGGCAAGGTCATACCCGTAGCACTTTTGACAGATCCCNCGCAGCGTCTTGCAGGTCATGGCACTGCGAATCCGTGCGCTCGCTATAGCACCTTTTGCAATTTTACGGCTTAGTCCTTCGGTAACCAACGTATCTCGCTTGATCAGAATTTTCTTGGTCTTTTCATCCTTGATATCTTCCATAACCCAGCGACCCACAAGCCGTTCGGTGATCAGATCTCCAATTTCATCGCTCTCCTCGCGCGTAATCACCAGACCTTCCTCATCGCCACAATCCTCTTCACGCACAACCAAGTCTTGCGCAACATCAACCAGGCGGCGGGTGAGGTATCCCGCGTTCGCGGTACGTAACGCCGTATCGGACAACCCTTTGCGTGTGCCGTGCGTTGAGATAAAAAATTCCAACACGTCAAATCCTTCACGAAAGTTCGCTTTGACCGGCAGCTCAATAATCGCACCCGCAGGGTTGGTCACAAGTCCCTTCATACCCATAATCTGCGTAAGCTGTCCCCAGCTGCCACGCGCGCCGGATTCAATCATGGAGTATGCGGATTTGCCCACCGGCAGTGCTTTCTTACACTCGGTAACAATGGCATCCTTGATGCGCGTCCACGTTTCAATGATTTTGCCATAACGCTCTTCTTCCGAAAGCAGTCCTTGGGCGTACTGCTGTTCAATCTGTTCAACGGCCGCATCGCCCTCCGCAATAAGTTGTTGTTTAACCGGTAATTCAGGTACGTCATCCATGCCCCAGGATAATCCAGATATGGTGAGATATGCGAAGCCGAGATTTTTCAGCTCATCCAAAAAGTTGACCGTTGTTTCTTGTCCGGCAAGTTCAAGCGTGCGCTGTACGGCCGCTCCCAAATCTTTTTTCTTCTGCACCATGTTGTAGTAGGGAAGCACGCCTAAAATAATATCATTGAAGATGATGCGCCCGACCGTTGTCGTGATAATGCCATTCTCGGGAAAGTCAGTTTCTCCCCGCGCGCTGATAATGGTTTTTTTCGGGTTCGCGAAACGAACGACAATGGGATCTTGCAGTTTGATAACTCCATTCGCATAGACAACTTTTGCTTCTTCCGGTGAGGAAAACATCTTGACCTTTCCCGCTTGCACCGCATCAACATCTGCATCACTGTAGGTGAGATAGAAACAACCCCATACCACGTCCTGGTTTGGTGTTACCACCGGCGTTCCTGTTGCGGGTTTTAAGAGGTTGTTACTGGAAAGCATGATAGTCGCCGCTTCTTCCCGCGCTTCAACCGTTAGCGGCACATGCACCGCCATTTGGTCGCCATCAAAGTCAGCGTTGAACGCTGTGCATACGAGCGGATGAATTTGGATCGCCTTACCTTCGATCAGTACCGGCTTAAACGCCTGGATACCCAGACGATGGAGGGTCGGCGCGCGATTGAGAAATACGTAGGCATCTTTGACAATATCTTCCAGAATATCCCAGACTTCCGACCGCCCGCTTTCAATGAACCGGCTGCCTGAGCGCACATTATACACATACTCTTCGGCGATCAGGCGTGAGATGACAAATGGACGGAAGAGTTCCAGAGCCATTTGCTTCGGTAAACCGCATTCAGAGAGCTTCAGGTGAGGTCCGACGACAATGACAGATCGTCCCGAATAATCCGTGCGCTTGCCCAAGAGGTTCTGGCGAAAGCGACCTTGTTTACCTTTGAGCATGTCCGCGATAGATTTGAGCATGCGCTTCTGACCAGTTGACGCGATTACCGTCTTGCCATGCCGAGCCGAATTGTCAATCAGCGCATCCACCGCTTCCTGCAACATGCGCTTCTCATTGCGACAAATGACTTCAGGCGCATTCAAATCAACAAGTTGCTTTAGGCGGTTGTTGCGATTGATGACGCGGCGATAGAGATCGTTCAGGTCTGATGTGGCAAAACGCCCGCCGTCCAGCGGCACCATGGGACGCAAATCGGGAGGAATTACCGGAAGAGCGGTAAGGATCATCCATTCGGGGCGGACATCGTTTTTGTAAAAATTTTTGAAGAGTTTGAGGCGCTTGATCAGACGCTCTTCTTTTGCTCCCTGCGCCGATTCCGCAGCTTCCTCAAGCACTGTAATTTCAGCATTCAGGTCAATACGCGACAGGAGTTTATGTATGGCCTCTGCACCTATCCCCGCTTCAAAAATGTGGCCATACTTGAGTGAGAGATCGTGGTAAACTGCTTCGGTGATGATGGTCAGTGGTTTCAACATATCCAAATCGCTCTTTGCCTGTGCATACGCTTCGTCCAATTCGCGCAGCTGCTTCTCTTTGTGCTGAGCAAGTTTTTCAATCGCTACACTGACAAGATCGTCAACCTCACCTTTATCCTGCTTATCCACATGTTTTGCGTGCATGGCNCCGGCTTGGGTGCGTTCGCGTTCTACGGCTTTGGTATAGTCGCTCTCAATGGATTTTTTCTTCTGCTTGTACTCGCTCTTAATTTGCTCCAACGTTTCTTTTTTCAAATTTTCGTTTACCAGCGTAATGATAAAACTGGCGAAATAGATTACCTTTTCAAGATTCTGCACCGAGAGATCAAGCGCCAAACCGATTTTTGACGGCACNCCACGCAAAAACCAGATATGCGCAACCGGCGCAATGAGCTCAATGTGGCCCATGCGCTCGCGCCGCACGATAGATCGGGTAACCTCAACACCGCACTTATCGCAAACGATGCCGCGATAGCGTATCTTCTTGTACTTGCCGCAGTAGCACTCCCAATCCTTGCTCGGACCGAATATTTTTTCACAGAAAAGTCCGTCCTTCTCCGGCTTCTGCGTACGGTAGTTGATTGTTTCGGGCTTTAGTACTTCGCCGTACGACCAGGTGCGAATGACTTCGGGTCCCGCGACTTTGAGGCGTATGGCATCAAAATCTGTTGACTTGATTGGATCGAGCATATATGTGGAAATTAAGCTTGGATATCAATTGCATGTTTCTCCGCAATCTGCTTGCCATCACGCATAAGCTGCACATCAAGACCGAGACCTTTAAGCTCCCGCACCAGCACGTTGAGCGATTCTGGCACATTGACTTTGTGAATCTCCTCGCCTTTAATGATTGCTTCATACGCTTTGGATCGACCGGGAACGTCATCCGATTTGATCGTGAGTATTTCCTGCAGCGTATGTGCCGCGCCGTATGCCTCAAGCGCCCAGACTTCCATTTCACCGAAGCGCTGGCCGCCGAACTGCGCTTTACCGCCAAGCGGCTGCTGGGTGATGAGTGAGTAGGGACCGATGGATCGCTGATGAATCTTGTCTTCCACCATGTGCGCGAGCTTCAGCATGTAGTTATAGCCGACGGTTGTTTGATTATCAAACGGCTTGCCGGTCTTGCCATCATAGAGCTGCATTTTGCCATCCGTCGCATACCCGGCTTTCTGCAATTCCTCACGAATCCGCTCTTCGGGAACGCCATCAAAGACCGGCGTTGCAATCGTATATCCGAGCGATTTCGCGGCGAGACCAAGGTGCGTTTCCAAAATTTGCCCTAAATTCATACGGGACACGACACCCAAAGGACTCAAAATAATATCCACCGGCGTGCCGTCCGCCAGAAAAGGCATGTCTTCAATGGGTACGATGCGGGAAATAACCCCTTTGTTGCCGTGTCGTCCGGCCATTTTGTCGCCCACCTGAATTTTGCGCAAGCTCGCAACGGCAACCTGAATGATCCTACTGCATCCAGCGGGAAGCTTATCACCCTCTTCGCGGGAAAACGTCTTGATGTGCACCGCCTTACCGTGGCTGCCGTGCTCCAGATAGAGCGAACTGTCGCGCACATCGCGCGCTTTTTCACCAAATATGGCACGNAGCAGCTTTTCTTCGGCAGAGAGCTCTGTTTCACCCTTTGGGGTGATCTTTCCCACCAGAATATCTCCTGACTTTACCTTTGCGCCAAGACGAATCACACCTTCTTCATCCAAATCTTTGAGCCGCTCTTCTCCGATGTTGGGAATGTCAGAAGTAATAACCTCGGGTCCAAGCTTCGTATCACGAACTTCTATCTGATAGTTTTCTATATGAATGCTCGTAAAGCGGTCGGCGGCAACCAAACGATCGGAAATAATGATAGCATCCTCGTAGTTATTGCCCTCCCATGGCATGTACGCTACCAGCACATTTTGACCAAGCGCCAACTCACCCTGATCGGTTGACGCACCATCCGCAAGCACCTGACCTTTCTTCACTTTTTCGCCTCTCGCTACAATAGGATGTTGGTTAATGCAGGTACTCGCATTGGATCGCACAAATTTATTGAGCTGATAGGTTTTATAATCTCCGTCTTTGGTTAACAGCGTAAGGTGGTCACCATCAACCTCTGTAATCATACCATCAGCATGCGCCAAAGCAAGTTGTCCGGAATAGCGCGCAGCCGCATATTCCACGCCTGTACCCACAACTGGAGCATCCGGCATAATACAGGGGACCGCTTGGCGCTGCATGTTTGTACCCATGAGCGCACGACTCGCATCATCATGCTCCAAAAACGGTATGAGCGATGTGGCAATGCTGACAATCTGCTTTGGTGAAACGTCCATGTAGTCCACGGCATCGCTTGAGTCAAAACTCGGCTCACCATACCTACGCATTTCTACCTTATCCTTTACGAAGTACCCGTTATCATCCAGTGGCACAGTCGCGGCAGCCGTGATGTGTTGTTCTTCCGTAAACGCATCCAAGTATACCACCTCATTAGTCACCCGGGCTTTTACCGTTAACGCATCCAAACCGTCTTTTGCGTGCTTTGCGAGTTCCGCGGCAAGTTTTGCGGTAATTTTTTCACCTGATTGTGCAAGTATTTTTCCCGTTTTCGGATCGGCAACGTCCGCGCGCAGCAGTTCGCCTTCGGATATTGCGGGATCATTTTCCACCTTGTTAATAACCTTGCGGAATGGCGCTTCCATAAAGCCATACTCATTCACCCGCGCGTAACTTGCCAAGTGTCCGACGAGGCCGATGTTTGGACCTTCAGGTGTTGCAATGGGACAGATGCGGCTGTAGTGCGTGCGGTGCACATCGCGCACGTCAAATCCGGCGCGCTCTCGGGAAAGTCCTCCGGGACCCATTGCTGATAACCGACGCTTGTGCTCCAACTCCGCCAAAGGATTGGTTTGGTCCATGAACTGGGAAAGTTGTGATGAAACGAAAAACTCTTTGATGACGCCAATGACCGGACGCGCATTGACGAGGCGATTCGGCGTCAGGTTCTGCGGATCAAACGTAGACATACGATCCTTGACGATACGCTCCATGCGCGCCAAGCCGATACGCAGTTTGTTTTGGGCAAGCTCACCGATGGTACGCAGCCGCCGGTTGCCCAAATGGTCAATGTCATCCGCCTCTTTTTGGTTCTGGTTGAGCCGGATGATTTCGCGGATAATTTCCACCAGATCATCAATTTGCAAAATGCGGTTTTCTTTGGTGTTCTTAATGTTGAGTCCGAATTGTTGGTTAATCTTATAACGACCAACTTTGCCGAAGTCATAGCGATCAAAGCGAAAAAACATGGAATGGATGAGTGTCTTGGCGTTATCAGGAGTTGCCATATCTCCAGGGCGAATACGTTTGTATACCTCAATCAACCCTTCAGCCTCGTTCGTGGAAACATCTTTTTCAAGCGTCGCGTCAATGTAACGTACGTCCACCGCCGAGTCCACTTCCTTAAAACGCGCGAGTATCTCTTCATTCGTGCCAACGCCAAGCGCGCGTAAAAGCGAGGTAACCGCGACTTTCCGTTTACGGTCAATCTTCACCCAGATGACGTTGTGTACATCGGTTTCCAGTTCAAGCCACGCGCCTCGGTTGGGAATAATTTTTGCGCCGTAGTACTTGCGTCCCTTGATATACTCCGAAGTAAAAAAAACACCCGCCGAGCGAATCAGCTGGGATACCACCACACGCTCAATACCATTGATAATGAGCGTGCCCCTATCAGTCATGAGAGGAAAATCTCCCAAATACACTTCCTGTTTCTTGGACTCGCCCGTGCGCTCATTGACCAGTGTCGCCTCAACACGCAGGGGAGATTCATACGTAACATTCTTGTCGCGGCTGGTCGCTTCGTCAAATTTCGGATCATCAAAATAGTACTTGCCGAAATGCAATTCCAAATCTTTTCCCGTAAAATCTTTTAGTGGAGATATTTCTTCAAATAACTCTTTGAGACCTTCTTTTAAAAACCAGTCGTAGGACTGCTGCTGCACTTCAATAAGATTGGGTATCTCTATCGTATCATGAATTTTGGTAAACAACTGGCGTTCCTGGCGTTTGACGTTTGCGGGCATACGTAAAAAACCACCCCGAACGACTGTTGTCGTGAGGAAGGTCGGATAAGAATAATTACTTTCGCGATAGGGTGCTCAAGCTGTTGCGCATGGAATACACGTAGCGAATGGTGAGCTTCACTAGCAACCGCCGCATGGTTATTAACGATTTATGGGCGGTTATGGTAGAGCTGCTCTTCGCATCAATGGTGTATAAAAGTTCCGCGTGCTGCTCTGGCGGTTGATTTTTATACCTTTTTTACAAAGGTATATGGGGGGGATAAATTTTGGAAAAACACCCGTTTTGTGGTGTAATGTGAAAACATCNACAACAGTGGTGATAATAGCACGACTAAAAAATAGTGTCAAGGGTTTTATCATGAGCCAGAATAGCGAAGCAAAGTCAAGTTTGTTTATCTCGTCAAAATCGCAAGGGATAGCAACATTTTGAATAAAAAAGTTGCCAAAAAAGAAATCTTTGGCTCGAACCTACGCTTTGCGAAACAACGTTTCCATACCTTTCGCCGCGCGGAGCAGTCAATTCCGACAAAGTTAGTTTTGGTGCCCTTTGTTTGAATATGCGCGAACCTTCTTTGAACGAAACTAACGCTCCGCCCTGCCGCCGCTCGCTAACGCTCGCCACATCAAAGAAAAATTTTGTTCGCATTTCTGATTTTGCGCGCGCCGGATTTTTTCTTCCCCGCCTGCGCCGAGGCTTCGGCGGGCAGGTAATTGGTGCTCTGCTCTGAACGAGCAGGCGGCGGGGCTGTGCGGACTTCGCTCGGAAGGCGCGGCATTTCTCCCCCCAACCCCCTCCACTTTTTGCCTGCTCGCCTGAATGCGCGGCGGAAAGGTCAAAAAACAATCTTATTCATAACACGATTCGGATTCTTTTTAATCTTGTGTTCCCAAAAACGAAAAACTTTCCACCCGTCCCGAATAAGTTGTTTTTTGACCCCTTGTCCCTTTTCTGATTGTTGGCGATTTTTAGTTTCCAATACTCCGCATTTGTTTTTGGCTGTGTTTTACATCGCGGACACCCGTGCCAAAAACAGCCGTCTATAAAAATCGCCACCTTTTCTTTCTGAAAAATAAAATCCGGAACGCCGAAAACACGGCGGCTATGTCTGCGCCAGCCTGTAATTTTNTTTGCCCGAAGCAGTTTTGAAAAAGCAATTTCCGTAGTCTGATTTCCCCTGCTCCGAATAGCCGCCATGTTTCGGCTCCGTTGTTCTCTCGTTATTTTGTCCATAGCAATTATTCCTCATCATCGTCAGAGGCTTCCTCCTCGCCGGATTCGCCGTTTTCATTCAAAAACTTTTCGTATGACCCAATACGCGTAAAATCAATGTCGTAAGTTTTATTATCAGTCTTGTAGATAACAACGGTATCAAGCCCGATTGCCTGAAGTTTGTCGTAAGTCAGCATTTCCCGCTCCGGAAGATTGAGAACATCGCGCAAAAGCCATTTGCCAAGAGCAGAGTTTGGGTTACTCATTAAAGCTTTGCTGTTATCTTGGCAAACTTTTGCGCTCATTGTCGCCCTGTCGGGCAAAGTGAGTTCAAATGCTTGGTCGCGCGGAGGAAAGAAATTCGGAAACTTTCGGTGTAGCCACGCCGGTATTGGAATATAAATCTCGTTCGGATCGCGCGGGCGGTTGCAAACTAAACCGTGCATACTCGCTCGCCTGCCCCTTTTGGAGTTTCACCTTTGACACGATATGATTCGCGTTCTGAACTTCATCTAGGGTAATATGGTCAAAACCCAAGTCCTCAAAGAAAATGTCCTCGCGTGTTCCTTTTTTCATTCGCCCCGCGGTTGCCTCGTCATTCGCGTTGGCTTTTTCCTCGTCCCGCTTTGACTTGCTCTTGGTAAGGTCGTCTTGAACATACCCAAACTCACTTGAGAGCCGGTCATACGTTTCGTCTTTGAACGACAAACGCTTCAATCCCTCGTAAGTAACAAACGAATACGAGCCGTCCTCAATTTTGAGCGATGAAAGGTCGCCCGCATAACTCGCGCCAAGATTGCCGAGATAGTTCACCTTTACGTTTGGCACAAGTTTTATGCCCGTAATCTCCTTAAACACGGCGCGGGTTGAGGTGTTGATGGTGTCCGCGATGAATTGTATGTCTTTTTCGCTTACGTCTTTTGATTTCTCTATCACACGGTCAATCATTCCTGCAATGCGCTCGCTCGTTCCTTCGGCAATCCCGCGCTGCATTAAAAGTGTTTTTGCGCTAGAAACAGCCTGTTGGGGCAACTTTGGCGGAAACGCGCGACTTGACTTTCTTTTTGCCTTTTGCTATACTTGATGTATCAATATCCGATGTCGTAATTCTCCCCGGTCGGCGGCCACTTGATGGCGTTTCGGGAACGGGAGCCCCGACGGATATGTCAGAAATGGTAAGGTACACCTTGCCGTTTTTGTTTTGCTCGGAAAGTTTTACCCTGATTATAGTATCGGGAATGTTCTCGTCATACCCAATAATTTCGTAATAGACAATCCCTTTGTCCGAATCTGATACTCTGTCCGTGGAAACAAGCACACCTGCTGTCTCCACAATTTCAAGCCCCGGCGCAAACAATTTTGTACGACGCGCGTAATNCGCTTTAGGGCGATTTTTTTTTGTAGAGATGATTTATCGTAATCTCGNTTACCTCAAAGTTAGCATTAACCGCTTTGCTGAAAAACTGTTTATTTGCATTTTCCCTAATAAAAGCAATGATTTTCTCTTGTGTGTCTATGTGTGCATATTTGCCTATTGTCGGCTCAATTTCACTCTTTCTTTCATTAAAAATCTCCCACACTTCTTTGTCGGTAATTTTCTTTTCTACAATGTCGGATTTTTTCTTCGGCTTTGCTTTCTCCTCCGCTTCAGTCAAGGCAATCTCCCCAATCTCTCCTCGTATCTGCATCAAAACCGCCTGTACTTCACCACCCTCAACAAACGCAAGCATAGCGCGGTCTATATCGCCTATAACCGCCAATTCAGCGTTCGGGTGGAGTGTTCGCAAGGCGCGTACAACTTCAGCGTTAAA
>Ga0051980_10004094_pt1 | contig 11026 bp, 9 predicted proteins | sample CryGey13umfilter_2_FD_55014 | JGI IMG/M metagenome (GOLD analysis project Ga0051980, IMG submission 55014) | Groundwater microbial communities from aquifer in Utah, USA - Crystal Geyser 4/9/14 3 um filter | ecosystem: Environmental > Aquatic > Deep subsurface > Groundwater | place: USA: Utah...
ACTGGTCTCGTCCGTCAGCCACCAGCTTTGTGCCAGCAGACTACCCACGATGGCGTGATTGGTGGGTAAGGCGAGATCCTCTATTGCGGTGAAACAGCGGCTATCATCGTGGTTAGCTTCAATTAGCACCTCAAAGTAGTCGGGGCGGCGCGATAGCAGGATGGGGATGCCGCAGTCGCGGAACAGGCCGAAAGTATAGGCATCGTCGGCACGCAGTCTGCGGTCGGTGACACGCTGCGCGAGCCAGCCGGAAAGACGTGCGATCAGTGCCGAAGCGTCCCAAAAGCGTTCCAGTTGCGGTGAACTGGGAAAGGCGCGACGCATCGCGATGCCCGCGATCGCCTTGCTGGCTACATTCAGCCCCAGCAGCATGAGGGCTTCGCGCGGGGTATGTACGCGCCCGCGAAAACCGAAAAAAGGCGAATTGGTGATTTTTATCAGGCTGGCGGAAAGCGCGACATCGGCGGCGATAAGGTGGGCGAGGTGATTAAAGTCAGGCTCATCTTTTTCCATTTCCGCGCTGATGCGGTCGAGGATGACGGGGCGCGGCGGGATGTCAATTTCCCTTAACGAGTTTTCCAGTTGGGCTTCAATTGAGCAAGGTGTGTCAGTCATGTTGTTTTTCCGTGCTTGTCCAGCCATGCCAGCAGTGCCGTTTCCGGCATCGGGCGGGCATGAAAAAAGCCTTGTGTGATGTCCACTCCGGCTTCATGCAGTGCGTCAAGTTGCGTCTGATTTTCAACGCCTTCGGCGACGACCCGCATGCCCAGCTCCCGGCCCAGCCGCGCAATTGCCTTGACTACGGCGACGGCGCGCGTGTCCTGTGGTAGTGCAATGACGAAAGCCCGGTCGAGTTTGAGTTTGCCGGCTTTAATGTCTTTCAGGTTTGCCAGGCAGGAATAGCCTGTGCCGAAATCATCAATGGACAGTGCAACACCCGCATCGCGTGCCGCGCGCAGATTGGCTTGTACGGTCATGGAATGATCCATGAACAGCGATTCGGTGAGTTCCAGTTCGATCAGTTCTGGATTGACATTGGCGCACAGCAGTGCGGCGTGCAGCGTTTGGGCAAAACGGAGGGTGGTGAACTGGGCGCGTGAAACATTGATGGCAACCGGAATAGGCAGCCCCGTTGCGGCAAGGCGTTGGGCAAAGCGTGCGCCCTCCAGCAACGCCCATTCACCGAGGCGAACAATCAAGCCGGTTTTCTCCGCAACCGGGATAAATTCGCTGGGTGTAAGCCGTTTATTGGCGCAGCGCAGCAAAGCCTCGAATGACACGACCCGTCCATTACTGTCCAGGCAAGGCTGGTAGTACAGGCTTAGTTCACCTTGCTCCAGTGCCAGATGCAATTGATTTTCAATTTCAAGTTCATGGCGTGCCAGATAGATGCCGAGTCTTCCTGGTATCGGTTCGACTCCAGAATTGACAATGCGTCCGCCACCTGCACGTTTGGCGGTATTCATGGCTTGATCGGCACGTTCCAGGCAAGCGTGGGGGTTTTCGTCTGCTGCAAGTATCGCTATACCCAGGCTGGCCGAGGGATGCAGCAACAACTTATTGATTGGAAACGGAGTTTCAATTTCGCGCAACAGGGTTGCAGCAATCTGGTTGGTATGGTCGAAATCGCAATCGGGTAGCAGGCAAACAAACTCGTCACCTGCCATACGATACCACTGTGCAGTTATACCGATTTTGGCGCGCAGGCGCTGTGCGATCTGGGCAATGTAAGCGTCTCCACCTTGATGGCCGAAGGATTCATTGACCCGTTTGAAACGATCCAGCGCAATCCAGATAATGGCAAGCGGATGTTCGGGTGTCGCCAACGTCGCCCGTTGCGTAATTTCGTCAAAGCAAACGCTGCGCTTGAGAAATCCTGTGATCGGTTCGGCTTCAGGCGGGTGCATGTTTGAATGAAGGGCAAGAGGCATGGGGTAATAGCGCTTAGGGAAGCACGGATTTATTTGTCATTTCTTACTTGTTATCAAGGCGTGCCTCGCATAATACGCTCAAGCCCTGTGATTGGGGGGCTGGGCTCAAGGATTTTAACTGACAGACGGTCTATTTTTCGGGATGGGATGCGTCGTTCGGCATGGCTTATGAGGGTGGCACGTCGTTTAACGTAAAACACGCGTAGCGGTTCGTTCGTGCCTCCCCCGCGCTTGTACCCCGTAGGGCGTGAGGGGGGGAGAGCGAAGCGAGGGGGCAATCGGGAGGGGGAAACGGGCGAGTTTGCGAGTTGTTGCCCACAGGGCAACATCCCTGCGAGAATCATTTCATTATCAGGGATGGATTTTCCCATGCCCGTTAGGCCGGAATCTCAATGTGGCGGGAAAGGAACTCTTTGCGTTATCGGATGGTCAACGACACTTGAAAGCTGCCGGGGATGCCCCATTTGGTTGACCGTGGCGGGATAGCTGCTAAACTGCCCGGCGTAAATTTAGTCTTTGGAGAACATAGCGTTATGAAACGAATTTTTCTGTTTGTTTTGACCAANCTGGCGGTGGTATTCGTCATCAATATCACCCTGCGTTTATTGGGGGTNGATCGCGTTCTGGATCAGGGCGGCGGGATCAATTTCAGCAATCTGCTGGTGATGTCGGCGGTGATCGGTTTTGCCGGTTCGATCATTTCGTTGTTTATGTCCAAGTGGTCGGCCAAGCGTATGGTGAATGCGCAAGTCATCGAAACGCCGTCCGATCCGACCGAACGCTGGCTGGTCGAAACGGTGACTCGTCAGGCACACGCTGCCGGTATTGGATTGCCGGAAGTGGCGATTTATGACGCGCCGGATGTGAACGCGTTTGCCACCGGCTGGAACAAAAATGCCGCATTGGTCGCCGTCAGCACCGGNCTGTTGCACAGCATGAGCCGCGACGAGGCGGAAGCGGTGCTGGCGCACGAAATCAGCCACGTCGCCAATGGCGATATGGTGACGCTGGCGCTGATCCAGGGCGTGGTGAACACTTTCGTGGTGTTCTTCTCCAAGCTGTTCGGCATCTTCGTGGACTCTTTGCTGCGCAAGGAGGGTGAAGAGCGCGGCCCCGGCATCGGTTCATTCGTGGCGGAAATCGTCGCGCAACTGGTATTGGGCGTGCTGGCCAGCATTATCGTGATGTGGTTTTCACGCCAGCGCGAATTCCGCGCCGATGCGGGCGGTGCCTCGCTTGCCGGGCGCAACAAGATGATCGCCGCGCTGGAAAAGCTGAAAGGCAATCACGAACAGGCTTCCTTGCCCAAGCAGATGGCGGCCTCGGGCATTTCCGGTAGCGGGGGTTTCAGTCGGCTGTTCATGACCCATCCGCCGCTCGAAGAACGTATCGAGGCTTTGCGAAATGGACGTTAGTTATTGATTTATATGATAATTTAAGCCCTTCCGGCCTGCACCGGAAGGGCTTTTTTATTCCCGGTCGGCATGGTTGCTTTTCCATATCGAGAGCAGCAGCCACAGCCCGCCCAGGCTGGCGCAGAGGAAACCGAACATTCCCAGCCAGTGCAGGCCATCCACGGTCATCACGATGGAAGAGCCGACAATCAGCGCGGCAACGATCAAGCCCACGGCCAGCCGGTTGACTGCACCGTCCAGTTGGTTGCCGACATGTTTGAGGTGGGCGATTTCGATGTGGATTTCCAGCCGCCCACGGCGCGCGGCGCGCAGCAGTTGTGACAGGTCGTGAGGCAGGCCCGCAATCAGTGACAAGGCTTCGCCGAGCGAGCGCCCACCGCGTTTGAGGATTGCCGAGGGGGAGTAACGTGTGCGCAATGCCTGTTCCAGCATGGGCATCGCCTCGCTGGCGATGTCAAAATCCGGGTCGAGTTCACGCCCCATGCCTTCCAGCGATATGAAGGATTTGACCAGCAGCGCCAGATCGGCGGGCAGGAGCAACCTGTGTTGGCGCAGAATGGCTACCATGTCGGAGAGCATGTTGCCCAGGCTGAGTTGTTTGAGCGGCAAGCCGTGGTATTGGTCAACGAAGGTCTGAAGCTCCAGTTGCAGGCCAGCCTCGTCCGTCACACTGTCGCCTGTCCAGTCGAGCATCACATCGAGTACCCGTTTGGACTCGTGTTTAACCAGCCCCAGCAACAGGCTGATCATTTGTTCGCGGCGCGCTTCGGTCAGCCTGCCTACCATGCCAAAGTCAATGAAGGCGATGCGGTTGCCGGGTAAATAGAATACGTTGCCGGGGTGCGGGTCAGCGTGAAAAAAACCGTCCTCGACAATCATTTTCAACACGGCACGCGAGCCGCGCCGGGCGAGGATTTTGCGATTCAGGCCGGCCTTGTCAACGTCCTGAAGTTTGCGCCCCGGAATGCCGTCTATATATTCCTGAACGCACACCCGCTCGCCCGTCCACTGCCAATAAACGTGCGGGATGACGATGATAGGTGGGGCAGGGGGCAAGTCGGGGGGCAGGCTGCCTGGCTGATCTTCATCGGAATAATGGGCAAAATTTTCCGCGATATGTTCGGCATTGCGGCATTCGACAGAAAAATTGAGTTCGCGGCGCAGCGACTGGGCAAACTGGCTGATTACTTGCTGAGGACAAAAGCTGCGTAATTCGGGGTTTTCCGTTTCGGCAAGTTCAGACAGTCGCACCAGCCAGCGCAAGTCGGATTCGATGATAGGACGGATGCCGGGGCGACGCACTTTGACCACAACTTCGCTGCCGTCCGTGAGTCGGGCGCGGTAAACCTGTGCAATGGAGGCTGCCGCGATGGGTTCTGGATTGAATGCGGCGAATATTTCTTCGGGCGGTGCGCCCAAGTCCTCGCAGAGTTGCTGATGCACGGCAGCGTAAGGAACCGGGGGGGCGCTGTCCTGGAGTTTGCTGAATTCGGCAATCCACTCCGGTTCAAACAAATCCACCCGAGTGGCGAGTACCTGGCCAAGTTTGACGAAAGTCGGCCCCATTTCTTCCAGCGCACGGCGCACCCTGACAGGCGGCGCAAGGTGAGCGTATTCCTCTGCATCACTGTGGTGTAGCGCCTTGCCAGCTTTTTCCAGCGCATTGGACAGTCCCATGCGGCTCAGGATGTCGCCAAAGCCGTAGCGTATCAGGATGCTGGCAATGTCATGTAGACGCGAAATGTCTCGCACTGCCATCATGGCCTGCCAAAGCATCAGTTTTCCTTTTCTTTTGATGAGCCTGGCGTGACATGGTCGGCAAGTCCAGTGAGTACCCCAGCGGCAATCTGGCGCACTAGATCAGACGTGGCTTTCGCCAAATGCAGCCCTGCTGCAACTTGACTGCGTCCCGTCGTCGCCAATTGGTGGGTGATGACGGACAGCGTTTCTTGCAGTTGCGCGCCCACGGCGGAACCATGGGTGCGGCTATGGGCGGCAAGGTCATGCAGAATATCCCCCGCCGCGTCCTTACTGCTGGATGCCGAGGCTTGCAGCGTTTCCAGAAAGATTGTTTCCAGTGTTTCAAGGTCGGCGCGGGTGCGGGAGAGGTCTTCGCTGGAATAGCGTTGCGCCCGTCCAGCGGCTTCTTGCAAAGCAAGTTTGGTGGCTTCGGCGAACTGTGCCAGCGCGACATCCAGTCCGGTGATAGCCTGTTTGAGCTGGGCTTTGGCAATGCTGGCCTGTGCCGCCGATTTACTCAATTCCTTCTGCGCCCCGGCGCGTGCGCCACGCACCACCGCAAGGGTGATCTGGCGCAGGGATTCGATGTCCAGCGAGCGTGCGCTGATCTTGCGCAACGTCAGCTGGCGTACCGTTTCCTGCACGTCATGCCCCTGCTCGACGGCAGCGCGTACTTCGGATTCCAGTGCGGCAATGTTGTGCGTGTTGTCTGTCTTGTTGTCCATGATAATTCTCCTGAAATATTGAGTTAAATAGCCAATAAACCAACTGATGCAGCGGTATATTACACCCCGTTGGCGCGCTTTTTCATTGGCGGGAAGACGCTTTTCGGCAAAATTCCGGCAATTGTTCCAACACCCGCAGCAAGGCACGGTTGGCTGCGACCACTCCGCCGTAAGCATCTTTCGGAAGCCGCCGTTTCAGTTACGTCGAACAGCTTGGTGGATATAACATTTTTATCTTTTAAATCAATTAACTGCACACGAAGCATAAGGTGTATCAGGCTGGGTTGAAGCGAGAAGTCTTGTTGCAGCCGGATCAGCTCGGTATCCAGCCTGAGGTCGGCATGAATACTGCCAGGAGTCGCTACAACCGCCTGAAAAACGGGTTCAAGCGTTTGTACCAATAACGGTCTTAACATCTTGGCGGGTGTATCCACCCAGCGCTGGGTAGCGAAATATTCCAGTTCCAGCGGCTGGCGCTGATAGGCGATTTGCGGGGTGTCAAAGCCCGGTCGTGCGCCCGGCATACTGATCGCCAGTACCTGTGGAATTTTTTGTTGGACGGGGTTAATGGCGGAGATTGCATCCAGCGTGTAGAAATGGGTGTTTGCCACCTTGGGCGGCTGCAAGGCGCTGCACCCCCCCAGCAGCAGGGCGATTGCGAAAGTCATCCAGCAAGACAGAGCCATCTTCATGTTGATTCTCCATGCTTCATGTTCATTCTCCGGGGCCGCGTTTGGCAGCGGATTTGCCATACAGCAAGGCGCTTGGATTCTGTTCCAATTCTCCGCTGACGCGTTGCAAGGACTGGGTCAAATCGTGCAATTCGAGCACCAGTTGGTGAATTTCCGGGAGTGTTTCGCTGGTGAATTGCCGGGTGCCATCCATTGCGGTGCGGGTGCTGGTGGCTGCCCGCGTCAGCTCGTCTGACATGCGGTCAAACGTTGCTGTGCTGTGTTGGATGCGCTGCGCGAGTTGGGGCAGTTCGCCGCTGAAGCGCGCCGTATTGTCCAGCGTTTGCGCCGCATTTTTCAGGCTGGAATCAATTTCTGCCTGTCGTGCCGCCAATGTGTGCGACAGGGATTCGACATCTTTTAAGGTGTTTTTAATCGCTTTGCGGTTATCTGCATCCAGCAAGGTGTTGATATTTTGGCTGGTGCGGTTGAGATTGCCGAGCAAGGCGGTGACTGAAGTATCCAGTCGGGTGATGAGCGAGGGACCGGATTGAATGATGGGGTATCGCTCGCCTTCCTTGGCTTGCAGCGCGGAGCCATCGTGACTGCCGCCGCTCAGTTCGACAAAGGTAATGCCGGTCAAGCCGTGCGTCTGGAGCAAGGCTATCGTGTCCGCCTTGATGGGTGTACCGCGCAGGATGCCCAGGGTCAGTTGCACTTGCTCGACATTGCCCGGTGCGAGCCTGATTTCCTGCACCTGTCCCACCTCGACTCCCCGGTAACGCACGGGCGCATTGAGGTTGAGGCCGGAAACGGATTCGCTCATGTAAGTCTGGTAAATGTCGTAAACCTGGTTGTAGGATTTTCCGCTGGAAAACCACAGCACACCGCCTATCAGGGCAGCACCCAGCAGCAAGACAAAAACGCCGACCACTGCAAAATTTACTTTCTCTTCCATTGCCTAGACGCTTCCTCTGCCTGTTCGCTCGCCGCCCGTCCGCGCGGTCCGTAAAAGTATTCCCGGATGATTGGGTGTTCCATCTTTGATAGCTCCGTCATCGTACCTACGCCCAGAATATGCCCCTCACCCAGCACGGCGACCCGGTCTGCCACTCGCCACAGCAGGTCGAGATCATGCGTGACCAGCATAATGGTCAATCCCAGCGCATCGCGCAAGCCCTTCACCAGTTCGTCTATGCCGCTGGCGCTGAGCGGATCGAGGCCGGCGGTGGGTTCGTCGAGAAAAAGCAGTTCCGGGTCGAGCGCGATGGCGCGTGCCAGCGCCGCGCGTTTGCGCATTCCACCGCTCAGTTCGCTGGGATATTTGCCGCCCGCATCGGCGGGTAAACCGGTCAGCGCGATTTTCAGCGCGGCGACCTTGGCGATTAACTCTGGGCCGAGTTGCGTGTGTTCGCGCAACACCATGCCGACATTTTCGGCGACCGTCATGGAACTGAACAGCGCGCCGCGCTCGAACATCACCCCGAAGCGGCGGCGCAGGGGCAGGGCTTGTTCGTCGTTCAGGCCTATCACCTCCCGCCCGAATACCTTGATCGAACCCGACAGCGGTTTTTGCAGCAGCAGGATGGTGCGCAGCAGCGTGGACTTGCCACAGCCGCTGCCCCCCACCAGCGCGAAAATCTCCCGGGGTTGCACGGTCAGGCTGATATCGTCATGCACCACATTCTGTCCGAACCGGCTATACAGGTTGCGGATGTCTATGACGGCTTGGGCAGATGGCGGACTCATATTTTCAACCAGTTGAATATTATGGAAAAAATGGCATCTGCCAAGATCACCAGAAAAATGGAGTGAACCACGCTCACGGTGGTTTGCCGCCCGACACTGTCGGCACTGCCGGTGACCTGAAAGCCCTGATGACAGCCGACCAGCGCGATGATGGCGGCAAATACTGGCGCTTTGCCGACACCCGTCAGAAAGGATGACAGGCTGACCGCATCGGTGAGGCGATCCAGAAAAACGGTAAAGCTGACATCCAGTTTTGAACTCGCCATGATCATGCCGCCGAATAGTCCGGCGACATCGGCATACACCGTGAGCAGCGGCAGGGCGATGACCAGCGCCAGCAACTTGGGTATCACCAGCAACTCGGTCGGACCGACACCGATGGTGCGCAGCGCATCTATTTCCTCGGTAACTTTCATCGTGCCGATCTGTGCGGCGTAGGCGGAACCGGAGCGCCCGGCGACGATGATGGCGGTCAACAGCGGGGAGAGTTCGCGCAGCATGGAAAGCCCCACCAGATCGGCGATGAAGATATTCGCTCCGAAACGTTGCAACTGGTCAGCGCCCTGGTAGGAAATCACCAAGCCCATCAAAAAAGACAGCAGCCCGACGATCGGCAGGGCTTCAAATCCCGCTGATTGCAGATTGTGCAGGATGGCGCGCCAGCGGATGCGGCGCGGCTGGAGCAGGGAATGCCACAATACGATGGCGGTTTCGCCGATAAATACCAGCATTTCCGATACACGAATCATGCTGTACCAGGCACGCCGACCGATGCGAGTGAGCAGATTCGGCTGGGGTGGGGCAGGCGTGTTCGGCGTGTTTACGCTGTAACTGACGAGTTGCAGCAAGGTGTGGAATTCCGGTTTTAGCCCATTTAGCGTGACCGCGTGTCCGTGCTGCTGTAGGGATTGGATGGTCTGCTGCAACAACCATGCACCGGTCGTGTCCAGCGCAGTAAGTGCCGTGCAGTCGAAGATCAGGTTGCCGTTAGCTAGCCAGACTGTCAGTTTTAGCTGTTGGTTGAGTTGCTCGATTTCCTGCATGACCCAAGCCCCGGTACAACTCACTCTAATGGACGAGGCGTTTTTGATACTTGATGTGTCGCCGGGAAGCCGAGGCCTCCCAGCCGGTTCTATAACCAGTCGGGCGGTTCGTTGTTCTGATAATTTTTTGGTGATACGTTCCATCAACCTGAATCCGGCAGTTAACTGAAGTTTACCAATAATTTCATGAGGTTAAACAGGGTTTGTGGGTGCGAATTTATTCGCACATAACGCGATGAATGTACGAATAAATTCGTACCCACGTCCATTCCAACAGTTTTTCCCAGGATCAATGGCTTTATCCATAGTGGAATGGAAAAACTCGTTCAATCCATTTAGCAGGTACGAAGATTACACAGATTTGCCGAGAATTTCAGAAAATTATCCTTTAAGCAACAAAAAGGCCAGGTTAATAACCCTGGCCTTTTTGCGAGCATTGTTTGGTTTATCCTCATTTCTTATCGGTTTGAAACCCCTGCCTTGCATTCAGCAACACGAGCCGTCAGGCGACATGTTGGCTGGCAAGCCCCTAGCGGGCTCAGGCCGGAACAAGCCCCCCGCCCTTTAGTGCGGGGTTTAAGGGTGCGTAGGGGGAGGGAAAGCAAACCCCTCCCCGCTTAAAGCCACCGGCCTGAAGGCCGGTGACAAATTGCGGGTAGTCAGTGTTGCGCCAGCCAAATCTTGTAAACCCCAGCCTCGTAAACATTCGATTGTATATTCTGGCTGGTGTTGATTGCCACAGGTACTGCCAATCCGGGGGCGGGCTGCGATGCGGTAACGGGCGCAACGTTAGTATCGCCGGTATTTTCACTCGTGGGTTTTGCTGGGGCGGGCTCCGGCGCAGGCGCGGCGGGTGCGGGTGTCTCAGGTTGATATTCAAAATTCGTGTCTTCGTCGTCATCGCTTTGCTGTGGTGGGTTGCCGTCGTACACCAAACTCTGACGCCGTTGCAGGTAAGCGTCACGGATGAAGGAGTAGCGGTCTATCATGGCATCCTCCAGCACGGTTTCTTCAGTCAACAGCTGAGCACGGCGATTGATGCCTTTGGTCAGGTACATCTGGTTGCGCGTGCGGACATGTGAGGTATTGCTGATCAGGCTGACTTGCCCGTCACCGAGACTGCCAACCCCATCGCGGACTGAACTGGGTCCCAGTATCGGCAGCATCAGGTAGGGTCCGCTCTGCACGCCCCAATATCCCATGGTTTGACCAAAATCTTCGTTGTGTTTTTCCAGTCTGGACGCGATATCCAGCAGGCCGACCACGCCGAAGGTCGAGTTAATCAAGAAGCGCGAACCGTCCGATACNGCCTGGGCAAATTTGAATTGCAGCAAGTCATTGGCGGTAACGATCACATCGTCAAGATTGGAGAAAAAATTGCTTACCAACTGTTTGCCAAATGCGGGTACCACGGCGTTGTAGCCTTTTGCCAGCGGTTTGGTAACGACTTTATCCACGCTGTCATTGAACTGATACACGCCACGGTTGAATGACTCGAATGGATCGGCGGGGTTATTCGTATGCGTTGCGGCGCAGCCCGTCAGTGAAATGGCTGCGATTATCAGGAGGGGGCGGATGGGGTTCATGTTGTGTCTCGACGCAGTAAGTTGTGCGGGATTATATAGGGTTTGCGGCTGTTTCGGCAAAGCTCTCTAACGGACATGGAAAAGTCACCACCCCTGATGATGAAACTCTTCATGCCCGTTCCCCTCTCCTCAATCCTCTCCCGCAAGCGGGCGAGGAGGCAAACGA
>Ga0051980_10004120_pt1 | contig 10984 bp, 6 predicted proteins | sample CryGey13umfilter_2_FD_55014 | JGI IMG/M metagenome (GOLD analysis project Ga0051980, IMG submission 55014) | Groundwater microbial communities from aquifer in Utah, USA - Crystal Geyser 4/9/14 3 um filter | ecosystem: Environmental > Aquatic > Deep subsurface > Groundwater | place: USA: Utah...
CTTTTGTTGTTGATCTCGCATCAACAATTATATATGGAGTCTGAACATTTCCGCTTATAGAATTTTCTAGTGATTTAACTTTTACTAAATCATTCCCATTAAGATAAATTCCAATTCTCTTTCTGTTACGCATCATTCCCCATAAAACAGAACTCATTCTGTTTTCATAATAATCTGAGTTATCAAAAATCAATGGTTGAAAAATGAGTTCGCCAAAAAGATTCAATCCATTATTCAAAGTCATTTTACCGCGATAAGAGGCATAGACATCGCTATCTGTATTGCCGACATATTTCTCTCCGGAAATTTTTTCGGCATTACCAAAAAAGAAAATCGGTTTTGCTGCTGCAACTGCTGATTGAAAAGCATCCGGCAGAATATTTTCAGATTGATTTAAATAAGAAAGAACATTCAACGAATCGCCTGCGAAAACAATACAAGTTGCCGAATTAATTTTATCAGCTTCACTTTGTGAGTTGAGATTGGACGAAGTGACGTTGACCTCTGAGTAATTAAAATTATTTGTGCTTAAATAATTTGTAATAGTTGAAAGAGATGAACCAAATCCCGGATGCGATATAACTGCAACATTATTGCTGTTAACAGAAAAAAGAAAATTTGCAAGATTATTATTCAGTTGAGCTGAAATGTTATTACTTCCGGTTAAATAAAAATCTGTAGAAGGAAATTGCCAAACTCTGTTTGCATCAACATCTTTAGCTGAAGCGGGAATAAAAACAATTTGTTTATTTATGAAGTCATACTTCCAACCTTTGGTGAGTAAATGAGATCTTAAGTTTTCAATTGTGTATTTGCCAGATGTTAAAGTTGAATAACCCGTTAAATCATCTTTATAAAATATTGTAACTGCACCGCTGCCCATAACTTCACCAACTCCATCCGGAGAAATACAAATTGCAGTTCTGTCATCAACACCAACACCGATTAAATCTCTGCCAGCATAAAAGTATTGATTATAAAGCATTGCAATTAATCGTCCGTGCCTTCCGCGTTCAATAAAGTGAGTATCAAACAAAACATTGGGGACAAGCTTCAGAAAATTATTTTCAAATTTCATTCTGCTGTAAAAAGGATTTTGAAGCGATTCATCGGGATAAACTGAACCATTTTGTGCGCTGAAGTCAACATCGCCAAGCACAGCAGCACCGGCACTTGTTCCTGCAATTACTCCACCATTGTTGAACACATATTGAATTGCAGAATCAACTTTAGTTCCTTTCCAAAGACGAATATAATCCCACTGATCGCCACCGCGTATAAAAATTGCTTTGGCACTAATTAGTTCATCATAATTCGATTGCAAATTAGCTGCAGTGGTGGTGCCAATAGTTTTATTGTATGCTGTATCAGCTCCTAAAAACATAAAGTAATTCGGAAGCCAGTTTGTTGCACTACTAACACCGAGAATAATAGTTTTCCCGCTATCAGATTTTTGAACAATCCAACTATAAGGAGCATCGCTCCAATCATTATAATTTTCTGATCCACCGCCAATTGCACAAACATAACCTTGCGCAAATAGATTAAGAGTAACAGTAAGAGTAAGAAATAAGATTTTTTTTAAAGTCATATACATTAAAAATAATTTTTAATCTGTAGAGAAAGGGATTGTCATTTCCGTTTGTTAGTTATTGTTTTATCAATCATAATGTAACATATTATCATACAAATATTTTTGTAGGGGAGAGGCTTGCCTCTCCCGTTTTTATTTACCATAAAATATTTGGCCAAAATTATAAAAACAATTTAGCGGTCGGGGCAAGCCCTGTCCCTACATTTTTATAATTCTAAATTATCGGGATTGTTTTTTTCAATCTCCCAACGCAAAGGATTTTGATCAATATATTGTCTTATGTAATACAATTCTTTTTCATCTCTAATTATTCTATCATAAAAACTTCTTTGCCACTTAAAATCAATTAGTCCTAATTTATGAAGAGAAATTGTTGTTAATGACTTGAATGCTCCTATAATATTTGAAACACTTCTTTTCTCATCACTATTATTATCAAGAATGAAGATAAAATGGATGTGGTTAGGCATAATTACATAGTAATCAATTTCAACAGATTTATATCTTTCTTGAAGACTTAATAATATTTTTTCAATTTCTCTACCATAAATATTTAAGTTCAGTTTTTCATTTTTAACATCCCCAAAAACAATCTTAAAATTGTTTACACATATTGTAATAAAATAATATCCACCGTTTGAATAATCGTATTCCTTGAGTCTTGTTGATTTTCTAAACGGATTTTCTTTCTTATTATTCATATTATTTTTTATTCGTAGGGGAAGGGCTTGCCCTTCCCGATGTTTTTCCAAGACAATAGTTTAGATTACGACTGTCGGGGCAAGCCCCGACCCTACAAATTATATTTTTATATTAAAATAATTACGGTCAGGGCAAGCCCTGTACCAACAGTTTTTTAATGTTTTCTTATTAATTATATCGCAAATTTCAATGAAATTCTGTGAACATTGGGTAACAAATCATAAAGCGAATAAGAATAATCAAAATAAATGAATGAGTCTGAAAACGGAAAACTCGTACCAGCCCCAAAAGCAAATTTCTGGTCATCGAAATTATATTTATATCCACTACGCAAAAACAATCTGTCATAAAATGATATTTCTGCACCGGCTAATATTCTTTCTTTATTGTCATTAGGGTGTGTCGCATCAAGACTTCCGCGCACTTTAATTATATCGGTATTTAATAAATCCATAGCAATTCCAACCTGAAAATGAAGCGGCAATGGATATTCCTCAGTTTTTAATCTTGCCGGAGTTAATCTGCTTGTTGGAAAATCTTTATCTTTCAGATAAGTGATATCCAGATTTGAGCCATCAAACTGCATGTCACCACCAAAGTTTGTCATACTCATTGCAATTGTCAGATTTTGGAAATCAATTAAATACTGTGTGCCAATATCAATTGCAAAACCATTTGCTGTTTCATCCCAGATTTGCTGATTAATATACTTTGCAGTAATTCCAAACCTAAATCTGTCGGTCAGATTTTTTGCATAAGTCAAACCAAGAGCAAGATCGCCTGCGTCAAAATATCTACCAGTTCCGTTTGGATTTATTTCATCGGTAACTTCCATCCGTCCAGTTGTAAAAACAATCATGCTAGCTCCAAGCGAACCATATTCATTTGTATTATATACTACAGAAGTTGCATAATAATCAAACATTTCAAACCACTTGAAGAATGAAAAAAACACTTCAACGTTTTTGACTTGAACAATTCCTGCAGGATTCCAAAATACAGATGAAGCATCATCGGCTAAACCCACAACTGCACCACCCAATGCTTCTGCCCTTGCACTTGCTGGTATTTGTAAAAACTGTCCTCCAGCTGTTCCAAGGTTTGGGTTTTGTGCAATGACTGTGCTTGTAAAAATTATTGCAAATAATAATAGCTTTTTCATTTTAATTCCTGTGCAATTCAATAAAATAAGTTTTATTTAATTACGGCAAATCTTTCCATGTACTGATCGGTTTTTGTTTTGACCACATAGATATAAACACCGGGTGCAACTACTCTTCCGCTTTCGGTACGCAGATCCCAAACTTCAGTTCCGTTTGTTGAATTGTGGTAAATAGTTTTTACACGATCAGCATCAACCGTAAAAATGTGAATTGTGCATTCTGGAGGTAAGTTAATAAATTGAATTTGTCTTAATGGCTCTTTTCTCAATTCACCAAATTCAGGTTCGTATAAAGATGAAACAATGTATGGGTTAGGCACGACTCTGATTTTGCTCAGTGATTTTTTTACTTCTGTTCGGCTAATGCTTGACCTTTTTATTTTGAATTCATATTTATCAAGTATATTTGGCTCTACCTGTTTCTGTACTTCAATAGAAAATTTGTTTCCTGCAGCCGGAGGATTTGAATTCGGAAAACTAATCTTTCCTGTTATTCCGTCGAAACTAAAAGTCTGATTGTTGAATACAGTATCAGCAGCAATGGTTGTGTTTGAAACAGAGATTATCACAAAACCATTTCCGCCAATAATTCCGCTTGACAAAATGCTCACCTCATACAAATTATTTTTTATTAACGAATCATTTGTCACTGTAAAATCAACAGTCACATTATCGGTTCCACCAATTCTCGAAACACTTTTGATTATATCCGGGTAATCAAGCGAGATTATAACTCCGTCATTTGTTGAATATTTTTTGCCGATGTTAAATGGTCTTCCATGCAAAACGGTGTCCGAACTATTTTTAATAATATCAGCAGCGAAATTGATGGTTATTAAATCTCCCATTTCAGGCCTTTTATCTGCCGGAAGACTTGTATCATCCCGCATACTTATTTTCAGTCCATGACCGGTAATTACCAAATCTCTCCCGCCATTCGGATAATTATATCCGGCTCTGATAATTGTCCCATTAGTTAAATTAAGCAAATCAAAATTATTTGCAGAATTAAACTTGATACCGTATTTATTGGGTTTTGATAATGTTGAGTCGGTAACTGTAACTGTAACTTTTGTTTCAAGATTACCACTTTCTTTTTTAGCGACGTAATTAAACCGCAGATCATATTTGTTGTCGGCAAGAGTTTCATCATCAATCGGATCAACAATCAAATCATAATTTGATAATCCTTGTCCTACTTTTTTAATTTCATAACCGGAAACCGGTGTTCGCCCAATTGCATCCGAGCGAGGTATCAGTGAAACTGTGTTTTCCGATGAAAGCGTGTTGCCCAAAGGACTTTCCAAACTTGAGACTAAATCATTTCCTTTATCAAATGCGGTTGCAGTGTACCAATATTCAAACCCGTTGATGATTGTTGAATCGGTTAAACTATATTGAATTCCCGTATCATCACCAATGCCATTAACAACATCAAACTCGTCAATTTTATCCCAGTTAATTCCTTTGTCTTTGCTTCTGTAAATTCTGTAACCCTCAAAATCAAATTCACCTGAAGATGGGTCCGGATTCAGTTCTGATTTATCATCCCAGTATAAAATATTATTATTATCTCCGGCTATTCCGAAAAGTTTTGGTCTTTCAGGTGGTTTAGGTAAATTGAAATTTGCATTGACAGTATTCTGTGCGGTTGTAGCTGCTGCCAGCAGTTCATCCAAGTTTTCTCCTGCAACAAAAGCTGTGATAAATGTCAGAGTATCTCCGACATTTATATTGTATGGACCGGAAGATAATGTGGCAACCAAATCCAAGCCGGAACTTGGTATTGTATTTACATCATCATAATGTAAGTTGGAGCTGTTTCCCAGATGGAAAAATTTTGAGCCAAGCGATGAATTATAAAGAGAAGCAGAACTTGACATAATTCCATATTGAATAGAATCCTGGTCTCTGTCGTCATCATATAAATTATAATGCATATCAGTAACGCCAAGCATTTTTCCATTGACCAAAGGTGTCTTCAAAAACACAACACCAAACAAACCCGTTTTTCCTCCCGGCCATTCCGGAGAAATTCCATCATCGTAGAAATAAACAAAATTTCTGTCTTTCATAAAATTTATTTTGTCATCACTGTATTCTGGAGTTCCGCCACTAATGTTTCCAACATCAATATCTGAGTAAAGAGCAAAAAACAATTTTTCCAGATTGTTATTTCCTTTGTTTACAATCTGAAATTTGTAGAACAGAATGTTTTTTGCAAAGTTCACTCCAAATGCATAACCGGTTTGAATTACCTGTAAACCTAAAATTCTATTTACATTATTACTGTTGTTATTACTGTCGCTGTAAACACAATAACTGTCCTGATCAGAAATAAACAAGTTGTTTCCATTTTTATCTTTCACGGGCCAACCATTTGTCGGATGCCAGGTTTGAGGGTTGTCGCTGAAGGCAACTTGTGCTAAATCTTTATTATGATAGCCACCGATAGCTTCCCATTCTTCGTTTGTAGTATGAAGAGCTTGAACAACATTACCGGGAATTCCAACCCACGGATTAACACGGTAGATATAATGTTTTGTGCTGTTGATTGGAAATTCACCCGATGGTCCTTGTGTTACTCTCCTTGGGTATAGTTTTCCCCTGTTTTCGAAAAACAATCCTATATTGCTGGCATTGTGAGTTCCACCGGCTCTATCGTCTATTCCGGAAATTTTATCAACCTTCATTCTTTCCTGTTCTTCAAGATCCTTTTTTGATTGAGCCATAATATTTATAACAACAAACAACATCAAAATTAAAATCAATATTTTCTTCATATTTATTACCTCTTATATCAAAAATTTATTGTTGTGCCAATTCTAACAGATCTTGGGGGTCCATAATTCGATGGATCTCTCATCCATTCAACTGAATGACCGCCTTCAAATGTAAAATCAGGTTCACCCGTATCACGATAGACGTAAAAAATATTACGATGATCTGTTAAGTTCAACACTTCAGCAAACAGCCTGATTTTAATTCCATATAATGCATCAAACTCTTTTCCAACCATCATATCAATCGAGTAAGTAGAAGGCTGACGCAATGAATTCTTATCAACAAAGCCAACATCTCTTCCACCCGGAGTGTACGGTGAGCCCGAACTAAATCTAAAAACAAAACTCAAATCCAAATTATCAAAAATGTGTTTCCCAAACAGCATCGGTCCTTCCATATCAGGAATTTGAAATGTACAAGTAGCATTCAAAACATGTGTTCTATCAAAATCAAGATAGTAAAGTTGCGTCGATTCCGCAGTGCCGGGATACTGTTCTGTCTCCGATGAAGCACTTCCTTTTGCGATAGAATAAGTATAGCTCAATCCAGCCGAAAAATAATTATCCGGGCGAATATCAAGAGTAAATTCAAAGCCTTTTACATTTGCATAATCTTCATTTACATAAAGAGTGTAACCTGTATATCTGCCGTCAACGAAAGGGAAGTAATATCGCGTTCCAATTAATCCGGCGATATCACGATAATATGAAGTTAAGTTTATTGCTATCCGTTCAGATAGTTGATGAGAAATTCCCACCTCATACGAAATTGTTCTTTGTGCATCAAGACTTGGCTGACCAAACAGTGGTTCACGCACGTTTAAGTCGTATTGATTATTCTCAAACAAATATTGAAAATCAGGATTCTGGAAAAAATGGCCGTAAGAAAAATGAAGTTTTGTACGGTCAGAAATCGGATGCGCTATACCTATCCTTGGCGAAAACTGTGTTCGCGGTTTTGCCGATATAATTGAATTTGCATCTAACGGATTGTTGCGAAAATTAATATTGGCATTCATCACATCATATCTTAAGCCGAGATTTATTACTAAATATGGCAGTTCAATTTTATCCTGAATGTATCCTGCCAATTCAAATGGATTTGTTGAATAATCATTTATGTACGGAAAATTCCTTTGGGGATCATAGATACTGAAATATCTAAGCTTATGTTTTTTGTATGAGAATCCAAACTTTACTTCATTCAAAGAATTAATTTGCCAAACAGCATCTGCCTTTGCATTTAGTGTAATTGTCCGGCTGTCATTAAGTTCGGGAGGATCTGCTTTCGAATAAAATTCAAATCCGTTTCCGATATCAAAATATTCAAACTGAGAAGACGATAAATATTCTGAAGTGTCTTTCCCAATTCCCGAATAATATCCTTGATTAAAGTATGATAAACGGAACTCATAGAAAAAATTATTGCTGATTGTGTGTGTTGCTGTAAAAGCCGTATGCCAGCTGTCTGTCTCTCTTCTCAAATATTGGTCGGAGATATATCGATAGGCATGATTATAACTTTGACGTTTTCCAAGACTACCTCTATTTGTGACAGATAACTTAATATTTGGAATAGAGGTCAAAGTTAATTTCGAAAAAAATGTTTTGTCATCATTATACCCGAATGGTAAATAGCTGCCTCTTTTGTCTTGTTCAGCAGAAATGAAAAACTTTAAAGGAGAGAAAAATAATGGACCGCTTAAACTCCCGTTTATTCTTGACTCTTCTAAATTAGAATATTTCTTGACTCCAAATTGTGAGGTTCTATATTCAACTTTTCCGGTTAATTTATCTGCTCCATCGCGGGTAACAATATTAACAACTCCGCTCAATGCATTTCCATATTCAGCATTAAACGTTCCGCTAAGCAAACTCATTTCCTGAATTGCGTCATTATTTACCTGTGTGGCTAAACCACCAAGCAAAGGATCAACGACAAGCATTCCATCAATCATATAAGCGACCTCATTGGATCTGCCACCACGTATATGAAGATTTGCTCCGCTACCAACAACTCCGGCTTGCAGTGAAAGCAATTCTGTAAAAGTTGTAACAGGCAACGATTCAATTTTATCCCGATTAATTACAGAGATTGAACTGGTCAAATCTTTTTGAATCATTGGATTATCTGCCTTTACAACCACCTCTCCAACCTGTAAAGTTTGTGGCTTTAATTCAACCGAAAGAAGAGTTGTCTGGTCAACAATTATTACTACGTTTGTAATTTTTTTTGTTTCATATCCAATAAATGAAATTTTGACATTGTATTTTCCGGGAGAAATATTCAGGATAACATATTCACCGTCAATATTGGTTGCAGCGCCAAAAGTTGTCCCTTCCAAAATAATATTAGCCCCAATGAGTGGTTCACCGGTTTCAGCATCTTTTATTTTTCCGGCTAATTTTCCAGTAACCCCTGCAAACAATTGAAATGATATAAAAAATAAAATTAAAATTAATTTTTTCATCTCTGACTCCCGTAATCAGATTAAATAATTATTTGATCATAATCGATCATAATTTTCTCGCTTTCTTTCAAAACTTTTTCAGCACGTGATTTATTTTTCATTACACAAGCGGTTGCAATTGCGTTTATCAGTACTGAAATTGCAGCAAACGAATTTGTGAACAGTAAATTTTCACTTTTAACAATCAGAGCGTGTTTTGAGAAAAGTGCAATTGGCGAAGAGGGTTTGTTTGTTATGCTTATAAGAGAAATGTTTTTTTGATTAGCATATTTCCCAAGTTCCACCGTTTCTTTTGAATAAGGTGGGAAGGAAAAGGCAATCAGCAAATCATCCTTCTTCAGATAACTCAGTTGTTCTAAAAACAACGTGTGAGTGTGTTTCAAAACACTTGAATCAACACCAACCTGTGTAAGCTGATAAGCCAATATTTCTGCGAGCAAATATGATATTCCCAAACCCGCAGTAAAAACCCGGTTTGATTTAATTATCTGCTCAATAACTTCATTAAATATTTCTCTGTCAATGATTGTCAGCGTATCATTAATGTTTTTCACATCAACATTTGCAATTGAAGTAAGAATATCATCTTGCAGTTTGCTTTTATCTATAAGCGGAAACACCAGATTTTTTTTTAATTGCTGTTTTAGCGAGTTCGAAATTTCATTTCTTAATTCGCTGAATCCGGCAAAGCCTACACTTTGAGTAAACCTGACAACAGAAGCAACGCTGACATCAGTAAACTGCGCCAACTTCTGAACATCAAGAAAAGGAATGCTGTCAAAATTATCAAGAATATAATCGGCAACCTTTTTTTGATTAGCAGGCAGTTTTTCATACCGGCTTTGAATTTTCTGTTGAATCTCTTTATATCTTGTTACCATAATTATTTCAGCAAAATCATTTTTTTTGTCTCTGAAAAATAACCTGCATTTAATGTATAGAAATAAATTCCTGCTGATAAATTCAGATTGCCAGTTGAAAAATGATAATTGTAAGTTCCGGCTTTCTGCTGTTCATCAATTAATGTTGCCACTTCCTGTCCGAGCAAATTAAATATCTTTAACTGAACAAAACCTTCTTCAGGCAATTCATACTTTATAATTGTGCTTGGATTAAACGGATTCGGATAGTTTTGATGAAGTGAAAAATTTTTTACAACGGAATTATTTTCTTCAACGTCCGTAATCAATTTGTATTTTGACTGAGCTTCATTCATGTTCGCTAACATTTCTACCTGATTTGCCCCTATTGCCACAGCATAATAAAATGTTATTGTTCCTCTTTTGGCAACCTGTTTAGGTGCATGAGAAGTAATGATTACGGGACCATCAGCAGTTGTTGAAACATATTGTGGTTCGATTGAACCGGCATTCAGCCAGTTCCAGTAATTTGTATCAACTTCATATCCGCTGAACCATTCAATGGACTTCAATGAAACAAGTGGTTCTGATAAAAGTTTATAACCAACATTAGTAGCTCCGCGATGTGAACGGATAATATTATTTGTCGCATCGTAAGTTACAGTATCCAAACCATATTCTCCATCAAGAATTGGAACAATATCTAATCCACAAATTGCGTTAAATGGCTCTACTTCATTGCTTGTAATTATAAATTTCAAAATTGCATATCCACCATCATTCCATCCCATTACAGTAAGTTTTTCTAGAATATTTGGCGGAGCTGAAGAATATGCATTGTTAAATGTTCCGTTAATTTCAAAATCGCTTTTTGTCGGCGAAGTATTCAGCGAAGTAGCCACTTCAACATCAGCATCATTCTGATAATCAAAGACAGACTCTTTATTCATTCCTACCAAAACAGAAATCCTTTCGATTTGTTTAACTCCACCAGTGTCCGGCGTGAACATTCTGATTCTTCCATATTCACCCACATAAACTCCAAGCTTGCCTGTATTAAATGCTGCCTCCTGAGCAAAAACAAAAGTAGCGCTCAGTACGAATACGATTAATAAATATGTAAAAATATTTTTCATAATGTACCCCTTATAATTATTGATGAAAAAATTAATTAAAAACATTACTGCCATCCCATTAAATTTGGTGGTATTAAAAGAATTATTCCCAGGATGAATAAAATGAACATTAAAGGCAAAACTACCTTAGCCCATTTTTCCCACGGAACCCGAGCCATTGACAATGCACCCATTGTTACGGCTGATGTCGGTATTATGATATTTGTATACTCGCCAAACTGAAAAGCAAGAATTGCAGTTTGTCTTGATACTCCTGCAAGGTCAGAAAGCGGTGCC
>Ga0051980_10004140_pt1 | contig 10963 bp, 7 predicted proteins | sample CryGey13umfilter_2_FD_55014 | JGI IMG/M metagenome (GOLD analysis project Ga0051980, IMG submission 55014) | Groundwater microbial communities from aquifer in Utah, USA - Crystal Geyser 4/9/14 3 um filter | ecosystem: Environmental > Aquatic > Deep subsurface > Groundwater | place: USA: Utah...
CACTGTAGAAGCACCATGAGTACCTAATTCGGACGGGAGTTCAAATCTCCCCATCTCCACGAGTACAAAAAAGCACGCACCTCGGTGTGTCTTTTTTGTTCGTGTAGGTGGGAGCAGGCAAACTGCTTTGCCTGCGGGAGACTTGAACTCGCCGGAGTCATGTTTTGGCTATTCCTAATGCCAAAACAGACGAGGTGTGACCCGCGGCACTTATGAGCGTCAGCAAATTTGTGACCGCCAGGTTTCAATTACCCCCATCTCCACTCAAATAATAAAAGCGCCCGCCGGCGCTAATATTATTACGAGTGGTCTTATTATATCTCTTGCTCGAACTTTATTTAAATCACGAAGTGATGGGAAGTGAGGAGTTGTCGCACCTTACAGGCGCTGTATACCTTGTCATCATTTTCTTCGAAAATGCTAGGCAAGGTCTTGCGAAAGTCTCCCAGACTTTCTCACCTCCCACCGTCTCCGCTCTCGCTCCGCTCGGTGTGTCCTCCAGCCCTCTCCTTTGCAGTATTCCTTTTCTTTTCGCCCCCCATTTAGTTTTTTGGATATGGAAAAGGAGAGGGCTGGAGGTTATTGAACAGTCATCTCCCACTTTCGGAGGGAGTTCCTTATTTCGCTTAACTCTGGAATTGTTTTACTGATCAAATTCCAGAATTTCCTTGAATGATTAAACTCTTTTAGATGGCAGAGTTCATGTACAACTATGTAATCTCTGACAGCTTCTGGTAAAAAGATAATCTTATAATTGAAATTAATATTTCCTCTTGTTGAGCAACTGCCCCAGCGGGTCTTTTGGTTTTTAACAGTTATTTGGTTAAATGAAAAACCATAAAACTGATTAAAATATTCAACTCGTTCAGTAGCAAGTTTGAGCGCTTCACTTTTATATTTTACAAAGTCAGCTTCGCTAGTCTTTGTAATTTGCTTATTTTTAAATTGAGAAAAGTAAGCAACTTTTTCTTCTATCCACTCGCTTTTTTGTACTATGAATTTTTCCACCAATATCTTACTAGCTCCTTTTGGCACAGTTATGACAACTTGAGTGTCAGAATAAACAGCCAAGCGAAGGCGTTTTGCTCGGTCGCTATTTTTTACAAGGAACTGTGTATTCTTTTTTTTATTCATGATATCTAGAACTTTTTGGTTACAACATCAACCAGACGGTTCAGGAATTTTGGAAAATCTTTATTTTCGACAATTCCTCGATAGTCACGCAGAATTAATTCTTGTAATGTTTGTTTCACATCTTTGATAAAGACATCTCGTTTTGTGGAATCTTGCCAGTCTTTATCAAGCACATCTTCAAGTCGTTCTTTTACTGCTTTTATAAAAGCACGAAGTTGTTCAGAATCTGGAGCGAATTCTTGCGAGATTATGAACAAAGCATACTCTTTCAAATCCATACCGAGCTCTTTTGCTTCATCTCGTTTGGTACGAATATCCTTCATGAGCTCCTCGTACCGACGAATACGTTCAGCAAGGTCAATTTGACTATTCTCAAACTCATCACGAATCGCCTTGAGTCGTTCACTAAACTTCACATAAGTCGGATCGTCGTTGATATCAATCGAGATTTCCTGCTTGAGCATCTTTTCAAGATTGAGAGCCTTCTCTTCTTCATCCATTCCCTTCAAACGTTCGAGTGTATAGAGATCATCAACACGAAGCTCACGGAAGTTTTTGGTGATACCTTCATAGTCGATAATGTCACTTTGCTCGATAAGCTTACGGACTTTTTCGCCATATTCTTCAAGGAGGTAACGGTCGTCTTCACTTCTAAACTCCTTAAGATACGCAAGGTAAAAACTTGTCAGCCATTCAAACTGGCGCAGATATGTTTTCAAGAACGGGTCAGGAGACAGAAATTCATAGAGATTTTTAACCTTGCGATACTTCGTGACAAAGTGGTTTTGTTTGTCAGTATTGTCGATGAAGATTTTCAAACAACGACGTAAATTCTCCATCGACGGGTCTTCTATATTCACTCCCTGAAACAAACGCATGACTTCTTTCATCACTTCTTCAAAACGTGCTTTCACTCGTTCTATATCAATCATTGCTGTATCTACTACGTCTTCATCAAAGTCTAGCGCATCATAGAGATTGCGAGTTATACCGTAGTAGTCAATTATCTTTCCGGCTTCTTTATTCTTGTACACGCGATTAGTACGAGCAATTGCTTGCAAGAGATTGTGGTCACGGAGTGGCTTATCGAGATACATCACTTGCTCAATTGGCGCATCGAAACCAGTGAGTAGCATGTCACACACCAGCAAAAAGCGCAGCGGTGAATTTGCGTCTTTGAAGCGCTCAATCAATTCTTCACGCTCTTGCTTACTTGTGTTGTATACCTTCAAATCATCTGCATCACTATTTGGGTCACCTGGTGAATACACTACCGCCGACCACTCGGGTGGAATTAGGTTGTCTAGGAGTTTCTTATACGAAGCGACTGCATCGCGGTCGATTGCTACAACCTGAGCCTTGAAACCATTTGGTTCAACGTATAGCTTGTAGTGTTCAACAATATCGCGAGCAATTGCCTCCATTCTTTTTGGTAGTTTTACCAACGCTGCTTTCCTGCCGTATTTCTTGGTTAGCTCCTGCTTCTGTGCATCGGATAAATCACCGGCAATAAGCTCAAATTGTTCATCAAGTTTTTCTTCATCTATTGCAAACTTGGAAAGGCGAGCTTCATAAGTAACAGGAATAGTTGCCCCATCTTCAATCGCTTCAACTATTGAGTAGTAGTCGAGATACCGCATGCCGTCACCCTCGTAGTTTCGGAAAGTATTGGTGTGAGTCTTATCAATCGGTGTACCAGTGAAGCCAAAGAAGAAGGCGTTCTTGAACGCATCACGCATATTGATACCGGACTTCCCTTCATCTCCTCGGTGCGCTTCATCAGAAAGCACTATCACGTTTTCATCAAGATTTTCAATATCTTTCCCAAGTTCACTAAACTTTTGAATAGTAGAGATGAAGATACCGCGCTCAGGTGACTTAATCTTTTCTTCAAGATCTTTTCTAGAAGTAACACGAACAACATTTTTTCCTCCACAATTCACAAATGTTTCATTAAGCTGATCATCTAGATCAATACGGTCAACCAACACAAACACTTTCGGATTCTTAAGCTTTTTATCAAAGCGGAGTTTCCAAGCTGTGAAGTACATAGTGAATGTCTTTCCAGAACCTTGGGTATGCCAGATAAGTCCCTGCTTCTTTTCCTTATTTACAACTCGTTCAACAATTTTGTTAGTTGCACGAAGTTGTTGGTAGCGAGCAATTTTTTTCACTTTCTGCTCCTTCTCTTTTTCAAACAAAATGAAGTTTTGAATAATGTCGAGCAATCGAGCTGGTTCTAAGAGTGAATGCAAAGACATTTCTAAATCACCCCCAAGAGCTTCAGATAGTTCGGCATCTCGCCACTGAAGAAAATACTGCTTTGGTGCATACGTTGCGCCATAGACCGTTTTGAGTCCGTCAGTGGCAATATTGAAGCAGTTTGGCAAAAAGAGCTTCTTGGCTACTTTTTCATAGCGTTTTAGCTGATCAATCGCATTCTCAAAAGTCACTCCCTCCGAAGCGGTTGGACTCTTGGCTTCGATATCGACAATCGGTAAACCATTGAGGAAAATCAAAATGTCGGGACGAATATTTTCCGTTTCTCCTTCAAAATAGAATTGATTAGTGACAACAAAGTGATTATTGGCATGAGTATCAAAATCAACGAGCTTGTAGTCTTGCATCTGTCGTGTCTCTGGGTTCATCAAATTGATACCGTCGCGTAGTGCAGTAAGAAAACCTTCGTTCGTGTCTATCTTTGCCACTTCACGCACTACACTCGCCACTTCGGTTGGTGAAATGCCTGGATTGAGCGCGCCTACGGCGCGCTCCAAAAGCGGCCGCACAATATACTCCGTCTCTAAATCGCGATAGGTCGAAAAAACTTCAGGAGCAATGTACTCAAAACCGAGCTTCTCTTTAAGAAACTTGATGATGTAGTTTTCTACCGTGTGTTGTTCATTGAATTTCATAATTATTGCGTAAAAAGATTAGCCAGCTCCTTATATTCTTTAACAGTTATTGACTTTCTTGTACCGTTTTTATAAGTGACATCTGCCTTAATAACTAGTTCCTGCCCTAGAAACTCCTGTCTGTCCTCTAGATTAAATTCTAGATCATGAAAATAAAGTGGGATATCTTTATTAGTTTCGTTCACTCGAAAACTAAATGGGTTAGGGTCATCGTACCGACTTATACTTACCACTCCCATTAAGTCTTCCTCAACAACATTCTCCTGTTCTTCTAGCGCTTCTTCATGTCTTTTAATCTGATCAACGATTTCCTCTTTTTGAGTCACATTTATGTTATAGGTTATATTGCCATTTTGTATTGAAACCTGATTCCCATCTCCATTTATTGGAGTTAAAATATCTTCAAAACTTCTTCTTATTTTCTGACTATTTTCAAGAATCTCCACTGTTTCAGTATTATCAGTCTCTCTATTATTTAGATAATAGTCAAAGCCACTTTGCAAAAAAGGCATCACAAAAGTAGATATGAGTGTAAGCGTGGTTGCGTTCTTTTTAACTATTTTTATTATTTCTTTGATTGAACCATCTTCTACCTTAACTAAAACTTCAAAACTAACATCTGCGTCTAATAAGTTATGCTTCTGCTTATAGTATCTAACAACCTCAGCAATCAAAACATCTACTCCTTTGAGTTCTGAAATTAGCTCATTGATATTTATTTCATGTGTTGCAAATTTTTCACCTTCATACTTAAAAACCAGAACTTCTTCTTTTTGCATTACATCGCCAAAAATTGTTACTGGTTCCATAAATTAAATACTTATTCGCTTATTACCACTCAGCAAATCCTGCATTAGGCCTTTTTTGAGCTCGGTTTGTTTGGCTAATAATTTTTTGTTGATTGAAATTTTTTCATCAACTGCCAATAGCATATCTGCTATTTTTTGTTGCTCTGTAATTGGCGCAACCGGGACTTTATATTTTCTAAAAAATTCTAAACCTATAGTTTTTATGGTAGAACCGACAGCAATTCTTTCAAAAACACTTTTTTGTAATTGTAAATAATAATATAAATACCAATTATTCAATTTCTCAGAACAAGTCCAGGTTATAAAATGCTGGCTCACTGCCATTGTTTCTGCCATTACAGCGCTCTTACCAACACCTGCATCTCGGGATAGTAAAACAGTACCTTTTGGATGCAGTACAGCAGATGAATTACTAATACCTTCAACGGAAATATTAATTTTTGTTTTGCTTATTTCGCCATGATCAAGAAGTTTTGAATCAGCCAAAGAAATCCATTTAATACCGCCGTTATAGTATTCCGGTATTTGTTTATTTGGTGTATGCCCTGACCCTCTTTTCGAAACTGAATCAAGGAGTTCAAAATTCCATTCCAGCGGAATCTCCCCGTTTTTTGTTTGCTGGAATTTTGTATGACCAATACCACGAGTAAAAAGTTCTTGCATCAATCCTCTTTTGAGTTTTTCAGTTGTTTTGATAGTGGCTTTTGTTTTTTCAATATCTTCGTCAACTATACTCAGAATCTCAGCGATTTTCTCTTGTTCAGATACTGATTTAGGAATACAAATACTCATCTCTTTAAATTTAGTGCCGGAGAGGTGAATAATAGTTACACCTTGTGCATAATTACTTAAATCTTTGTTTTTATAATGAGTTAAATAGTACGCTAAGAATTTAGGATCATATGAGTTCTTTTTTCCTCTTATTACATTTATATCCCCGCCTAAAAGGACATTATCTTCCAGAAGTGCCGAAGCAATCGCTAAATCTTTTGCGACGGTGGTTGTTGAAGCCGGCACAAGTACATCACCCTTTCTTGACACAACTCCTTTATCGCTATTTGTACGACTTTTTATATCTTTTATCACTTCGGAATAAGTAGTGAACAATTGTCCGTACAATATGCATTTATTTTTACCTGACGAATCAATGTCAGACTTTGCCAAACTTTGACCTTTGAAAAAATCACACTCAGTTTCAAGAGTTGTTTCAAACCAGCCTGACGGAATATTCTGTTTTTCTTTTAATTGAGGCATGTCTATTTTGTAGCTTTTACTATTTTCTCTGTTACGCTACTTACCTCGCTCACAGCTTCTTGAACCATACTCTTACCTATACCGAAAATTCCAGCAAATTTGTCGAGTATTGTTTCATCCCTACCAAATACTTCACTTGGGTTTCTTTTAATTACCTCAATAAGCGTTGTTTCAAGCTCATCGCGCGCATCAAGTGGGTACGACTCTTTTTTAGTAGCAAACATTAGATACATTTGCACTACACGCAATTTGTGATTATATTCTTCAAACAATCGCTTACGCTGTGAGATATTTCTTTGTGCATACCAAGCAATCCAAATCAGTGGAATTGATATAATTGTTTTTATATAAATCAGTTCTGTCGCACTTGGACGTACACCATCACCTGATAAACTCTGCAATACAATCTTTGCCGTAGTTTCATTAATTAATATGTACAACATGCCCACCAATGGCATGATAAAAAAGGTATAACTCGTCAGGAAACCAATTTTCCTACCTATTGTATTAAAAGTAACGGCATAAATATTCCACACCCAAGCTTTTTTCCACTCTTTAAATTTTAATTTTATAGGAATGGAGTATTCTGATTTTGACTCAGAATAGCCTTGTGCAAGAGTACCAACTATAGCGTCTGACAACAAAGCATCAACCTCCTTTCGCTTTGTCTCAATATCTGACTTAGTATCCGTTAAGAAGGGTTTGAGTTCATTTTTTACATGATCTTCGAAAGTCGCAATGTCTTTTTGTGATTGAAGAATATCTTTAATTGCTTTACGAACCTCTGGCTCAATACCATCCTCCTTATCATCTCCAAAAAGGTACTCATAAAATTCAGTGATTTTTTCTCTAGCTTCTTCAATTTCAGATTCAACTGAGTCATCGTCACTAAGTAAGTTTGCGTGGTAAGCTTTTATTTCATCAATTTTTTCCTTCAGCTCAGCAACTTTAGATTTATCGCTCGTTCCGTCTTTTGAGTATAAATAAGTATATGCTTCAGAAATTTTTTCAATTTTTGCTTCTATTTCATTAAAAACTGCAGGGACTTCGTTTGAATCCGTACTTTCAAAATATTTTTTATATGCTTCATTTATTTCCCCTATCTGGGTTATTGCTTCACGAACAAACTCAATAAGTTCAGCCCTTGAAATAGACTTTTTATTTGGGTTAATTTTCTGTAACAAGGTGTCCATATTGCTCATATACTAATTATTAAAATTTTATAAATTACTCACCCTTTAACTTACCCGCTCGCTCCACAAACTTATCAAAATCGGATTCGATTTTTTGGGTTTTATTAAATACATCATATTCAGCGTGGGCTTTTTTCTCGGCTTGGATTTGGGAGACAGCGCCTTTACCTTCTAGGGTTTGGTATTTGTTGAACCGCAGAAACTCGTTGACTGATTCGGCAAGATTTTCCATGGTAAAGGTGGTTTCGTTTTCAATCAGGTTTTCGATGTAGTCAAAATAGCCCATTACTGTACGCTCTAACTTTTTTATTTCGGCTTCGGGAAGATAGTTCTTTGCAACAGTCGTATCTGATTTTACAATACGTCCACTTGGCGCATTTTTCCACGTTGATAATCCCATATGTGGTTTCTGTGCGTCGGCACTTGCTTCTATAAGTTCTGCGGCAGTTTTACCTGCGATAGAAAAATGGAATTTATTTTGTACAGCAGCGTAGAAATTTTTGGTTGTTTCGGACTGTGGATCGTAGTCGATACTACACTCAGCAAAAATGTCAGTGATCTGTTGATAGATACGGCGCTCACTCGCGCGGATAGAACGGACACGTTCGAGCAGTTCCCGGAAATAATCCTTGCCAAAATACTGACCATTTTTGAGACGATTGTCGTCGATGGCAAAACCTTTGATGATGTATTCTCGAAGCGTACCCGTTGCCCAGATGCGAAATTGCGTCGCTTTGGTTGAGTTGACACGATAACCGACTGATAGTATGGCGTCGAGATTGTAGTAGTTTATCTCTCGTTCAACGTCCCGCCCACCCTCATTTTGAACTATTCGAAATTTTCGAATAGTTGAATCAGGTTGCAATTCATGACTTTCAAAGACCTCACTCAAGTGGTAATTGATGGTTTGCACTTCGACACCAAACAGGTCCGCCATACGCTTTTGGGTCAACCAAACTGTCTCGTTATGAAGAAATATCTCGACCTTTACATCACCTTGTGGTGTGGTGTAGAGCAAGAAATCGGTCAGTTCGTCGCTGGTTGAAATTTCCTTGTTTTCGTTTGGATCTTTTGCCATAGCTAATAATTTAATTCCTTAATAAACTTTGCCACCTTTTTATCTACTGCTTCACGCTCCTTTTCTATCTCTGCCAACTCACTCCATACTTGTGACACATCAATCACTTCTTCTGCATCACCGCTCTCGACATAGCGACGGACGTTAAGGTTGAATTCGTTTTCTACTAGTTCTGGAAGTGAAATAACACGGGCGTATTTTTCTACATCTTTAAACCCTTCGTAGGCGTCAACAATTTTTTCTATATCTTTTTTACGGAGACGGTTCTGATTTTTGCCTTCTTCAAAATCTTTTTCGGCATCAACAACAAGGATTTTGTTTTTCCGTTCTTCTATCTTGTTCTTATTAAATATTACAATCACCGCAGAGATACCAGTCCCGTAAAAAAGTTTTGACGGCAGTGCAACGACTGCTTCGATCAGATCGTTTTTGATAAGTTGTTCGCGGATCCGTCCTTCGGCACCGCCTTTGAACAGGAAACCATGAGGGAGTACGATACCAGCCCGACCATTTTCGTTCATGGATTTAATCATGTGAAGGACAAAGGCAAAGTCAGCATTTTTATTTGGTGGCATTTCGTAGCCAGTGATACGCCCGTATTTATTTGCTTTAAATATATCAACATTCCAGTCTTTGATTGAGTATGGTGGATTTGCTACACAAATATCAAACGTCTGAAGTGAGCCGTCAGCACTTAGAAACTTCGGCTCGGATAGCGTGTCACCACGTTCGATGCTGGCAGAATCAAGTCCGTGGAGGAACATGTTTATCTTCGCAATTGCATACGTACCGAGGTTGATTTCCTGTCCATAGAGATAGAGCGTGCGTGCTTTTTTTTCGCCCGCCACGTCTTTGAGATAGTGATACGCTTCGAGCAGGAATCCGCCAGAACCAACCGCCATATCGTAGATATGATCTTTCTCGTGCGGTTTGAGAATTTGGATAATGATGCGCTCTACTTCACGCGGGGTATAGAACTCTCCTCCCTTTTTCCCTGCGTCTGCTGCAAACTGCTCAATTAAGTATTCATACGCGTCACCGAGGAGGTCGGAACTAATGTACGTGTTACCAAAATTGTATTTTGAGAAATGATTGATAAGACGTTGGAGTGTTTCGTTTGGAAACTTATCTTTGTTCGCAAAATCGAGATCATCAAAAATTTTGTCGAGTTTTGGACTATTAGCATTGGTGAGTTTATCAAAAATGGTATTGAGATTTTGGCCAATATTCTGCGCTTCACTGAGGAGATTTTCCCAGCGACAATCTTTTGGTACTTGAAAACGGTGATTGTAGTCAGCACGAGCAATTTCAGTATCACCAAATTCTTCGAGCACTTTCTTGTACTCTTCATCCCACATGTCACTAATGCGCTTGTAAAAAAGCAGACCAAAGATATACTTCTTGTAGTCAGAGCTATCGATTTTGCCACGGAGAATATCGGCACTCTTCCAGAGAAATTGCTTGAGTTGAGTAAGGTTCATCTTGCCGTCTTCTGGCTCAACTGAACCGAGGTCTTTGATAATGTTTTTGTCACCCATAATTTTTTCGAGGTCGGCGTGACTGTACTTGCGATCACCGCGTGTACCGATTCGTAGTGGGGTGATGAGACCTTTTTTCTCCCAATTGCGAAGAGTATCTTGGTGAACACCAAAAGTTTTGGCTACTTGGCTAATGGTCAGTAATTTACTCTCCTCGACAATTTCTTTCATATATTCATAAGATATCATAGGTTGTAAATTTATGCAAGTTTTTGCAAAATTCAGAGGTTTTCATAGGTTAAATAAATACAGGGAGCCAACTCGCCCCTCTCCGAGTTAGTTGGTGCGCGCACGGGTGGGCGGGGTGAGAAGCGGAGCTTCGCAAGACTCATTGAGGATTTGAGAGGTACGAACAAAGCCCAATGAGTGGACAGTGCCTGTAAGGCAAGCACCGTAGCAAAAGTGGCCTAGAATAGGCCTGTGGGCTCCAAAACGGCTCTAGGTAACGAGATTTTATGCCTCCCGCTCTCTATAAGCACTCCAGATTTGCTGAAATGGTCCAGCAATTTGCCCTAGGGAGGGACAAATCGGGACATAAATTCAGCATAGTCGCTACGCTCGTTGCTTCATTTAACCCCTTCTTTTGCTATACTTTTGGTATGGAAGACGAGACTAATAACCCCGCAGAAGTAGGGTGGTTCTAGGGGATTAGGTGTTTTTTCTGGGTAGGTTAATTAAAGCAGGTCGGTCTTTAGACTGCCCTGCTTTAATTCGGTACTAATTTCAAATTAGTGGATTCTCCAACAAATTATTCAAGCTAATTCTTGTCCGCTACTAATGAAAACGATAGTTGTACGCTGTCATCAATTACATTATTGGCCAGATTATCAAAGAAAGAGCCAGACATGGAGGTGATTCCCCACTTAGTTCTGTCTATAACAGTAACGGCCTCGACAATAACATTTTCTGTGTCGGTTTGATAAATAGTGGCCGGAAAACTAATTTCATTTGTAACACCTTTCATGGTCAAATCACCAGTTACATCATACTGAAAAGTGGAATCACTATCAGTGCGAACTGAAACATTTGTGATGTTAAATGA
>Ga0051980_10004144_pt1 | contig 10956 bp, 9 predicted proteins | sample CryGey13umfilter_2_FD_55014 | JGI IMG/M metagenome (GOLD analysis project Ga0051980, IMG submission 55014) | Groundwater microbial communities from aquifer in Utah, USA - Crystal Geyser 4/9/14 3 um filter | ecosystem: Environmental > Aquatic > Deep subsurface > Groundwater | place: USA: Utah...
AGTCATTTTGACATCTTTTGATAATATTGTTTTTGTCCATATTTATTCTTCAAATCATAATATGTAATATTGATGTTCAAAATAAATAATCAAAAGTTGAAATTTTCACTATAATCTAAGTAAGTCCTATAACTTATAAAAATATTAGTAAAAAAACAAATATATAATTATCCCAATTTTAGTGGGGCAGCACCAAAAATTTGATTGAAAGTGCTGAATGTATGATATACGTGAAAAATTTACTTAACTTAAGAGTTGAAGTTAATTTCTCTCAAATGTTCTAATGCACCTTCTAACTCTTCAATAAGTTCATTTGCAATAACATCTGGATATTGCAAATTTTCCAGATCATCCAGACATTTATCTTTAATCCATAATACATCTAAATTTGTTTTATCCCTCTTTAAAATTTCTTCATAACCAAAGCACTTGAATTGTTCCGTTTCCTTTCTGTCAAATCTATTTTCAGGATTGTAGCATTTTATGAAATCCTTTAAATCTTCAAATTTTAATGGGTTTTCTTTCAGGGTGAAATTTTTATTTGTTCTCAAATCATAAATCCACACCTTTGAAGTCCACGACTTTTCTGATGCCTCTTTTTTATCAAAGAATAAGACGTTTGCCTTAACGCCCTGTGCATAAAAAACACCTGTCGGAAGCCGAATAATAGTATGTAAATCGCATGTCTGCATAAGTTTTTTTCTGACTGTCCCCCCTGCGCCTCCTTCAAATAAAACATTATCAGGAAGAACAATTGCCGCTTTTCCATTTATTTTTAATATGCTTCTGACATGTTGGAGGAAATTAAGCTGCTTGTTGCTTGTTTTCGCCCAGAAGTCGTCTCTAACAATAGTTAAGTCCTTTTTTGCTTCTTTTCCTGTTTCTGTTATTATTGTCTCTGATGATTTCTTGCCAAATGGAGGATTCGTTAAAACCATATCATAAATTGCGCCGGGGTTGTTTTTCAGCGAGTCCTCAACCATTATCGGGTTTTCTTCTCCGTTGATACCGTGCAAATATAAATTCATAACACAAAGACGCGCAGCCATCGGAACAATTTCGTTCCCTGTGAATGTTTTATGTTTTAGTTCGTGTTTTTGATCCCTGTCCATTTGGTGATGCTTTACTATGTAATTATATGCAGAAAGCAAAAAGCCGCCCGTTCCGCATGCGGGGTCGTGTATTTTCATCCCGGGTTCTGGTTTCATCACCTCAACCATCGCATCAATCAATGCTCTTGGTGTGAAGTACTGTCCTGCCCCTCCTTTTACATCAACAGCGTTTTTCTCGAGAAGTCCCTCATAGGCATCTCCTTTAACATCTGCTTCAAGGCTGAGCCAGTTTTCTTTATCTATGAGTTCAACAATAAGTTTTCTTATTTTCGCCGGGTCTTGTATCCTGTTCTGTGCTTTCCTGAATATTACTCCTATTATTCCTTCCTGTTTTCCGAGTTCCTGCAAGGTTTTAATGTAATGCGCTTCCAGCTCAGCACCGTCTTTTGCAAGCAGGGATTGCCAATTATACTCTTTCGGAATATCTGATTTTTTGTTGAAGGGTGGTTTTATCCGCTCGTCATCCATTTTTAAAAACAGCAGGAATGTCAGCTGTTCTACATAGTCACCATAAGACAACCCGTCATCTCTCAAGATGTCACAGTAGTTCCATAATTTTTGCACTAATTGTTTTGAGTCAGTCATCCTATTATTTTTATTGTTATTAATTTATTTTTAATTTATGTTTATTAATTTTTGATATTGTGTGAATTTATTTTTATTTCTTTAATTACCTTAAGATCTATGTCATGCTCTTTATCTATGAACTCCAAGACCTTCTTGTAGTTAATGACCTCCTGATTATCCCTTGGTCTTGCATAAACATCCTTCCCGTCAAACAAGTCCCTGACTTCATCAAGTGTAAGCTGGTTTCCTCCAATGCGCGTTGAGAAGTGAGCGGACTTTATCATAGCATCCTTCCGCAGTTTAGCTTACCACTTAGGAATCAATGGAACATTGGTTATTTTTTTGTTTAATTATATTGCTATTAAATTTTTATATGATTTAGTTGTTCTGCGGAGATGTAACACCATGACTGCGGGGCTACAAAATTTGGAATTAATTCGTATGGATTTATCGGTTTCGGAAATTCCTTCACTGATTTGATTTCAATTGCTATTCCCTTATCCATAGTTCCAAAATATGCAAAAAATTCTTTCTTATTCAGCCCGGAAAATTTATTAAAATCCCTCCACAAAATTTTAGGATGGTTTTCTATAATATCTCCTACCTGAAGCATGCAGACAATTTTTCCGACCGGTTTTGTAGCATAGATCAAAATATTGCTAACATCCCTTTTGAAAGATGTTTTTCTGAATTCGTATTTCTTGTTCCTGTTCAAAATCTCCTTAACATATTTCACTTTAATTGAAAGTATAGCGATCATTTATTTTTACCTCCCCCTTTATTTTTAAATATTTATCATGTGAAATTTTGATTATTGCTTGCGGTGGACCTTTTAAAATTTGATAATCCAAAAGATTTTTGTATTTAAGCGGATTTTCAAAGTGTAAGTGCCACTTGAATAATATGACTTTTGTCGGTTTATTCACCATTTCTTCAATTTCTTTTCTGGAGTAAACGCTTCTTTTTCCTACATAAGAAACAATTTGATTAGGTTCGGTGACGTTTTCATATACTTTTTCCACGACACCTAAAGATGTTAGCTCACGGACATCATTGGATCTATAAAAAAGTAGTATGTCGCCTTCTTTTAGACCTTTAGTTTTTGAGTGGCATAAATATGCTTTCTTTATAGTATTCCCTTCAACTATAAATTCCTCCATAAATTCACTTAACTTAGTCTGTCTTTTATAGTCCGTAAATAATTTGCTGTGAATCCTGGCCTTATTGGCACGATGAATTTACTGACCTCTCTACTATCATAAAAGCAGGGATAAAATTTTTTAGAAATCTCTCCAGGCAAATATGTTTTGTCTTTCTTCGGAAATAATCTTTTTACAAAAACATACTCTCCATTTTTTTTATCTGCAATTTTCTCGAATCCATAATCTTCTATCAAAGTCACAAGATAATCATTTTCTTCAGTAAAATGAGTTAGATATATTTCATCAATGTTTTTTTGTATTGCAGTTTGTATACATATTTTTATAAACAATTCGCCTATTTTAAAACCCCTACGGCTTACTTTTAGTGTGCATATCTTTAATCTTCTTTTCTTTGGAAGTGGAGGTATTGAATCTATTGGTTCGTTTTCCTCATTAAGTATCAGAATTGCACCTATGTTGCTGTTTACAAAATGTACCCGCGCTTTCCTGCCTTCTTTACATATTTTACTCCACCAATCACTATATCCTTCATATTCTTTCTTAAGGGTGTCAAATATAGGGTCATTTGGATTTAAATTATGAATAGGTGTGAGTCTTATTGAGGGAGGATGTAATATCTTTTTGTCTAAAAACACCCTAAAATAATCTAATGCGTCATCCACTCTAAAAACACGATCCGAAATTCCTACCTTCAAGGCTTTCTTATGGATTTTTTCGTCTTCTGTTATTAAAAAATTTGCTACATCTTTATAAACGCAGTAAAGCATGCTATTATCAACAATGTCGTGAGTATTATCTGTTTCGCCTATAAGGGACATAAACTTGTTATCGTTTTCAGGATTTGGCGGTGATTCTATAACTCGGTATGACTTTAATTTTGATAAAACAATATCCCTTCTTTCAGCATTTTTATCATTTTTAATTTCTTCTAATGATAAAGGATGTATCACAATTTTATTATTTGTTTCATTTAAAATTTTTAATAATTCCTGAAGTCCTTCAGATACTTCTTTTAAGTCTTCCCTATCTATGAGAATATTTGTATCAACGAGTATGCGAGTCATTTTTCGCCACCTCCATCATATTTAACAAGCTTCCCCTCAAAAGCAGATTTTAATATTGACTTGCGGAGTTGCTCGGCTTTAAGCAGAGAATTATCAACCGTTTCTTCAAGTTTGTCAATGACAGAAAAACGAGATTCAATTTCGGAGACGATTTGGGTTTGTTCTTGAACTTTAGGCACGGGTATTTTAAAATTTTCGACGATACGTGCTGGAAACCTTTTTTGACCAGCAGTACCTGTCATTTTATTTTTAGCCTCATTTTTAAAATCATCTCTACTGATACTAAAAAATATCCAATCAGAAGTAACTTTCTCTTTGGGTCTAATAATATGAAATTCTGTACTCCCGAACCCAATCCCATTTTTTAAATCTTTTGCAATAGCTCTCTTCCCGTTTTCAAAACAAGGAGTTATCTTTGCCAATAAAACATCACCATCCTTAAAATAAGTATAACCTTTAATTACATCTTTTATTTTTTTCTTTTCTCTATACACTATTTTTCCCTTTTTTGATACACGCCATCGGGAGAAAAGTAACTTCTGTATCTATATCAAAGTCTTTTACTTCTTTTTTAGATGGATTTATATCACACAATTCAGATAATTTTTTATAATTCAAATCACTTCTCTTTTCAACCAATCTTCCTTCAAACGCCGCCTTCAAAACGCTTTTCCTGTAAGCCCCTAATTTGTTTTTCACTAACTTCAGGGATTTTACTGCTGCATCAAGGTTGGTGAAGTGTTTTTCAATTTCTTGGACGATTAGGATTTGTTCTTCAATGGACTCCGGATAAATAATTTCTATTTTTTTAATTCTATCATTATTTATTGCAACTTGTGTAGTTCCCGTAGAGAAATTGTCTTTTTCGAGATTAAAATTTGGAGATAAGAAAAAGTATTTTAGAAATTTTGCTTTACAATTGAGGGGGTTTATTCCAGCGAATCCAGTAGACAATATGTATTTATTTAATTCTGATTTATTTGTTTCATCAAAACAATATACCTTTGTTGTTCCTTTCATTTTTGCAAACCAGACAGAATTAAGAACGGGTTGCATATTTGCTCTTAAAGGTCTTTTTTTATAGGATATTTTAGATTCAATTTTTTCAATTTTTATTCCCTGAATTGATTCCGTGGATAAATAATCTTTTTCTCCTTCAAACCTTTCTATTCCGCTACCGAGAATTTTAAAGTTATTACTCCCAATTTTCTCTTCCTTCCACCCTTCCGGTAATTTATTTGAATTTTCTTCATTCATTTTTTAGCAGTCACCTCCGCAATAATTTTTTTCCATTTTTCGGTTAAAACATATTTTCCTGTTTTCGGTGCGCCCGTAAATTTAATAAACCCTAGTTTTTTCAAAAGCGATATATCTCTTTCCGCAGTGGCTGTTGAAATATCCCATAAATTTTCAATAGCACTATGGTTAACAAAGTTGTTCCGCACCAAATAAACTAACTCGTTTATTAAGCGTTTTTTTACTCCCTCATTTACTCCCTCATTTACTCCCTCAACAGAAGCATTTGCCGCCACGAATAAATCTTCTACTCCTATTTCCACCTTCTTTTCCCTGGACGCTTCCTGCCTGCCCGCCATTTTCAAATACTCTTCTCCCTGTTTAAAAGTACTATAAAAATAATTCTCTTCGCATTCCATCTCCGGGAACGGTGCATTCTCCGCCTTGCAAATATTTTCTATCCTCTCAAAGCCAGTCCCTAACTTTTCTCCGAAGTGAATCCTTGCGAACAAATCGGCAATCAAATGGTTTCTCCTGAAAACCGTTTTACCGAGAACAAAGTGCGTTGGTTTCAGCCAAAAATTTTCAATCCTGATTCTGTCAGGTAAAAACCGCAGGATATTGTTGTGCCCGTGTTCAAAATAATATTTATGCATCACAGAATTTATAACTGCCTCTCTTATCGCTTCAAACTGGTACTTGTAGATGTTTTCTCTGTATGCTTCACCTGTGAATTTGTAGGCAACCTTGGAATACAACTTCACAAATTTCATCACAGATTCAACAATATCAAATAAAGAGCCATCAATCTCCTTCCTGTCAATTATATCTGCTCCTAGGTAATCCTTGAAAAGCACAACCGTGTAGACACTCCACGGAATAAATCTCTGCGGGTTTTTTGCAAAAAACAAAATGCCTGCGTTATTGAAATACATTCGTCCTTCCTGCTTTTCTGCAACACATAAATTTATTAAAATATTCCCAATGTTATCCTGCTTTTTTGGTTTTGAAAGTTCTGCGAGTTCTAAAAACCTGTGAAACTTATCCTCGTCAAAATCTTCTGGATACTGAAATTTCGGTTCAATCGTCTCGTCAAACCTGACTTTGCCTTCGGATTTGAAAAGTTCAAGAATTTCATCCCTTACAAGTTTCTGGCTGTTCAGATATATACATTTATAAAAACCGCTGGAACATTTGTAGGGTTTATTAGTGCCTTCTCTAACATTAATAATGAAAATATTTTCAAATTTTTCAATAAAAATTTTTATCTTCGGGTCGCAGTTGTTTGCAATATCATGGATTTTTGACCTTAATTCATTTGTGGTTTCAATACCCAAAACATTGCTATTATCATCAACCCCGACAAAAATTCTGTCGCCGGAAGCATTAGCAAAAGCTACAATTTCCTTGTCAATATTACTTAAATTTTCTTTGAATTCAATCTTGTAACCTTCATCTTCCTCTAAAATTTGTTTTAAATTTTCTTCAACCATCTTGATCATTTTAAACGCACACCTCTGCACTAATGTCATTAAATATTGAATTAAATTTCATCTGCCCGCCAAACACATCAAATGCTTTCCCAAGCCCGCCCATCTGGTCAAAAGGAGCGTATTCAAAGTCATCAGTGGTAATGTCAATTGATTCTGATATGTGATTTTTGATTTTCTCAAGCCAGTTTAGCTGCTCTTGTGTGAACTCTATGCGGGAATCTCTCTGTTTTTTGAGCCATATAGCAAATCTCTTGTCAACGGTGTTATTAAATGGTTCTAATTCATTTGCCTTGCCAAGTTCAAATCTGAGAAGTGAAACAAAGTCAGATCTCTTATTCTTTGTTTTACCACGAACCTTTGATTCCTCAAGTTGAGCGTATGCTTGCCAGATTTTACCAGGAGTTAAACTATAAGGCGGGGACTTAATCTTTTCAGCAACTTCTTTAATATCTTTCCAATGCAGCCGTCCTTTGTCAGTATAAAAAACCTGCAAAGCGGTTAATTCGTCTTTGTTTTTTTCAATGAAATCCCGGAATGATTTTATAATATTCCTTGCTTTCTCGGTTGCAATCGGTGAATATCCTGCCTCTTCAACAACATCAACAGAAACATCATCAATAACCTGTTCTGTTTCTTGTTTGATTTCAGGAAGCCGCTGCATAAGTTTTGCATTGTATATAAACTGCTTTACGGCTTCAGTCATTCGTTTTTGAGAAATTTCTTCAATCTCTTTTTTAAGAGGTTCATATTCAATGTAATTACCTGCTCCAAATTCTTTTTGCGCTTGTGCGTAAATTTTATCTTCATCTATTGCATCAACAAAGTCGCGGGCGAAATCGGGCAGAGATTTTCCCCCAGTGATTTCTTTTATTTCATCGATTTGCTTTTCGGTTAGTTTCTTCTGCATGCGGGAAAGACGGCTTGCCATTGATGAAAGATTGTCTTTATGAGGTTTGGCAAATCTAATCGTTTTTAGCAATTTCTCAAATGATACCAATGGCTTCTGCTCAAGTGGCCTTGTTTCGCTCAAATCCTCGTTTTCTGTTACTCCCACGGCATCAACAATAACAAATCTTTCCTTTGCCATCGCATCGGGAGTAACTGTTTTAAAGTCATCATTCCTCATTACCCTCACGCCTCTGCCTTTCATCTGTTCAAAATAGTTCCTGCTCTTCACAGAGCGCATAAAGAAAACAATCTCAAGCGGCTTAATGTCTGTTCCGGTTGCGATCATATCAACAGTTACTGCAATCCTCGGGTTGAATCCATTTCTGAATTGTCTGATTAAATTTTCAGGTTTCTCGCCTTCTGTTTTATAGGTTATTTTTACCGCAAAATCATTTCCTTCATTGAATTCCTCTCTTATCACCTGCACGATTTCCTCTGCATGATTATCATCCTTTGCATAAATAAGTGTTTTTGGGACATATTTTCTTCCTGGGAAAATTTCTGTTAAGACCTTTTCTTTAAATGTTCTAATAACTTTCCTAATCTGGTCTTTTGAAACAACTTCTTTATCCAGTTGTTCTGCATCATATTCTAAATCATCCTCCAACGTCTCCCATCTTTTTCTTCTTGTTCGCATATCTCTTTTCTGTATTGTCTCGCCCGCTTCAATTACGGAGCCATCCTTTGTTATTTTTGTCATTATTTTATAAACGCTAAAGTCAACATTAATTTGATCAGCAACTGCCAGTTCATGTCTGTACTCCATGACAAGATTATTATTAAAAAAAGCAATTGTGCTTTTTGAAGGTGTTGCGGTAAGGCCAATCAAAAAAGCGTCAAAGTAGTCAAGAACCTGCTTCCATAGCTTGTAGATTGACCTATGACATTCGTCAACAATAATTACATCAAATGTTTCTATTGGAATATCTGGATTGTATTCAACCGGCGCAGGTGAAGATAAAATACCACATCCAAACTCAGATTTCTGCTCAAGCAATGGATCAAATTCCTTTTCTCCTTTGAGCATAGAATAAATTCTTTGAATTGTGGAGATACATACCCTGCTTGAATCCTCAATATTATTTGTTGTAAGGTGCTGGACATTATAAAGTTCAGTAAATTTTCTTCCGTCCTTTGGAACAACAAAAATTTGGAATTCCTGAAGTGCCTGTGTGCCAAGATTACTTCGGTCAACTAAAAATAAAATTCGCTTTGCATTGGCGTGTTTTATTAAGTCGTAGCAGATATTTGCAGCAACATAAGTTTTACCTGACCCGGTTGCCATCTGTATTAATGCCCTTGGCTTGTTTTCAGATAACGATTTCTCAAGATTTTCAATAGCAGTTTTCTGTACCTGCCATAGCTTTTCATTTTCAATATCAATGTAATGCATTAATCTTTGCCTAAGGGTATTATTTTTACCTTCGTTCACCCATTTTTCAATGGTTTCAGGTTTTGGAAAACTGAAAATTTCCCTGCTTCTTGGTTTTGGATCCCATATATTTGTAAATCTTGTTTTAGAGCCCGATGACATATAAACAAAAGGTAAAGGCATGTCAACATGGTGATAATTTTCAGGAAAGCCTTCTGAATACTTTTGCGCCTGTGGTTCTTTTCCAATAAGGGTTTCCCCTTCTTTTTTCGCTTCTATGATGCCAACAGCGTTCCCATCTACAAACAAAACATAATCCGCTTCTCCAACACCTTTTCCCATTTGAAAGTACTCTACCGCAACGCCTTTAAAAGAGTTAATATCTGCTGTCTTGAAATGCTGAACTTTCCACCCAGCTTTTTCAAGTGCCGGATTGATTAAATCGTGCCTTACTTTTGCTTCCGGTTCCAGGATATATAAATTATCAGTCATGTTTTAGCGTTTTTCTATTAAATTATTAAATTTCTTTATTTTCCTTAAAACTATAATAAGTATCTCCGATAATAACATGGTCAAGCAGTTTTATATCCAAAAGTTTTCCTGCATCAGATAGTATTTTTGTAATTTTCCTGTCTTCCTCTGATGGCGTTGAATCTCCTGAAGGGTGGTTATGAACAATAACAATTGTGTTTGCACTTTCTTTTATCGCCGACTTAAAAACTTCCCGCGGATGAACAATGGAAGCATTAAGAATCCCTGTTGAAACAATTTCGTCCCTGATTATCATATTCTTGGAATCAAGATGCAGGACTATAAAATGTTCTTTATCATTGCTTGGCAATCTCTGCGATGCATATTCAAAAACATCTTTTGCCGTTCGCACCGGAAATTTACCTTTTTTTGCTAAATTATTACGTTTGATAAATTCAAATAATGCCTTGATTTGCGTTGCTTTCGCATCGCCCATTCCTTTTATCTTGTGGTATATATTTATCCTGCCATTTTCCTTTTTAAAAATACATTCATATTTCTCACCATTATTAATTTCCAGGATTGCTTTCTTTTTTATTTTATTGAGCTTAAAAGTAGCTGATTTTTTTTTTGTTCTTAACAACAATTGTTTCATTATTGTCGCTTTTACATATTTCTGCATTTTTTGCCCAGTCTATTTTTAAGTTATTCCACAAATATTTTAGAAATTTCTCGCTATCTTTTCCAGGAATATCCTCCCAGATAAACAAATATGCCTTCTGAAATTCTTCATAAGACAAATCACTTAAATTTTCAAGTCCATAAAAAGAGATTATACGATTACACATATCCACAACATTTTCTCCTCTGGATCCTGTTCGTAAGATAATTGCTAATAATTCCGCCTCACTCAATGCAGATGCGTCGGATCTCTTTAGCCGTTCTCTCGGACGATTCTCTTTGGAAATATCCTTTATTTTCATCATAATAGAAATTTATAGGATTCTTGCTTTAATTATGTAGTTATGTCAAGAATTAAATTTCTTTATCAAATTAATTTAAAAGTCGTATTTAATACATGACTTGATACAGACAATGAAACTTACAACCATTGATATTAAAGAGGCAAACATAAAAATATTATTTCAACCAGAAATTTCAAACACTGGAAAATCTTAAGTTGACACATATGGTTTAAGTATTTTAAAATCTCAAAGATTTTTAAAGATTGAAAATCTCAAAGATTTTCAGTATCTTTCCAAATTCTCCGCGATTTTGAAAACATTCATTTCAAAAACCCGGTGTTTTTGAAATATCCATGCGTAAGCAATGTTATTTTGCTGCAAAAAAACCAGTAAAATGATTGTAATCTCTAACTTACTATAAATTTTGTTCAAATGTTTCTTCCGGGACGGAATAAAAATTTTCTATCTGTGCTTCAGGATTAAAACATGCCAAATAAAATGTTTTGGCTCATTTCCGTATCTTCTTCATAAATTCAATCCTTTTATTTATCAATTCCCTTGTCCC
>Ga0051980_10004150_pt1 | contig 10950 bp, 13 predicted proteins | sample CryGey13umfilter_2_FD_55014 | JGI IMG/M metagenome (GOLD analysis project Ga0051980, IMG submission 55014) | Groundwater microbial communities from aquifer in Utah, USA - Crystal Geyser 4/9/14 3 um filter | ecosystem: Environmental > Aquatic > Deep subsurface > Groundwater | place: USA: Utah...
CCTCGAGCGTGTAAGCGTGCAGTTCTAATGCACGACAATTGAGGGTTGCTTCTCGCACTCGTTTGGGATATATTGTGAGCAGTAACAACAACTTAGCAAGGCAAACATCATGGACACTCGTGTGATCAGCACTCCACACTTTCCCATTGGACTCGTTCTCTTCAGATAGCCAGATCTTCATCTTCTTCATCGTCAGATAACGGGAGATAACGGGAGATAAAACGCCAGATAACGAGGATGAGGATGAGGAACGCGCGGTCCTCTATAGAACGACAAGTAGACGTTGTTTCCGTAACTTCCCTGTGGTAGCTTGTGGGTGGGCAATGGTGCCCAAGCAACGAAAGGCTAATCCAATGCTTATCAAATCGCTCTCGGCCACAGCGGGTCGCTCGGTATTCACCGGCAAGCTGGCCTCCGCTAAGCAAGCCCTCCGCGCCGAAGTCAAAATGCTCACCCGCCTTTACTCGCGCGACGGCGGTGTCATTCATGTGTGTCGTCCGGCGATCGCCTATGGTGCGTCGTTCAGCCGCAATCAGCATCCTCGTTCGACCGTTCGCGGCGACTAACAGGGCAGGCCGGTTCTCCCAGTGAGGACCGGCTGTTCTCTTTGGGCGTCCCTCCTCAACTTCATCTTGACCGAGTCTGAATATCTTCATCATCTTCCAGTGGANAGGTCTTCTTCTTTTTCATCTAAATCTTCATCGTCTTCTTCCAGTTCGCCGAGTGAGTGAGCCGATCCAAATTGACCGAGTCCACTAGACCGATGCCGATGAAGAAGAGGCGCTCCTCCTCCTCCTCGGTCCTCCTCCTCGCGGCTCCGCCACAATCCTGCCACAATTGCCGCCACAATTGCCGCCTCATCTCCGCCTCATCTCCGCCACAATTCCGCCACAATCCTGCCTCATCTCCGCCACAATTCCGCCACAATTCCGCACTTGCACTGTTGCCAAATCGCAAACAAATTGTTTATCCATAGGTCGTAATTAGTGCTTGCGTGCAGTTGGCTTTTGCCCTACTCTAGGGCAGGGCAAGCGGCAATGGTGCCGCCCCCTCCAAAACTCAAAGGCTCCAAAATGGCTACCACCATCAAAGTCGCTCCTGTCGCTACCGCGCCGCAGGCCAAGGCCGCGCCGCAGGCCAAGGCCGCCACCGCGCCGCAGGCCACCGCGCCGCAGGCCAAGGCCGCGCCGCAGGCCAAGGCCAAGGCCAAGGCCGCCACCGCGCCGCAGGCACCGCGCTTCGTTATGGGTCCTTGGCCGGTTACGTCGCAGGGTACCGACTCCATACGCGGCTATTGCTACAGCGTCGCTAAGCGCCTTGGCAAGGCCTATCCCAACGGCTTTACCGCCGCGCAGTACGCCAGCGCACTGGCTGCCAATGCTGAAGGCACCACCTACCGCCAGCCGTCCGCGGGCTGGGGTACTGCCGCCAAGCCCAATGGCAACGCTATGTCTCATGCCAAATGGTTTGGTCGCGTCAAGCAAGGCTGGCTCGTTCCTGCTCCTGCCGCCGCCAAGGCGTAACACCCTGCCCTGCCCTGCCCTATGTGGCAGGGCAGGGTACCCTACCCCGCCCCAAGGGCGGGGCAGGGTAACCCTACCCCATGCCGCCCACTCCCCCCCACCCCTCCCGCGCTGACTTTAGACCATTCATCATCTTCCAAAAATAAAAATAAACCCACGACTATGAGCACTTGTCTTTTGCACTTCCACGTGATACAATCATAGTCTTTCGCCTGAATTCGAGGCTTGTCTTTGTGACCTCCAACACCTACCATACCGTGCCAGCGCCTATTGGGAGGAACCACGAGTGGCAATGATGTCATGAGCATACAATTCCCGAGCAACGTCGTCTGGAAACCCATGCCGGGAAGCCAAGAGGCATTCCTGTCTGCAACTCCGATCTTTGAGGTTCTATTCGAAGGAACTCGAGGAGGTGGTAAGACTGATTCGCTGCTCATGTCTTTTTCCATGCACGTCGGCAAAGGATACGGTCCTGCTTGGAAAGGCATTCTGTTTCGNCAGACNTACAAGCAGTTGACTGACGTTATTTCGAAAACCAAGAAATGGATCCCGCAGATCTGGCCNGAAGCGAAATTCAACCACTCCGANCATACTTGGNCTTGGCCGACTGGTGAGCAACTTCTTCTTCGTCAGTTCGCCAAAGACCATGACTACGACAACTATCACGGACACGAATATCCATGGATTGGCTGGGAAGAACTCTGCAACTGGCACAGTGACAGCGGCTATCGACGCATGTTTTCGACCTGCCGGAGTTCGAAGAAAGGTATGCCTCGCATGGTGCGGGCTACGACGAACCCTTATGGACCCGGACANAACTGGGTCAANCATCGGTTCAAGCCCAACACGATGAACATGATCGTTCGGAAGGACCTCAAGGATGAAGATGGTCTTTNGGAGCCGAGCCGTTTGTCAATCCACAGTCACATTGATGAAAATACGGCTCTTCTGGAAGCTGACCCCGATTACAAGCAGAAAATCGCTGCTTCTGCTCGTAACGAGGCCGAAAAGAAGGCTTGGTTGGAAGGTTCCTGGGACATTGTCGCTGGTGGCATGTTCGATGACGTCTGGAACCCGAAATATAACGTTCTCAAGCGTTTTTTGATCCCAGACAACTGGAAAATCGTGCGTTCCTTCGACTGGGGAGCCTCGAAACCATTCTCTGTTGGGTGGTGGGCCATTTCTGACGGTTCAGACGTTGAAATTCAGCCCGGAGTATGGAAATCCACTGTGAAAGGTGATGTGATTCGCGTCAGAGAGTGGTACGGCAGCACTGGAAAGCCAAATGAAGGCCTCGATCTTCTCGCTTCCGATATCAGCGAAGGCATTATCAAGAGAGAACTGGAGTGGGGATGGAGAGAACAGGGCCAGAACTGGTGTCGCGTGAAAGCTGGCGTCGCTGACAGCCAGATTTTCGCTGCTGAGAACGGAAATTGCATTGCTACGGACATGAAAGTCAGGGTTCGACTGGACGATGGCTATCGCTATCCAGGCATTCAGTGGAACCCTGCCGATAAAAGGCCGGGAAGTCGTGCTACGGGCTGGACACAAATGAGGCAGAGACTGAAAAACGCTCATCCGAACGTGAAAATCGTGCGTGATGAGCCTCGATTGTATCCTCGGGAGAAAGCTGGCCTGTTCGTGTTTGAAGACTGTGCCTCTTTCATCGAGACCATCCCTGTTTTGCCTCGTGACGAGACGAATATGGATGACATCAATACTGATGCAGAAGATCACGTCGCAGACGAAACACGATACCTCATTCGTTGGGTTACAACTCCGGGATCATCTGGCGTGATAACAGGATATAACTGACACAAAACGCTTGCCAAGAGCAACGGGACTGGAGTAGGTTGACAGCCATGACCAGCACACTCGCATCGCAACACCCATCTTTCTCAGCGGCCAGCCCTGACTGGACTCTGATGCGTGACGCCTACAAAGGCGAGCGCCATGTGAAGAGCAAGGGTGTGCTCTATCTCCCGATGACCAGTTCGCAAGTCTTGGACGGTGCTATCACTTCAGCGACATCGGTGGGCTTCATCGCTTATCAGGCGTACAAGCAGAGAGCGCGTTTCCCGAACTTCACCCGGGAAGCTGTGCAGATGGCAATCGGCATGATGCACTCACAGCCCGCTGAAATCAAGCTGCCGAAAGCCATGGAGAAGATCGTGTCTCGGCAGGGTGAGTCTTTGCAGGTGCTCCTGCGAAGAATAAATACCGAGCAACTGCTCACGGGGCGCATCGGCCTCATGGCTGACATGCCAACAAACCCCGTTCCTGGAGAAGACCTGCCCTATCTCGCGACGTACATCGCTGAGCGCTGCATCAACTGGGACGATGGAACTGTTGAGCAACTTGTTCCCCAGAAGTTGAACCTTGTCATCCTCAACGAGAGTGAGCAGGTTCGCACTGCTGATTTCGGTTGGGAAAACAAAGACAAGTATCGCGTCCTCATCTTGGGCGATGCACGGGACAATGAACCCAAAGGGACCTATCGGCAGGGCGTATTTGAAGAGACCAATTACAGTGAGGTGTCTCTCAAGGCTCCATCGTGGCGTGGTCGTACGTTGGAAGAAATTCCTTTCGTGTTCATCAACTCCTGTGATGTCACGTCTGACGTCGATGATCCGCCTCTTCTGGACCTCGGCAACATCTGCATGGCGATCTATCGTGCTGAGGCAGACTATCGGCANAACCTGTTCATGCAGGGACAAGATACCTTCGTGACCATTGGTGGCGGCTTCGATGAGACTGATAAGGTCCGTGTCGGGTCAGGCGCACGCCTTGATCTGCCTATGGGTGCTGACGCGAAGTACGTCGGTGTCCAGAGCCAAGGTCTCAGCGAACAAAAAGACGCAATCACCAATCTGGAAGGCCGTGCCTCCTCCATGGGCGCTCAAACGCTGGACAGCACGTCTCGCCAGCGTGAAAGCGGTGATAGCTTGCGTATCCGTGTTGCTGCTCGTACAGCTGACATGAACCAAGTCGCTGAGACTGGCGCAACTGGCCTCGAGCAAGTGCTGAAGATCTGTGCACGCTGGATGGACGAAGATCCCAGTGAAGTTTCGGTCATCGCCAACAAAGAGTTTGGCGAAATGCCGCTCACTGGTCAAACGATGGTTGAAATTGCAACGGCTCGCAACCTTGGCTGGCCGATCAGCGCTCGTTCGATGCACGATCTGTCTCGGAAGCGTCGCATGACTACCAAGACGTTCGAAGAAGAAGTTGCTGAGGCTGAGAAAGAGAGCAAGGACGAGAAGTTCGTGTTCGGGAAGCCTGACACTGGTTCGAACACTGNCATTCAGCCCAATGANCCGANCAATCCCAATGGGNACACGGGTGGCGGTGACAAGACGAATGGGCAGACAACTCATCCTTCTGGAAGGACGCAGACAAAATGATCTATACCTGTCTCTTCGGAGCAGGTTGTTTCGCGCTGGGCTCACTGCTCGGTTAACATAACCAGTCAAGGTGATCTTGACTTTAGATGGAGAACGGATATGGATCCGCTCGAACTTGTTTACGACAAACTCGATGCAGTGCCCGAAGCGTTCCGTGGTCTTTACACGGAGAAAGACGGCAAGGCAGTCCTCACGCACATCAACGGCATGAAGACGCAACAGGACATCGCCAACGTCCAGGAGGCCCTCCGCAAAGAACGGGAAGATCACAATGCTGTGAAAACCTCGCTCAGGGCGTGGGGTTCGCTGAAGCCGGACGAGGTTCAGTCAAAGCTGGACCGGATCGCCGAGTTGGAAGCCGCTGCTGGCGGAAAACTCGACGAAGAGGCGATGCAGAAGATCATCGATGCTCGCCTTGGGCAGAAGACCGCTCCTCTGGAACGGCAACTCCGTGACCTGACGGTCGAACGTGATACTCTTGCGCAAGAGCGTGATACTCTTCATGAGAGCATCCAGCGCCGTGACATGAACGATGTCATTCGTTCTGTGGCTACGGAAATGAAGGTGCTCAGCACTGCGATCCCCGATGTGGAGATGGTGGCTGCTGCGTATCTCGAGCGCGACGTCACGACTGGAGAGTTCATCGTGAAGGCTGATGCCAAGGGTGTGACGCCCGGAACCGACATCAAGGGCTTCATGAAGGACATGCAGAAGCTGCGTCCTCACTGGTGGCCTGCTTCTGCTGGTGGTGGTGCTGGTGGCGGTGGCTTCGGTGGTGACAACGGTGATAACCCGTGGTCTGCCAAGGGCTGGAACATGACCAAGCAGGGACAGTATGTCCGCGAGCATGGCATGGCGAAAGCCCAAGAGGCTGCGAAAGCTACCGGCTCGGTAATCGGAGCAACACATCCTCCGGCCGTGAGAAAATAGGCTTGCTCCCCGCAAGGGGGCACGCTATACAAGGGGCACGCTTGCGGGGTGTGGTAGCCGACCGCAGGCTTACCTCGGCTGATACTAACAGCCAAAGCGCCCCGATTGAGTTTAACTCTCGGGGCGCTTTCTTAACTAAAACCCTGTTGCAAATCCCTCCGGTTTGAGTTAGCTTACCTCAGTTCTCGATGACGTGGGTCATCAGCCCAAATCCGCGAACATGGGTTCGCTTTCCCAGCACCACGAAAGGAAATCAAATGGCCGCAGGACCCGCGACTCGGGTGAGCGACGTCATCGTCCCCGAAGTCTTCACTCCTTACATGCAGAACCTGACGGAGGAAAAGTCTCGTCTGGTTCAATCTGGTCTGCTCGCCCGCTCCCAGCCGCTCGACACTCTGCTCGCTGGTGGTGGTCTGACGTTCCAGGTGCCCTCGTGGCGCGATCTGGACAATGACGCTGAGCGTGTCTCGACTGACACTTCGGTGCCGTTCGCTGATGCCGATGCAGCGTTGCCCGCTGGTGTCGTTCGTCCCCCGAACCCGTTGAAGATCAGTTCGCTGAAAGAAATCGCCGTTCGCCTGAACCGGAACAACTCGTGGTCCACGACCGACCTCGCAGCCGTTCTGGCCGGCTCCGATCCAATGAACGCGATTGCTGATCGCGTCGCTGCCTACTGGACCCGTCGTCTGCAAGCCGCGTTCATCGCGACCTGGAACGGTGTCATCGCTGACAACGCGGCCAACGATACGGCTGATTATGCCAACGATATCTCGGGCGCTGGCTTCGTCGATGGTGTGACCAACTTCTCGGCCGAAGCGTTCCTCGATGCAGCGCAGACGATGGGCGACTCGCAGGAAGGTCTGGTTGCGGTTGCTGTCCACTCGGTGGTCTACAGCCGGATGCAGAAAAACAACCTGATCGACTTCATCCCTGATGCTCGCGGCGAGATCAACATTCCGATGTTCCTCGGCCGTGAAGTGATCGTCGATGATGGCCTTCCCCGGACCGGCTCCGTCTATGATACGTGGCTTTTCGGCACTGGCGCGACTCAGCTTGGCGTTGGCACTCCGCCCGTGGCGACCGAGGTCGAGCGGAAAGCTGGTGGCGGCAACGGCGGCGGTCAGGACGTGCTGTACTCGCGCGTCATGTGGTCCATGCACCCGACTGGTCACGCTTGGATCGGCACTGCCGGTGAGGGCGGTCCCGCCAACACGGGTACCGCGAACAGCGACCTGGACGAAGCGGGTTCGTGGGATCGCCGGTATCCCGAGCGGAAGCAGATCAAGTTCGCTCGCTTGGTCACTCGCGAAGCGTAAGGAGTAGGGGGCTTCGGCCCCCTTCTTCCAACCTTCAGTTTCGAAAGGAAACATGATGACCAAAGGACTTCCTCGCTCTCTTGCCCATGCGAACCCCATGCGTGAGGCTATCACCAAGATCAAACTGCCGATCGATCATGCGATTACTGTCACCGCGACCGGTGNGGCTATCGGGTTCGGCTCTGTCNCCTTGGGCGGTCTGCCCGAAGCCTACCTCAAGGTTCTGTCTGTCGCTGTTCAGGTTCAGTTCACTGGNCCGATCTCGGCCAATCTGACCGACACTTTCGATGGTGNCTTTGGTGTCGGTACGACCCCCGCCTCCGACGCAACGATCACTGGCACAGACGTTGATCTGATCTCCAGCACCGCGCTCGGCGCTGCGACTGCCGAAGTCTCGCCTATCAAGACCGTCGCCGATGGTGTCGATCTGGTGCTCGACAATACGGCCAACGATCTCGAGATCAACCTGAACCTGCTGATCGACGCAGCCAGCATCACCGATGATACCTCTGTCGTGATCACGGCCAATGGCATCATCGAAATCGTTCTGGTGACGATGCTCGACGACTAAGAAGGGTGCCCTCTTGGGCACTCTTCCCAACCTAAATTTAAGAGGTAGATATGATGAATATCAAGGAAGCACTTGTTCAACTCGACGCTCTCGATGACGAACAGTGGACGCAGGATGGAGCGCCCAAGACGGACGTCGTCAGCGAACTGGTCGGCAAGAAGGTCTCCCGTGCAGAAATCATCGATGCTGCCCCGAAGTTCTCGCGTGAGAACCAAGACCTGACCATCGAAGAAGAAACCAAAGCGCCGGAACAGCCTCCGGTCATCGAGACGGAAACTGGCCCTCTCGATACCTCGCTTCTGAAAGCCTTCTCCGAAATGGAGCCGATGCTCCCGCAGGAACTCGCTGACAAGGTCCTGAAAGACCTGCCGAAGGAACTCCTGCCGGAAGTCGAAAAGCTTCTGATCGGACAGATCGCTGAACTGGCTGCTCGCCAGAAAGAAGTCGACGAAATGTCCCGCAAGCTGAAACTCAGCCTCGCGACGGCCCGGACCTGGATCAGGGCTCTGATCCCCGACATGTCCAATCAGCAAGCGATCCAGGCTTACATCAAAGTCTCGGCCGAAAACCGCAATGCGAAAGCGAAGGCGGTGCATGACGCGCTCGGTGGCATGAAGATCACTGATCTTGTGAAACTGGATCCCCGTGCCGCGATCGATCGGGCATTCGCTCGCAAGACCGCTCGTGGGGGCCAACGCCCGATGAGGTAAGCTATGAGCATTGAACGCAGCCCTCGCATGATAGGACCTCAGTCTGCTAGGCTGAGGGCTGCTCTTNNCTACGCAAAGAAACGTCGTCTCAAAAGACTCGCGATTGATCCTGATCCTGATCTGCAGACTTTTACTTTTCCAGACGACGCGGCTTCGGTTTCAAATTTCAAACTGAAGGGCAACAGGGTTTCTCCTAACAGCAATCGTAAACTTAAGAGAATATCTTTCAGGACAGATGCTGCAAATGTTTCTGTCTTCGTGTTTGAAGTATCGCCGGACAACACCGCAACGATACAGAACATTCTCTTTTCTTCGTCAGCTTTTGCCTCTCTCGGAACTACCCTCCAGGAATTCGTATTCCCCACTGCTCCCATTCTGGTGGCTGGAACGCACTATGCTGTCTGCATCTATTTCGAAACAGGAATTCCTCACCTATACTATAGCAATTTGATTCCAGTCGATGGTTCCGGCGTCTTTAACTTCCATTCCTTGATAAGAAGCAATTTGGCAATTGCTGAAGGAGTTAACATCGGTGATGCTTCTGTGACGTCATCTTGGGCGATAAGCCTGATAACTGAGAGGCTAGCATGACATTCATCGTCGAAGACGGATCTGGTATCTACGAAGCGAATGCTTATGCTGGTCGTGGTTTCGTTGGCAACTATCTCGCCAGCAGAAATCGTGCTACCGCATGGGAAACAGCTTCTGAAGAAGCGCAGAAGGCTGCTATCATCGCGGCCACTGATTATATCGATCGTCGATTCGGTCCTGTCTTCCTCGGGCAGAAGCTGTATGAAGATCTCACTGTCTATGCCTCGAACATTCTTCAGATCACTGAACTCCCTGTTGACNGTGATACCATCACGATCGGGACCACCATTTACACATTTCGTAACGCCGCAGCGGTTGCNTACGAAGTTACCATTGGCACGACTATCGGAGAGGCCACTGGAGCCCTTGNGGGGGCCATTGCTGGCACGGGTGGGGGCACTGGCACCCTAGCGCATCCAAGCGCCTCTGCNGACGTCCTTGCTGGGGTGGGGGACGTCATTGTGCGGGCATTGGTGGCNGGNGTGCTGGCAACGGCAATTCCCACCACAGCGAGCAATCCCAAGCACGTCTGGGACTATTCCGAACTGATCGGCGGTCTAGACGAAGCTGAACAGGTTCTCGAATTCCCGAGGACTGTGTTCACTGGAATTCCGGTGGCTCTCAAACAAGCTGTCGCAGAATATGCGGAGCGGGCGTTGGCTGGCGCTCTGATGCCTGATCCTGAAGTCGATGCAACTGGCGGCTCGTTGATCCTCAACCGTGATAAAGTGGGTCCGATTGAAAGTGAGCAGCGCTACTCCGGCGGCGTGGTTCAGATCTTCAAGAAATATCCAGCAGCAGATCGTCTACTGCTCGGTCTGATTTCCTCAGGTGGTGGGGTCATCAGGTAATGGCGATCAACTACACCAAACTCGCTGCGAAGGCACAGAAACTGATCACCAATGGTGGTCGGACAATTACTCTTGTTCGTCAGAACGAGACGCCTATCGATGCAGCGAAGCCTTGGAATGGCTCTATTCCTGCCCCTGAGACGAAGTTTGATGTTCCAGCGATGCAACTTCTGCCGAATGCTGTCCGCATCTTTGGGCTTTCTGCCTTGGGCGATGCAAGCAAACTCGATGGACTGTTGTCTGTCTCTGAATATGTGTATATCCTGTTCCAGGGAGAGGTCGATCTTCATCAGTTCACATTCGTTCGCGATGGTGGCATAGATTTCAATATCGAGGCAACTCAAGCCTTGAAGCCTGCGAACACAACTCTGCTTGGTTTTATAGGAGTGAGACGGTGAGCCTGACCTATGCCCAAGCGAATGATGAAGTTCTCGCTCAGCTGAAAGCAGTGTGGGACCCAACTGGTTACAAATTCTTCTATGAAGACATTCGTGATCAGAAAGAAACTGACATGTCGCCGTGGGCGACTGTCGTTGTCCGCCATGCGGCTGGTCAGCAAGATAGTCTCGGTGGACGTGGCAACAGATCATTCCTGCGGCTTGGCGTCCTTATTATCACGATCAACACTCCATCGGTTCTGGCTTGTCAGAAGCGTATGCTTTGGCTAAGGTGGTGGCCGACGCATATGAAGGCGCGTCTTCACCCAATGGAGTTTGGTTCCGTAACGTTCGTATCAATGAACTCGGTCGCGATGGTACTTTCTATCAGACCAATGTGCTCGTTGATTTCGAATACACTGAAACAAAGTAAGGAGGCCACGAATGGCACAGGTCCAAAAGATCGACTCCAATATCACCGGCCTTGCCTATGCTGAGGAAGCTCAGCTTGGCCTGCTTCCCGGTGAAGGCGGACTTGGCGGGACACCGGTCTGGCATCGGTTGAACCCGAACAGCTACAGCGATTTTGGTGGTGAAGTTGTCACCGTCGCTCCCAACCCGATCAATCCGTCGCGTCAGCGCCGCAAGGGCGTTACGACTGACTTGAACGCGACTGG
>Ga0051980_10004151_pt1 | contig 10949 bp, 13 predicted proteins | sample CryGey13umfilter_2_FD_55014 | JGI IMG/M metagenome (GOLD analysis project Ga0051980, IMG submission 55014) | Groundwater microbial communities from aquifer in Utah, USA - Crystal Geyser 4/9/14 3 um filter | ecosystem: Environmental > Aquatic > Deep subsurface > Groundwater | place: USA: Utah...
GTAGAAAGAGTCTGTAACGAGGTAGGAATAAACGCTCTTTTGCCCTTATGGAAAGGAGAGAGAGTAGAATTGCTTAAGGAGTTTATTCAAACAGGCTTTAAAGCAATTATTGTAGCTACTAACTCTGACTTTTTAGGCAAAGAATGGCTGGGCCGAGAGATAAATGGGGAGTTCATAGAAGGGTTAAAAGCTATAGGCGATGTTGACCTCTGCGGTGAAAGAGGCGAATATCATACCTTTGTCTATGATGGCCCTATTTTTAAGAAATCTGTTGAGTTTATTATCGGTAAAAAAGTTTTAAAGGATAAACATTGGTTTTTGGAACTTTTACCTAATTAACACAGAACAATTTTTAAGAAAATAAGAATGAATCAAATTCTAACTTCTTGGAATAGGGGGAAACTATGGGGGTATACCACATAACTTATACGCCTGAGCTAAAAGAGATTTGTCTTTATCTGGATTGTGGCTGTAATTTTTCCTGCCACGGGTGCATTAGTAAATATCATCCTGAGGATTGCCATTTAGATGAAACGCCGAGGCAAACTAAAAATAAAACATTATCCAAGAAGGGGTTATATCTTACTTAGAGCCCCTCTCTTTTAAAAGGGTAATTTTTTTGGGTCGGGAGCCAACGCAGGATAGAGATTTTTTGCCTCTGGCAAGAATCTTAAAAGAAGGATTTTCTACATATAACATTTTTCTTACCAATGGCTATGAGTTTATGAAAGATAAGGCAATTGATGAGGTCTGTGTAAGTATTAAAGCAATTAGACCAAGTCTTTTTAAGGATTTTACAGGAAGGGATAACCCTCAAAAGGTTCTTGAAAATTTCAAAAGATATTACTCTATTTATTCCCTACGGGCAGAAACCGTCCTCATTCCTGAATATATCGATAAAGAAGAGATTGAAAAGATTGCCTGTTTTATTGCCAGTATTGATAAGAATATTCCTTACCGTATTGATGGTTATATTCCAATTAATGCCTATTTTAATGGGAAGGATAAATTTAGAAAGCCGAGCAATGAAGAGATGGAACAGGCAAAAACAAGGGCAGAAAGATATTTAAAAAATGTCTCCATCCTTCATTGTGGAGTAAAAGTAAAATATAAAGTTGAGAGGATATATTAATTTGTTAGAAGTGAGAAGTAAAAAGCCAGAAGTCAGAAAAATCTGTTTTCTGTTCACTGTTTTTTGTTGTTCTATTCTTTGCATATCTTCTCATGGTCAAGATAAATTTCCCCAAAGAATAATCTCTTTAGGACCTTCTATAACTGAAGAACTTTATCTTTTAGGGGTAGAGAACAAGATCGTCGGTGTTACTACCTATTGTCAGAGGCCACCTCAGGCGCAGGAGATAGAAAAAATAGGCACAGTAATAGAAGTAAATTTAGAAAAGGTAATTAGCCTTCAGCCTAATTTAGTCCTGGCAACGTCTTTAACAAATCCAAAGGCAAAAGAAAAGTTGAAAAATTTGGGGATAAAAGTGATTACTTTTCCTTCAGCAAAAAATTTCCGTGAGATTTGTGAGCAGTTTTTAGAATTAGGCAAGATTGTGGGCAGAGAAAAAGAAGCAGAGGAAATTGTTTACCGAGCAAAAAAGACTGTATCCTCCGTTAAACAAAAGGTTAAGGAATTGCCAAAGCCTAAGGTGCTTGTTCAGGTAGGGGCTAAACCTTTATGGGTAGCACCCAAAGATTCCTTTGTCAATGATTTTATTGAAATTGCCGGGGGGATAAATGTTGGCCCTTCTGGAAAAAATGGTCTTTACAGCCGTGAAAAGGTCTTAAAACAGAATCCCGATGTAATAATCATAACAACCATGGGAATTGCAGGAGAAGAAGAAAAGAAGATCTGGCAGAAATATAAGACTCTGAATGCAGTAAGAAATAACAGGATTTACATTATTGATTCTTATAGACTTTGCAGTCCTACGCCTGTAACTTTTGTTGAAACATTAAAAGAGATTGTCAAGATTTTACATCCCTTTGTGAAAGAGCACCAGTGCACTAGAACATCAGAGCACCAGTAAAAGAAGGAAATGGACAAAAGATTATTTAAGTGGCTTATATGGATATTGATTCTGGCAATTAGCCTTTTGGCTGTGGGTCTATTTTCTTTATGTATTGGTTCAAGTGGTATTCCTTTTAAGAGGATTGTTTCTGTAATATTTGAAGGTAAAGGCAGTGCTGAATATAGTATCCTTTTTGACATTCGTCTGCCACGCATTATCTTAGGTTTTGCAATAGGTGGAGCCCTGAGTCTGGCAGGAGTCATTTTACAGGGAATGTTTCGCAATCCCTTAGTTGAGCCATATACCCTCGGTATTTCTGGCGGGGCAGCATTAGGAGTATGTTTGAATATTATTTTCCGATTACATCAAACATTTGGGATTTTTACTTTACCCCTTTTTGGTTTTCTGGGTGCTAGTTTAGTTATTTTGCTGGTGTATTCCTTGAGTATAAAGGGTGGTATATTAAAGATTCAAGGACTTCTTCTTACAGGTGTAATGATAAGTTTTATCTCTTCATCCTTGATCATGCTCATCATGGCTGTCTCTCGTGTAGAAGACCTGCATGGGATTGTCTTCTGGATAATGGGCTCGTTAGAAGAACCAAACTGGTTTCTTATAAAGTTAGTAGTCTTAGTATCTATCGTAGGGTTGATTATCTCTTATGTTTTCTGTCTTGATCTTAATGCTTTTTCCTTAGGTGAAGAAGAGGCATTACATTTAGGTATAAATATAGAAAGAACCAAGCGGTTACTGTTTATTCTTGCCTCTTTGCTTACTGGGTGCAGTGTATCTGTAGCTGGAATAATTGGTTTTGTAGGATTGGTGGTTCCCCATTTTTTACGGATGTTTGTAGGAGGTGACCACCGGATTCTTTTAATTAGCTCCTTTCTCTCTGGAGCAGGCTTCTTAATCTTCTGTGACACCTTAGCAAGGACGATCATTTCTCCTATGGAATTACCAGTTGGAGTAATTACTGGCATATTAGGAGGTTCTCTTTTTGTTTATGCCTTAAGTAGGAAGCAAGTTCTAATAGGAGAGAAATAATGCTTGAGATAAAAAACCTGACCTGTGGATATAATTCAAGATTCCTCTTGAAAGATATTAACCTTAAAGTGGAAAAAGGAGAACTTATAGGAATAATCGGTCCTAACGGCTCGGGAAAGACTACACTTCTTAGGGCAATAACCGGGGTTATTAGACCAAAAAAAGGTAAAATTCTTCTTGAAAAGAAGAATATAGAAAAATTCAGTTTTAAAGAACTTGCCAGAAAAATAGCCGTAGTTTCTCAAAATTCCGTAGCAAACTTTATGACTGTAGAGGAATTTGTTCTTCTGGGAAGAATTCCTCACCGCAGAAGGTTACAATTTTTAGAGACTGAATTTGACGAGAGGATTGCCGAGGAAGCAATGGACTTAACTAACACCCTTCAGCTTAAAGGAAGGTTCATTGGAGATTTAAGCGGCGGGGAAAGACAACTTGTGGTTATTGCTCGCGCCCTTGCACAAGAACCAGGATTGCTTCTTCTGGATGAACCTACCAGCCATTTAGACATAGCCCATCAGGTAAAGATTTTAGACCTCATAAAAAAACTGAATAAAAATGGTCTTACAGTTATTATAGTCCTACACGAACTTAACTTAGCCAGCCAGTATTGTAACAGACTGATTCTTCTTAATAACGGCCTTTTATACAAGGTTGGCTCTCCCGGAGAGGTATTGACTTATCAGATTATTGAAGAGGTCTATAAAACAGTTGTGGTGGTAAGAGAAAACCCAATCTCTTCTAAACCTTATGTCTTTTTGGTTTCTGAGGAAGAAAGGCAAAAGAGAGGAGAGTCGGTGTATGCAGAGAAGAAAGGGGATTGAATATTAAAATGGGCAGAAAAATAATTTTTATCACTGGTGGTGCAAGAAGCGGTAAAAGTACCTTTGCTCTTAAAGAGGCATCAAAGATTTCGGGTAATAAGGCATTTATTGCAACGGCGGTAAGGGCGTATGGCGATACGCCCCTACCAGATGAGGAGATGAAGGAGAGGATCGAGAAGCATAAAAAGCAGAGAGGAAATGGCTGGGATACCTACGAAGAGCCAATAAGGATCTCAGAGGTAATTAAAAAGATAGGAAAGGATTACAGCGTAATCATTATTGATTGTCTGACATTGTGGCTATCAAATTTGATGCATACTGGATCACCGATCACAGATGAAATCAATAACCTTATAGATGTGTTGACCAATGTAGGGGCATGGCATGGCATGCCCCGTCGTAGGGGCGGTTCGCGAACCGCCCCTACGATATTCATCGTCTCTAATGAGGTCGGCATGGGCATTGTGCCAGATAATGAACTCACAAGGAAATTCAGGGATATGGCTGGTTTTTTAAATCAAAAGATTGCAGAGATAGCTGATGAGGTACATATGGTAGTTGCAGGAATACCAATCAGGGTTAAATAGATGATATTTGACAAAGAGAAACACTGTCGCAAAACAATCAGGCTGAAAGGATGGGATTATTCAAACANAGGGGCATATTTCATGACGATATGTACATATAACAGGGAATGTTTATTCGGAGATATTTCCAGTAGTACGATGCAGTTGAATGAATACGGGCAAATTACAATGGAATGTTGGAAATGGTTATCCTGTCAATATACATATATAGAGATTGATGAATGGGCTGTAATGCCTAATCATCTGCATGGAATTGTAATTATAAATGGCGATTGTAGGGGCGGTTCGCGAACCGCCCCTACAGATGTGATCAAACATAAACCGTTAGGTAGATTAATCGGGGCATTTAAAACAGTGTCTACCAAACAAATAAACATAATCCGCAATATCTCTGGCGTTCCTGTCTGGCAACGCAACTATTACGAACATATCATCCGCAATGAGGATGAACTAAATCGTATAAGGCAATACATTATAGAAAATCCCTTCAGATGGGAAGACGACCCTGAAAATCCTAAAAATATTAACAGATAAAAACAAGAGGTGAAATATGAATAACATCATTGATGAAGGTAGGGGCGGTTCGCGAACCGCCCCTACAATTGAAAACATTCTAAAGGATATCCATCCNGTCGATGCTACATTTTACAAAAAAGCACAGAAACGTCTCGACGATCTCACAAAGCCTAATGGAAGCCTTGGAAGGCTTGAAGAATTCGCAAAAAGACTTGTAGCAATTACTGAGAATCTAATGCCTGAGCTTGATAAAAAACTCATCTTCACCTTTGCAAGTGACCATGGAGTCGCAGATGAAGGAGTTTCAGCCTATCCAAAAGAGGTCACAAGGCAGATGGTATTTAATTTTCTAAGAGGTGGTGCAGGAATAAATGTGCTTGCGAGGCATGCAGGAGCTGATGTTGTGGCCGTTGATATAGGGGTTGATTATGATTTTGTAGGGACAGGGTTTGCCCTGCCCTATTGTAGAGGCGGTTCGCGAACCGCCCCTACATTTATTTCAAAAAAAATCATGATGGGTACAAGAAATATGCGTAATGGCCCTGCAATGACAAGAGATGAGGCTATAAGATGCGTAGAGGTGGGGATAAAGCTTGCTAATGAATATGCAGAGAAAGGTTATAAAATTTTTGGTACAGGTGATATGGGAATAGGTAATACAACTCCTTCATCTGCTATTGCAGCAGTTCTCATAGACAAGCCTGTTGTAGAAGTAACAGGCAGAGGGACCGGAATAGGCGATATTGCATTAAGGAAAAAGATTGAGGTAATTGAGGATGCAATTGCTATAAACAAACCTGACCCCTCAGACCCTATCGATGTTCTTGCTAAAGTTGGAGGGGCCGAGATTGGAGGCATCGCAGGATTGATTATCGGGGCGGCTTCAAACAGAATACCTGTTGTTGTAGATGGTTTTATATCCACTGCAGGCGCTCTCATCGCATATTGCATGGAGCCTAAGACAAAGGACTATATGTTTGCAGCACATAACTCTGTTGAAATCGGACATAAAGCAATGCTCGATAAAATGGGTTTACAACCTATTCTCGACCTTAACTTAAGACTCGGTGAAGGCACAGGCGCCGCACTTGCAATGCTCATGATAGAGGCAGGGCTTAAGATTTATAAAGAGATGGCAACCTTCGGTGAGGCGGGAGTATCGGAAAAAGATTGAGCTTGATTCTGTTTAATAACAGTGGTTTTTCAATGTATTGATAATTATAATCAGCCTTTGCGATGAAAGGAGGTGAGAGGGATGGAAAAGATCAAAATTGTTAATAATAAGAAAATCAGTTCCAAAAAAACATCATCAAAATCTAATGCTATTTCTTATCGTTTGAAATGCGCCAGGACAGCCAACGGGTTATCGCATTTTGTAATGTATGGAGATGTATCAAAAAAAGAAACACTACTTTAGGTTAAACATCCGGCCATATGCCAGAACATCAGGTATTATGTTTGACGGGCATGGTGTCTGGCATAAGGCTAACTAATTATGAGGGAGAAGGATAATAGTTATGACTGATACTAAAAAAAAGAAAGGCCTTTCATCTTTTAATATTGACAATAATTGGAAAGTTGTCATAGACCCTGATAATGTCTTCTGGGGGATTATACTATCAAAGAGCATATCTGCGCCTTTACTGCCAGGTGAAGTAGCATCTCTGTATAAAAAGGTAAAAACCAAACTGAATAAAGAAATGAAGGATTTCAGATTCGGTTCCAATCTGAGCGCTGTATATGTTAATCCCACGGATAGATGTAATGCCAATTGCTCATATTGTTATATACCGCCAGCGATAAGAAAAAATGGGAATCAGATGAATAAANAACAACTTAATCTTGTCATGGAGAAAATTGACAATCATTTCAAAAATTCAAGTAAAAGACCGGTGGTTGTATTCCATGCCAGCGAGCCTTTATTAGTAAAAGATATTATCTTTGAGGCAATGGATAAATTTAAGAAGCAGTTTTACTTCGGGCTTCAGACCAATGCCCTTTTGCTTGAAGAGACTGATGTGGGATTTTTGAAAAACCACAGAGTAGGCGTTGGCATTTCACTGGATTCACTTGACCCCGACATAAATGACAGGCAGAGACCATATAAAAAAGGCAATGGGAATTTCGCAAAGGCAGTGGAAGCAATAGAGTGGTTTAATGGTTATGAAGGACTGAATGTGATTACGACTATTACTAAACATAATGTCATGCAGCTTCCAGATTTGGTGGAATTTCTTCATACAAAGAAAGTTGGTTGTGTCCTTCTCAATCCGGTCAGGGTGACACAAAAGACTGCACTTAAATTAAAACCTGATCAGAAAGTTTTAACAAAATATTTTATAAATGCAGTGGAAAAAGCTATGGAATTATCAAAAAACTCGAGGCATATAATTACTATCGCCAACTTTGCCAATATAATCTTGGGCATCATCGCTCCTACAGGCCGCCGGCTTATGTGTGATATCTCTCCATGTGGGGGCGGAAGGTGTTTTCTGTGTATCACTGCAAAGGGTGATATGATTCCATGTGGTGAATTCATCAGTTTAAATGGTTTTTCCGGCGGAAATATCTTTGATACTACTATTGCACATGCTATGCGTTCAGAGCCATTTAAAAAGATAAGGTCAAGGATTATAGAGAATATCTCTGAATGTAAAGTCTGCGATTTCAGGAATATATGCGGCTCTCCTTGCCCGGCAGAACTGTATTCGCTCGGCAATATGAATCAGCCTTCAGTTTTCTGTAAGTTCTATGAGGAGATAATCAAATATGCATTTAAGTTAATAGCAGAGGATAAAGTTAAATATCTCTTCCGGAAGAAATCTTTAGAGCATTTTGAGTATGCATATAAGCTGAAATAATTCAAGACTATGAAAACACTATTGATTGCATTTCAATTCTTAACAATAATACCTGTTAGGTCAAGTATCGCTATTAATGAGGAGGATATTGCAAAAAGCTCCTCCGCCTTCGTAATAGTAGGAATTTTTCAGGGGATATTGCTTATAGTCACCGACTATATATCCGGCAGTGCCTTTCATCCCGATCTCGTTACAGGGATAATCCTTCTTGTACTTGTTCTATCAAATGGAGGGCTTCACCTCGATGGTCTCGCAGACACCTTTGATGCGATTGCGGCAAAGTCTACAGGAAACATAGATATAGACAGAGAGAAACGACTTTCTATAATGAAGGACAGCGCAATCGGACCGATAGGGGTTATAGCGATAGTCTTCTCCCTTGCCTTAAAATATCTCTCCCTAAAGAATCTGTCTCACTTCTCCACTTTTACCTATTATTCATCTCTTCTGCTGATGCCGGCTTTATCCAAATGGACAATGGTTATATCCATGCTTTATGGCAAGCCCTCAAGAGAGGATGGTCTTGGAAGGATTTTTATAAATAGAATCGGCATTAAAGAAATCGCCATTTCTACCTTAATACTTCTCCTATTACTAATGCTGTTGCAGGTTTTTTTCGGTCGTTATACTCCAAACAGTCAGTATGCCTTTTATGCGGTTTTATTTTTAACGATGTATTTCTTCTGCCGCGTTTGGATTGTTTTTTCCAATAGAAAATTCGGAGGACTTAACGGTGACACGCTGGGGGCAATTAATGAAATCACAGAAATAATCTTTTTATTAATGGTGCTGATATGGTCACGACTCTTTACTTAATAAGACACGGCGAGACCGAAGGAAGCGAGACAAAACGCTATAAGGGGACGATTGATGTACCGCTTTCAAAAAAAGGTGTGATGCAAATGGAACAGCTTTTGAAATACATAGTTAAAGAAATTAAAAATTGCTCAAATCCCCCCTCCCCCCCTTTGCTAAAGGGGGGCAAGGGGGGATTACTGAGTGCTGTCTATTGCTCCGATTTAAGCAGGGCAGTAAAGAGCGCTGAGATTATTGCAAGGCCTCATTCCCTTAATCCCATAATAGTTCCCTCTTTGAGAGAGAGAAATTTCGGATTATGGGAAGGGATGAGTTTTGATGAGATAAGGGAAAAATATCCCATAGAGTTCGATGCATGGGCAGGGAATCCACTGAAATTCAGTCCCATGGGTGGAGAAAGCACTATGGAGATGAAGGAAAGGGTTATAGGAGCGTTTGATACGATCATCACGAATCATAAGGGTGAAAATGTTGCGATGATTGCCCATGGAGGGGTAAACAGGATAGTCCTATGCCATCTCATGGGAGTACCATTAGAGAATATTTTCAGGATTGAACAGGATTATGGTGCATTAAATATTGTTGAATTCTGGGACAGATATCCTGTTGTGAAACTAATAAATGGAATAATTAATGGCTGAAGCATTAATGATACAGGGAACTGGCTCGGGAGTTGGAAAGAGCCTTATTGTAGCAGGTCTCTGCAGGATATTCAGGGACATTGGAATTAATGTTGCACCTTTCAAGGCACAGAACATGGCCCTTAACTCTTTTATAACAAAAGAGGGCGGTGAAATAGGACGGGCACAGGCACTTCAGGCAGAGGCTGCAAGGATTGAGCCATCCGTGGATATGAACCCGATACTNCTTAAGGCATCAGGTGAGACAGGATGTCAGGTGATTATGAACGGCAGGGTACATTCCAATATGAAAGCATATGAATACTATGCATTCAAGAAAAAGGCGTGGATGGCTGTAACTCAGGCATATGAAAGATTATCAAAGAAATATAACCTTATTGTGATTGAGGGCGCTGGGAGCCCTGCAGAGATCAATCTCCGGGATGATGAAATAGTAAACATGAGAGTTGCCCGCTACACAGGAGCACCTGTCATTCTTGTTGGTGATATTGATAGAGGCGGTGTTTTTGCATCCCTTTACGGGACTGTTGAGCTTTTAAAAAATAGTCCGAATCCCCCCTCCCCCCCAAACAGTTTATGTGATGCTGATTATATAAAGGCATTTATTATCAATAAGTTTAGAGGCGATATATCCATTCTCAAACCGGGACTTAAAATGATATACGAGAAAACAGGCAGACATGTTATCAGTGTAATCCCCTATCTTGGTGACCTGGGGCTTCACGAAGAGGACGGAATTTCATTAGACGGGTTAAGTTATTTCACCCGTCACTCTTCATCCGTCACCCGCCACTTTAAAATCGTAGTGCTCCGCTTAAGGTATATTGCCAACTTCACAGACTTTGACCCTTTCAGATACGAGCAGGATGTTGAACTGATTTATTCCCTGCGGGATGTAGACATTGAAAATGCTGACCTTGTTATTATTCCTGGCTCAAAGAATACTGTAAAGGATATTTTATTCCTGAAAGAAAACGGCATCGAGGAAAGTATAAAAAGAGCAGCAAAAAAAGGCATCCCGCTCATCGGTATATGCGGCGGCTACCAGATGCTCGGAGAAAAGATACTTGATCCACTTGGCATGGAAAGCAGTCATAAAGAGTTAAAAGGATTCGGGCTCCTTGATATAGAAACAAAGATCGAAAAAACAAAGTTGACATCACAGGTAGAAGCTCAGATAGTGTCAGGCAAGATGCCCGACCTATTTTCTCTGAACTCCGAACCCCGAACTCCGGACTTCCTGCGGGGCTATGAAATCCATATGGGAGTGAGCAAGGGCGATATAGGTTTATTTAAATTATTTCGTCTCGCGCCTCACGCCTCACACCTTGCACCTGTCTTAGATGGCTCGTCAAAAGGCAATGTCTGGGGGACTTATATTCATGGCATATTTGATAACGACCAATTCAGGCGCAGCCTCATAAATTCTCTACGGGTTAAAAAGGGGTTAAAACCGATAGAAGATATAGTGGATTATTCAAATTCAAGGGATGATGCCCTCAATAAATGGGCAAAAATCTTAAAGGAAAACATGGATATGAAATTTATAGAGGGATTGATAAATGACTGATATGGCTGAGGCTGTTCAGAATATTTATTTCCAACTCTCAAAACCTTATGCATTATTGATGCTCGCATTCACACTCGA
>Ga0051980_10004156_pt1 | contig 10942 bp, 21 predicted proteins | sample CryGey13umfilter_2_FD_55014 | JGI IMG/M metagenome (GOLD analysis project Ga0051980, IMG submission 55014) | Groundwater microbial communities from aquifer in Utah, USA - Crystal Geyser 4/9/14 3 um filter | ecosystem: Environmental > Aquatic > Deep subsurface > Groundwater | place: USA: Utah...
GATTCAAATCCTAAGTTCATTTCTCTTAGTTGCATAATTAAAATCAAATCTAAATTTTTTCTCACTACTTCTAACGCTAAAATTTCATGGCGTATTTTTAATTTTTTTTGTTTCACTGTTGCTAATTTCATTTTTACCACATTGTAATTAGTACGTGAGTTTGAAACGCAGGCTGATCATTTCCAACAAATTTTATTCTAAATGGAATGAAAATAAATCTATCTTGGTATCGAACCAAATATTTGTGAAAAAAAGGTTTGTCGGTTTTGTCTAGTGGAAATAAAAAATATACAATTTTTCCCTTCATTACTTCTTGATTTGCTTTTTCTGCGAATTTCTCAATTTCAGAGTATGGCGGATTCAATACATTTCTTTTGCCCCATCTTATTTTCAATCCATCACGTTTTGCGTTTAGCGGGCATGGGTCAAAACATTTATTCCAATTAATACCGCAATTTTCTTTTAAAAAATCTTTTACTCTTTGAGGCGTTGCATGATTGTCATGCTTCGATTTGTTAGAGTACCATCTACCGCGATTTTTCATTTTGTCAATCGTTCCTTCGTTTTGCCATTCTTAAACAAATTACGTTTTTAATCATGCCCTCAAGTTTGACTAGTTCATGATCATCTAGAGACCTAAAAATTTTATCAAGTGTTTTTACCTCTTCTTTAGTAAAAGTCAACTTTCCCAATTCCTCACAGTTCTAGAATTTTCATTTGTGTTTTCACATACCGCGCATATTTGATTTTTGATTCTATACTCGTGGTGAGTAAAAAAGAAAGTCTTGCATTTGTTACAAAATGCCTTTTTTAATTCTGAATGAAAACCGTCTAACGACATATTTCTATCCCATCCAATATCGTGTTAACGCCATCTAGCATCATACATAGTGATTCAATCATTTCTTCATCTAGACAATCATTTTCTAGAGTGTCTTTTATTGCAGAGGTCACAGATAAAGTCAAATCAATAATCCATGTAATCACTAGTCTTTCTGTTAGTGGTAAACAGTTTAGATTTACTTTTCTCATAATTCATCCAGTCCTTTTCTTGCTGACTTTGCTAATTTGAGCATTATTGCAGGTGGCATTTCGCCATAACTTTTCTTGAGTTCATCGATAACATTCCATCCGCCAATCATAGCGACAAATCCATAATTATAATTTGTTTTTCTAAGCCAGTAATGCGCGCCAATGTGACGTAGTGAGTGGAACGCGTGTTCATAAAAATAATGTTGTGTCTTGTCAAGATGTTTGTAGATTTCTTTTAGTTGCTCAGATAATCGATTGTAGGCTTTGTACTTCACATCTTCTTTATCATTCCATAACTTGGAATAGCCTTTTGATTTTGCCATCTCAATAGATTTTTGAGTGTTGCTTCTTTGGATAAATTTATCCCATTTGCCTTCTTTGATGTGTGACGTTTTGGTTTCAATTACGGTCATGAAGAAAGTTTTTTCGTTGTCAGCATCAATGTCCACAGAATAATCTAAAGTCATGCCAAATAGCGCTTCTTTTCTTGCACATGATTCAATCCCAACCATAAACATTCTGTAAATATCAGAATCTAACCCCCACTTTTCAATGATGTAATACTCTGCTTGTTTGATTTCATCATCGGTTAATTGAATATCTGCATAGTTGCCATGTCCGATAATCCTACCAGATAGTACGCCATTGTAGCCTCTAGGAATTGTTAGAGGGTTTCTAGTGTTGTATTGCATCAAGTGACGTATAGCCATTCGGATTTGATAGAATGCGCCTTTGGCTGAGGATTTAACGCGTTTTGACTGTCTTTTGATAGTTCCCTCAATTAATCCATCAAAGTAAGATTGCGCATATGCTTCTGATGTCCTAAAATCAATGGTTAATTGAATTGGTTGAATTTTCAATTCGTTGCAGACTTTTTGTATGCCTTGAATGTGTGCATTCATAGCACTTACACCGTTACCGCCATGACCCATTGAGCGCGAGGCGCTAATCCAAGATTGAATTATTGGGTCTTTGGTAATTGGGTGATCATCGGAGAATTTTTGCCAGTCCTCAATTTCTTTGAGTTGTGTGTTAATTTTGATTGAGCCATTATCATCAAGTGTAACTTCTTCTAACCTCTTGGCTTCGTTGATGTACTCATAGATAGTTGTTCGTGATAGATTCAGTCTTTTTGCTATGTTTGTGACATTTAGGGGGGCTATGTTAGATTCTTTGTTTCCAACTAGTAATTCAATAATGTGCTTTCTGATTTTATCAGGAGTTGAGGGGCTACCATACAAACTGGACATTCAATAGTGTCAACCCTAAATAGTTTATAAACTTTTTATGAAAATTTGTTGCTCATGTAGTGAATGTTAGTTTGTTATGTATGTTGTAATCAATTAACTACATGAGCGATTGACTACAACAAGTCAACTACAAAATAGTATTTAAAATTGTGTCAATTCAACAACTTTTTTTAAACAAACTTTGTTACAAATTTACAACATACCTTTTTTTGTCGTGTATTTCAGTCACNACATTTAGTGTTTCTTTAGGGCTTGTCGTGAGTGGTTTTTGTAGTGTTTGGCNTTTGTAGTGCTTTGTAGTATTCTGTCGTGCTAAACATACTGTTAACAGTTGTTAACAATTCTTAGCCGTCAAAAGTGTAAACTGTTAACAGTTGTTAACAATTTTAGGCACGATGTTAACGCACAAAATGAAATACTGTTTAACTTGACACTCTAGTTAACACAAAGTGTTAACCTTTAGGCACAAAATAGGGGTATAGTTTAGTTTCAAAAGAGATTCAAGTGTTAACCTAAAACAAGATAATTTAATTTTTCAAGTCACAAAAAGGTAAAATAAAAAATCAGTATAGGCTTTTTTTAGAGAAGATAATCAACCGCGTAAGCGTTTGCAGGGTACATTGAATTTAGATAATTTTAATTTTTAATTCTTGCATCTTTTACCATTTTTTCCACAGTTTCTTTTCACGACCTCTCGTTTTTTCTTTTGAGCTTGAGATTTTGTTAGATTTCTTCCGCCTTTGACAGGAATTTTTGTAATACTGTTGACCACGGAAAATTTTTTACCTGCTTTTATTATTTTTGCCATTATTTATTTAAATTCAAACAACTATTTAGGATTTTTGATATTTCATATGTGTTACAATTTTCACAAAATCCTATATCAACTCCTTTATGTTGTTTAAATCCATTTATTCTAGTGACATAGAATAATTTTTTTGCATTCGTTCCACATTTTGAGCATACTATTAGAGTTTTTGTGAATTTAGTTAGATTCATAATTTTGATACATCCTTAAGTATACTCATACTGTATAATAACATTATGTTTGTTCATCTGAAATAAAAAAGAAAAGGAATTAACCAATTCTAAACATTCTAGTACCGCATTCAGGGCATATGCCTTTTGTTGCAGACCGACCATTCATCATTTTGGTTTTTGTTGGAGATTTCATTTCTCTTTTTGTTTTACATTTTACACAATATGCAGAAGTCATTTTAGTTATCCAGTTTTACACTTTTGCTTTTAGTTTCTTGCAAGGTGTCATTGATAATAGATTTGATTTCTGCACGATGTTTCAGAATTGCGTTAGATGTTCCCGCTGTCGTAGTGATTCCAACCATACCAAGAATCAAAGTTAGTTGTCCTTCACTTATTACAATGCCACTAAACATTTCAAGTAGGATTACGCCCATTGAAAACGCGTAGATGATTGCTGTGAATTTCCAAGACTTAGACATTTGAGTTTGCCTCTCTTTTTGCTATGTCTTCTTGCGATTCTCCGCGAATATTTTTATTGGCTTTTGCTTGTTCTTGAAGTTGTGTTTTTTTGTTGATGAAGTCTAAAATTTCCGCATCCGTTTTGAGTTGGTTTGTTTTCAACATCAATACAATATCATCCGCTAGATTTGCATCAACGTTGAATTTTTCAACTATTTTTTGCATCAAACTAGGGGATTTTATTGAACTTGGTTTGTTTCCAATTTTAGATTCTAGAAGTTGTATTCGTCTTTGCATTTCTGCTATTGTGTTGTTTAAAGTGTTTTCATCCATGTAATTGATTTTTAGAGTTTTAGTTAAGATTTAAAGTTAATGATCAACAATCTTTATGATCATTTTCAACAATGCCTAATCTGATAGCTACATCATTAATTCTTTCATGTACTCGGGAAATATGCCCACATATTTCTTTAGATAATGAATCTTTGAATTTGAACATAATGCCCGTTGTTGTTGCGGTCGTTATTGTCGTTGTAAATCCAATTAGAACTAAAAAGTCAGATACTTCTAAAGTCATCTTGATTTTATGTTATCCCTTTCAGTTTCTATTTCAGATTTAGTAATTATTGATTTTCGTGTTAGAGTGTTTTGTAATGCTGTATTTTNTAATTCAAGTGATTCAATTTTTTCTTGATNGATTCTCAAATTTTTATCCATCAGACAGACACACCAACTATTGAACCATCCCAAGTAAACAAAAGATTTCCAGAGTTTGCAGAGAAAACTAGTCCAGACACCGCGCCATTGCCGTAATCGACTTCGACCCAATCCGTGTCCTGTGTTGATGTTTGAACACCTTGTAAATATTCACCGTCACCAATCATGTACACTTTATCGATTAGATAAAGAATGTTTAGAATGTCCGTATTGTTAGAAAATTCAGCCGTGAATGATAGTAAGGTTTCTGCGTGAACTGTGTGATTCTGTGNATTTCCANCAGAATCAATGTAAAATCTAATGCCTTGCCAGTCTGCTAGGCTTGTAACCGTTGTCACAAGGTGAAGAAAAGCCACACCGTTCATCGTAGATGACATTAGCGTAGTAATTCCGTCTGCTTTTCTCACGGAAAAAGTGGCAGTTCCAACACCTGTATTTCTAGTTATTTTTATACGAATTGCAATTTTTTGCCCCACGGTTAAATTTGGAATATTGACTAATCCTGCACCGAATCCATTTCCCGTCACTTCTACGCTTGAGGGTGTACCGGTGTTGACAACGGTGATATCAGCACTTGGCAAAACGCCATCCCATTTTGATTTTACTGCAGTTTTTGGAGTTAGAACTAATGAAGGCATTTACTTGAGACCTCCTAGAATTAACGCTAATGCTAAAGCATCTTCGTTGCTTGCAGTTGATTGATTACCTGTAAAAGTTCCCATGTTCTTATCTCTCCATATTTAGTTGCACTCTATAAGTTGCGTGGTTTGGTGAAGTTTTAGTAATTACTCTAACTCTGATGTATCTGTGTTTAATAGAATTTTGGAAAATATTATAGTTCAATGCAGAAATATCTAAGGGGTATGATTGTGCAGACACCCAATTAACGCCATCTTCTGACACTTGAACATCAGCCGTTAAAACATTTGTAGCATGAGTATTTTCTATAATTATTTCACTAGATGAATATCCAACAAAAAGAAAATCAACCACGGTGACATAAGCATCGGTTGTACTTCCAGTTTTAGCATCAGGGTTGTGGAAACCTAACAAGGCATCAATTTGTAATGGGAATATTTCAGCATCAGAGGCAATAATACCAAATGAAAAATCATCTAGTGGAGTTCTATCGTTTGGAAACGTAATCTCTATTATTTCAGTAGCAATTCCAGAAATGACATAAGTCAGTTGGTGTGATTTTGGTAAGACGTTTTGCCCTATCTTGATCAATGCGTCAACCGTTGAAACAGTTATGAAAAATGACTTTGCGAAGTTTTTGCCAAGAACGGATAATGATGTACTCATTGATTCAGACACGCCAGAAGGACTAGTAACTAATCCATTTGCCAAGTCTATGGTATATTTGCCCGCTTCTGCATTTTTCTTCCTAGAACCGTCAGCGGGATAAGTCATTAGTTGTGATGAAATAAATTGTAATGACATTAGTTACTAAACTCCCTGAATTGGTTTTTAATCTTGTTAAGATGTGAGTTGTTAGGATTCTTGTAGTCTTGCCAGAGCAAATAAGCAATACCTAGAGCGAGTATTATTCCTATCATTTTTTCATCAGCACCAATACGATTATCAACGCACCAATTATAAATAAAAGTTCTTTGGGAATGCCAAAAACTTCATTAGCTTTGTTTGCTGAATCTGTGATTCCGCCAGTTGCCAAATTTGCACCGACCGCAATACCGCCACCGAGTAGCGCAGTTCCGCCCGCAATTCGAATCAGTTTGAATCCAGTGTCTTTTGATGAGATAATTTGTTTTGCAGTTTTTAGCAAAATTGAGGGAACAGTAACCATGCTATTTCTTTTTCCCCGCTAGAACGATTATTGAGAATATCGCCAAGATTCCAAGTCCTAATTTAATTGGGTCTTTTGTTATACTGTCAATAAAAGATTCATCCCCCTCAGTTGATTGCGATAATGCGCCAGATTCTCCACCCGCGCCAGAAAACAAAAATTCTTTCTGTATTGTCTTGCTTGATTCGTCAGGCAATCCAGTATCTTGAGATTCCAGATTTTGATTAGTTGTGGTGTCTTTTGGTAATGGGTTGAAGATTTCAGTGAAGAAATTATTTATTGTGTCTCCTAAAGTTGCTTGTGGATTTGCCAGCGGAGTACCTTCGTATTTTTGCAGTATTGCATCGATGAAACTATCTTCTGTTTTAAATGAGCCAGTACCTACATCAATATCTTTGAATTGTCCATCCTTTGGCACGGTTGAGATTTGACCCGTTAAATTAAAAGTTGGTATTCCGAATTTGTCAGATAATCTTTGCTGTGCTTCTAAAGTGGTTTTAGATAATACCTTTGGAACGGATATTGTTTTTTGACTAGGTAATTGTATCTCTTTAGTGTTAAAGACACTTGCGGGTTTTTTAGTAGGAGTTTTTGAAGTTTGAATTAATTTTTTTGCTTGTGCTTCTGATATTTTTCTAGATACTGCGACATTGAGAGCCTTTGATGATTTGAATGAGCCAAGACCGACATTAATATTTGATAATTTGCCCGATGTTGGAACGGTTGAGATTCCGCCTTTTACATTGAATGTAGGGATTCCGAATTTATCAGAAAGTTTTTGCTGTGCTTTTTGTAATGTAGTAGCCATTATCGAAGCACCAAAAACATTACAATAAATGCTATGACGGCAATAATGATCAGTGATTGGTATTTTGGATTATCAAGATAAGTTTCTTTGATTTCGTTGATTTGATTAGTTAGATTAGATGTGAATGATGGCACTTTGATATCTTTTTGATTTTTAACGATAGTGAAATTTCCTTCTGTCAGTTTTTCATTTAATTCTATTGTTGCCTTTTCTTGTTCTGTCTTTGGCAAGAAAAAAGGACTTGCTAGTCCTACAATGGTTGAAGCTCCTATAATTGCAGGAACTAGCAAGGGGAAGGGCAATTAGATAATACTCTCCTGTATGTATCTAATTTTTGGTTGAGCGACTAATTTGTCAAAAGTTATTTTCAAATCACCTTGTTTCATTCCTAGAGTGTTGAAGCCGAGAACGTTGCCCGCTTCGTCAGTTGGAGCGCGAGCGAAATCCAAGATAGTGCATCCTGTAACATTCCACGAACCGTCAAGTATCGGGAGCGTATAGTCAATCTTATCTTGCGCTTTGCTTGCTTGCCACAAAAGTTTTTTCATGAAAGTTAAGACGGCAGTTTCTAGAGTGTATGTGTTTATTTGCACATCAGAGCGCGCGCCAGCATTTGTTTTAACTATCATAATTATTCGTCTTATGATGTTGCCAACAACGATATCTCTGTCTCTTTCTTCGTCGCCAGTTGCATTTGATAAAGTCAATTCCTTAACTGTCTGTTTTAGAATTGGCACTTTAAGGAATGCCTCTCTTTCTTCTTTTGTTTCTGGAATAAACTCAAAGAGTGTTATTTTGCCTGTCAATGTTAGTGTAGTTATGTTACTACCATAACCCGTTGCCATCGCGACATAGGAAAAAATTAAACTTGCTGAAGACAATGCGTATAGCGGAATGCTAACGCTTGCATCATCAGGATTATTTTTTGCTAGTCTGAAATCGATTACTAAATCGAATGCGACAGCGCCATCTTCGACGGGCACAACTCTCCGACCCGCTATGGAATAGTCAAAGAAGTTTTTGATGTAGATATCAGAACCAGAAAGTTTGAAGACGGTTTCAATGCCTTCATCACCCGTAAGGTCTAATCTCACTTCTGATAGAACCGCTTGTCCGCCATCTTCTACTAGTGTACTAGTAGCAGAAACATCTAGAGTTCCGTCATAGTTTACAAAAATTCTTTGTAACGCAAAATCCAATGGTAAGTCAATACTATCTTCTTTTACGATTCCCGCATAGGTTGTTTGATTTGAACCGCCTACTAGAGTTCTAATGTTAGGTCGCAATTTTAACGCCTCACAAATTGGTTAATGATTGGTGACAATCCAAGAATGAATAGTGAACCAGCCACACCAATAATTATCGCTCTAAAGGTTGGACTTTTGACTTTAGAAGCCATGAAGAAAATAACAATTCCAACAAGTATTAGAGCTAATGTTCTATGCTTGTTCAAAAATGGTATTCTCTGAATTAACGAATCTACAAAGGGCTGAATCATTGGTACTAAGAAAACACTAGTTGCTATTGCTATAACTTCTGGTGATTTTAGCATTGACCCAACAGTTTTCGATACGGTTGAAATTCCTAAAGCCATAGATAATTAATGATCAAGTGTCTATATCTCAAAGTAGCTATACTACTTTCTTCGTAAGACAAGCCTAAGTCTTCCGTTTTTATCTCTGATTGATTCGAGTTTCATATTTTTTTCATGCTTTTTTGTGATGTGCATGTTTACGGCTTCTATTGAATCGAATTTTTTGGATTTAAAGAAACATTCTTCGTGAGGGCATGAAAAACCAAATTCATACAGACAACTAGAACTCAAACTTTGAACCCCCCGATTATTGCGCTATCTCTCTTTCTTTTGTCTCTGTATAGATACGAAAAATCGTTTAGTTGTGGCAATTCTTTGAAAGTCAAGTTGCGCTTTAAATTCTCGTCATACAGATTAGAATCTATTGGTTTTCGTAAATCAGGAGTAAGTAAAAATTCTGATTTGTCTCCGATGTATTCAGAGAGCCAATCTATGTCACTTCTTAGATTTTGTCTCAATGAAAAGATGTGTGTGATATTTTTTAGTAGATAGTTTGGAATTGCAGTAGTTGAAGTCGAGATAGACGTTGATGTAACGCCATCGTTTCGCTTTGTCATTACTAAATCATAATGAGGTCTGAAAACACTTTGTTTTGAGAGCCATAGATGGATTTCGTCAATCATGGCATGAATGTTAAACTCATGCAGTAAAAAATTACAAAATCCGCCAAACATTTCCTGAGACATTGTTCTAGGCTGATATACTGTTTGATAATCTCTGTTAAATTCTTTCAAGTCAGTAATTATTTTCCCGCAATTAGAAAAACGTCTTTTCACATCTAAGATGATAAGTGGCACGCCTTCATACTTTGGCACGATTTCATTTTCTACTAGTGTGGATTTGCCCGACCCCGTTGCGCCAATTACGACATTATAGTGATCAAAAACATCCAAGTCAATTATGGAATTTTCATCCATACTACAATATTTTTCATTGATTTTTTCTATCATACCTTAAATTTTGTTTCAGAATATCCAGAGCGCATCAGTTCTAAATCTTCAGGTGTCGTATAGATTACTTCTGGTTTTTCATCAGTAATCATCGTGCAATAGTGAACCGATTCGACAATGTACATTAAAATTTCTTCTGTTCGTGCTTCGTGTTTTTTTGCCATCAGTCTAAACATCTTGAAGAACATCGGGGTCAGTTCATGCGCATTAATTTTATGTCCTTCAATTTCCACAATTTCATTTTCAGCGGGGTTTATTGCCATCGCTAGAATATCAGCACATTCTTTTATTCTTGCGTGGTCAATCATCAGGAAATAACTCCCTTTGTTTTGCCTCAAGCATTTTTATTTTTTCAGACATTGATAAATCAGTTCTTGCTAGCATTTCGTTATTTAATAATCCCATTTGCGTTGATTGTTCGAGTGTCATGATAACCCATTCAATACCGCATCTTTTACATAATTTAACTAAAGGCGTTGCCCAAAACCTAACCAATTCNTCACAACATTCTGGACACTTCAATTTTTATCATCCTCTTCTAATTCCTTTTTTGTCATGTCTTGCGATAAATCAAAATTACCTTCATTGATTTTTGTTGGGATTAATTCAAGTACATCAACCCACATTTCACCCCTAGATTTTGCCTGCGCTTTGCCGTTTTCATACATCAGCATATTTAGAAATTCTAAGATTTGTTTCCAGAATGTTTCAAAGATATTATTCGGAGTGTATTTTAATCCCGCTCTAAATGCCTTCAATCCAAGTATGAATTTTTTTGGAGTTCCGTTATCTTGCCATCTTTTTTCAACTAGTTTCAATACTCCCAACACATACGACTTTGATAAAATTAATTCATCAGCATCAAAATATTTTTTATTCATCTTCTGCCTCTCCTAGTTTTTCAATATCCGCTATTTTTCCTTTGTTAAAGAATTTTCTTTTTGTAGGAATAACTTCATTTGATTCTTCTTGTGATTCCTCTTTGGATTCGAGTTTTTGTTTTTCTGTCTCACTTGTTTTTTCATTTGCCTTATCGCGTTTTTTTTCAACATCGTCTTTTTTAGATTTCTTAGACTGATCAACACGCCTGATGATTACTTGACCGACTGAAAGTAATGCCATTCCATACAATAGAATATCTCCGCCCATATGCTTTTGCAGAATTGGCGCTAGTCTTTTTCCCACCCTTAAGACCTCTTCTTGAGACAGTGGTTGGACACTTGGGTTTCTTGCGTGCCACAAGTCAACGAAAATTTCTAGTATCGCGCCCGCCTCTTCTGGGTCTATTGGTTGAATCTCTCCGCGCTTTAGTCTGCATTTATCACATAGACACATTGGCGGGTG
>Ga0051980_10004176_pt1 | contig 10922 bp, 7 predicted proteins | sample CryGey13umfilter_2_FD_55014 | JGI IMG/M metagenome (GOLD analysis project Ga0051980, IMG submission 55014) | Groundwater microbial communities from aquifer in Utah, USA - Crystal Geyser 4/9/14 3 um filter | ecosystem: Environmental > Aquatic > Deep subsurface > Groundwater | place: USA: Utah...
CATCAACCGGAAGAGCAAAAGCCATCGCCAGCAGGCAGGCGCAATAAAGAATACGACACGATAGCCTTAACATGGGAACTGTTCCTTATTTTTCATGTAAAAAGGCATTTAATCAGGCACCTTCAAATCCGCGAAACAAGACCTGACCCCTCCCTCCCAGACCTGTACCTGACAACCTGATCTGGGGAATTGACCTGACAGGCAAAACAGATTCAGCAGGAATGCTGCATTGTATCCTTGGAATCGTGGAGCATCACAGCCGGGCAGCGTTGATGCTCGGAGTTGTGAAGGACAAGGCATCAATCACCCTGCTTGAATGCCTGCTTGCCGTTGTCAAAAAGCACGGCAAACCAACATTCATCCGCACGGATAATGAAGCTGTTTTCACATCCCGATTGTTCAGGTTCGGATTGTGGATGCTGGGCATTCGCCATCAGCGAACGGAGATTGCCTGCCCCTGGCAGAACGGCAAGGTCGAACGTTTTTTTGGCACGCTGAAACAGAAGCTGAATCAATGGGAGGTTGCATCAGCCGGGGAACTCATTCATTCGCTTCACCTGTTCAGATTCTGGTACAACCATGTTCGGCCGCATGATTATCTGGATGGTGCAACGCCTGCTGAATTATGGAGTGGCAGCAAGGGGAATCCGAACAGAGCAAAATGGTTCGAGGCATGGGATGGATTGCTGACAGGTTATTGGTTACCGCCACCGTGACGGTCATCCGTTCTCAGTTCTTTCCGGATCGTTGCTACTGTCCGCAGGATCGGTATGCCTTGTTCATAAAAACACTGCAGAAAATCGGTGCATGGTGTGCCAAAAGGAGTGTGATCGAGGAATATTTGATAGGTTGATCTAAAAATCACTGCTTCCAAGCTCTGATCCGGGTCAAAAACAACCCCAAATCAATTGCTCAACTGCTGCCGGACACTCGGACGGGACACCTCATTACATCATCCATGTGAATGAAAAAGAGAAATTTATTCTGATTTTTTTCCGCAATAGATAGACGTTGCAGCTCGAATGGGCCACAAGCTGATTGGATAAGTGAAACAAGCTGCACAGATCATCAAAACCAGCACCGGCAGCAATAGCCGCTGAAATCAGCGGCCAGCTGCGATATTGGCTTCGAATAAGGCCATGAAATCGGCCACATCCTGCTGCGCTTCGGGTGACTCTTCGGCCTCCCTGTCGACCCAGCGTAATACGGCTTGATCGGTCTCTTTGAGGAATGGTGAAATCGCCGTTTTTTCAACCTGACCAAAACGCCTGCGGGNGCGTGCACTGCTCAGTGTCAAACGGAAACGAGCCCGCGTCATCGCCACGTACATCAGACGGCGCTCTTCTTCCATGCGATTTTCCAGCGTGGCATTTTTATGTGGAAACAATCCATCTTCGACGCCGCAAATATAGACGCTATCGAACTCCAGACCTTTGGCGGCATGTACGGTCATCAAGCGTACCCGCCCTTCCGGTTCATCCTGTTCGTTATCCGACAACAGAAAAATATGCTGCAAGAATGATTCCAGATTACCGCCAGCCTCCTGATGACTCAGCCACCAGCGGCGCAGATCCATAACGTTATTCATGCGCCGGTCTTCTTCCGCCTCATCGGCTGCATCATTACGTATCGCCCGCTCAAGCAATGAACGCTCCAGCAAGGCATCAAACGCATCATCCGGCTCACTATGCTCAAACATGTGCGATAAACCGCTGATCAGATCGCCGAATTCACGCAGTGTGAGCGCCAGGCGATGCTCCAAATCATCGTGCAAACAGGCTTCAAGCAAGGAGCATTGCTGCTCCTGAGAAAAATCCGACAGCAGACCCAGCGCCTTGTCGCCAACACCGCGACGAGGCCTTGATATCGCTCGCAAAAACGCCACATCATCGCTGGCATTGGAAATCAGCCGCAGATAAGCCAGCAAGTCCTGAATTTCGGCCCGGTCAAAAAATGATAAGCCGCCACTGACATGATAGGGAATACCAGCATCACGCAGGGCAAATTCGACCTGACGCGACAAAAATGAAGCCCGATAGAGCACACAAAAATCTTCCCAGCCAGATTTTTCATCGATGGCACGTTGCGTTTTGATATCCGCCGCAATACGTTCGGCTTCCTGCTCCGGATTGTTGGCTTCCCACACGCGCACCAGTTTTCCCGGCCCGAGATTGGAGCGCAGGGTTTTGCCCAGTCGCTCACCATTATTGGCAATCAGGGCATTGGCTGCGGTTAAAATAGAACCGGTAGAGCGATAATTTTCTTCCAGTCGAACCACTTCCAGATTCAGAAAATCCTTATCCAGCTGAAACAGATTGCCGATTTCAGCGCCGCGCCAGCCGTAAATCGACTGATCATCATCGCCCACCACGGTCAGGTTGCCGTCTCTGGGCACCAGAGATTGCACCATCTGATATTGCGTGCGACTGGAGTCCTGATATTCATCGACCAGAAAATGCCGACAGCGGCTGCGCCACAGTGCGCGCACATCATCATGGCCGGAAAGAAGACGGATCGGCAATTCAATCAAATCATCAAAATCCACGGCATTCATGCGTGTCAGAAGCTCATCATAGCGTTGCCGGATCACCTCAAGCTGATTTTCCTGTGCATCGAGCATGCCGCTTTTAAGCATCGATACGCGTGAGATCATCCTGTCCACCTGATCACCATCAGCGGCCAGCTTCATATCGGTCAACACTGAACGCATCACCGATTTCTGCTCGGCTACGGAAAACACCGAGAGTCCGGCTTTACGCCCGACCAGCGGCGCATGCTCGCGCACCATCGATAAACCGAGCGCATGGAAGGTGCAAATACGCAACGCTTTCGCCCGATCACCCAAACGTGCCTTCAAACGCTCACGCATTTCCTTGGCTGCTTTGTTGGTAAAGGTTACCGCAGTGATGGCCGTTTCGGGAACGTCGCGCTCCACCAGCACCGCAATGCGCTCGGTGATGACTCGCGTTTTTCCGGAACCGGCACCGGCCAATACCAGCATCGGACCGCCACGGTAATGCACCGCCCGATACTGGGCTTCATTTAATCCTGATGACATCGATGAATTACGCGAGTTTCTTGTATTTGATGCGATGCGGCTGATCGGCCTCTACACCTAAACGCTTGCGACGATCTTTTTCATAGTCGGCGAAGTTACCTTCAAACCAGACAACATTGCCATCGTCTTCAAAAGCCAGCATATGCGTGGCAATTCGGTCGAGGAACCAGCGATCATGTGAAATCACCACGGTGCATCCGGCAAAATCAAGCAGCGCCTCTTCCAGCGCACGCAGGGTTTCAATGTCCAGATCGTTAGTCGGCTCATCCAGCAGCAGCACATTACCGCCCTCTTTAAGCATTTTCGCCAGATGCACGCGATTGCGTTCACCACCGGAGAGTGTTTTGATTTTCTTCTGCTGATCGCCGCCCTTGAAATTAAAGCGGCCGCAATACGCACGCGAAGGCACTTCCATCTTGCCCAGATAAATCACATCAGAACCGCCGGAGACTTCCTCCCAGACGGTTTTATCGCCGTTCAATGCATCACGCGACTGATCGACATACGATAACTGCACCGTTTCACCGACGGTCAATGTACCGCCACTGGGCTCTTCCTTGCCGGTGAGCATACGGAACAAGGTGGTTTTACCCACACCGTTGGCCCCGACGATACCAACAATGCCGCCACGCGGCAGATTGAAATTCAGCCCCGAATACAACATCCGCTCACCATAACTCTTACTGAGATCTTCCGCCTTGATGACGATATCACCCAGACGCTCACTGCTCGGAATAAAAATCTGCTTGGTGGCATTACGTTCCTGAACTTCCTTGCTGGAGAGTTCATCGAAGGCTTTCAGACGTGCCTTGGATTTGGCATGTCGCCCTTTGGTACCGGCACGCACCCACTCCAGCTCCTGTTTGATGGCTTTCTGGCGGGAGCTTTCTTCTTTCTCTTCCTGCGACAGGCGTTTTTCCTTCTGTTCCAGCCATGAAGAGTAATTGCCCTCAAACGGAATACCGCGACCGCGATCCAGTTCGAGAATCCAGCCAGCCACGTTATCGAGGAAATAACGGTCATGCGTTACCGCCACCACAGTGCCCGGATAATCATGTAAAAATCGCTCCAGCCAGGCGACTGATTCCGCATCCAGATGGTTGGTCGGTTCATCCAGCAACAGCATATCCGGTGCAGAAAGCAGCAAACGGCACAGCGCCACACGGCGGCGCTCACCACCGGACAGTGTGGCCACATCAGCATCCCACGGTGGCAAACGCAGCGCATCGGCGGCAATTTCCAGCTTACGATCCAGATCCCAGGCATCAGCCGCATCGATTTTATCCTGCAACTTACCCTGTTTGTCGATCAGATCATTCATTTCGTCGTCACTCATCGGCTCGGCGAAACGTTCTGAAATTTCATTAAACTGATCCAGCAAGGCTTTGGTTTCATGCACGCCTTCTTCGACATTTCCACGTACATTCTTGGACTCGTCCAGCTCAGGCTCCTGAGCCAGATAACCGATCTTGATACCCGGTGCCGGACGCGCTTCGCCGAGAATCTCTTCATCCAGCCCGGCCATGATTTTCAGCAGCGTCGATTTACCCGAACCGTTAAGACCCAGCACACCGATTTTTGCCCCCGGAAAAAAGGAAAGATAAATATCTTTCAGAATTTCACGTTTGCTATCGACCACCTTGCCGACGCCCTGCATCGAATATATGTACTGATAATCTGCCATCGTTGTTATCTCCAGAATGTTATCTAATGCTCTGACATGCAGGACAAGAGATTGATATAAGTTTTGGTTTATTGCTATCCAGCTGCGCCAGTGTCATGCGGCCACCCCAGACACAACCGGAATCCAGCCCCAGCACATGTGCTTGATCATCCACCAGCCCCTTGGCTGCCCAGTGGCCAAAAACAATGCGAATATCNCCCCGCCATGCCAGCTTATTATGCCTGAACCACGGTTTCTCAAGCACCTTGGCAGAGTAATTGGAAATATTCTGCCAATCAAACAAGCCATCTTTATTGCAATAACGGGTGCGTGTCATCACCGCCGTCGCAAACAATTGTTTTTCCAGCTTATCCTTCGGATTGCCGGGCGGTAGATGATAACTTTGCAATTGCAGGCAGAAAGTTTTCCAATCCTCGCCACGCAACTTTTCTTCAATCTTGCGCGCTTTTTTACTGGCCTTTTCCAACGTCCATTTTGGATGCAAACCGGCATGCACCATCGCCCAACCCAGCGTCTGATCAGTATGTATCATGGGTCGGAAGCGCAGCCATTCAATTAACGCATCAAAATCTTCAGCTCTGGTAACCTCACTGAAGGTATCGCCGCGAAAACTGCGCCCCCCGGCTGCCAGCTCCAGCAAATGCAAATCGTGATTACCCAGGATACAGATACAGGCATCACCCAACCCTTTCAGGTATCGCAATGTTTCAAGAGAATCAGGCCCGCGATTCACCAGATCGCCCACACACCAGAGCGTATCAACAGCGGGGTCGAATTCGACTTTTTTTAGCAACTTTTTCAATGGCTTAAAACAGCCCTGAATATCGCCCACCGCATAAACGGCCATGCACACCCCCATAAAAAGTGTCGCAACGATAGCCTTTCACAGGCTTCAGGAAAACAACCTTTCGTCATTGACAGTATACCGCCTGCTTACATCATAAGCCGCGATCAAAAAAACAGATAAATCAAACGGGTTGTTTTTGGAAGCAATACACCGGCCTGTATAGTTCATCATCGGGTTGCAAACAAAATGACCAACAAGCACGCAATAGAATTTATGGATATTTCGGTTTGATGCGGCTTCCCCTTGGCAATGCAATAACAACATGCATACTGTCAGGAAATCAACCCATCCGTGGAGGAACTCATAGTGACTGATGAAGATAGAATAGTTCACCGAATGCAAATTGAACTACTCTATGAAGCACTACCCAAATCGCTGGTCGCCAGCTCCGTCGTCGCTATCGCCTTATGCGTGATCCAGTATTATGCTGTCGATGCAATTGCAGTTCAGGTCTGGTTAATTCTTTTTCTGTTATTAACTGTTAGCCGCCTCTTGCTTTGGCACCACTATCAGTCAACAAGCAACAGGGATTATAAGTATTTTGACCGCCTGTCGATGACCAGTTCCCTGGCCGCAGGTGCCATTTGGGGAAGTGCCGGCGTATTCCTTTTTCCTGTTGATAATATGGAGCATCAATTCTTCCTTGCTTTTGCTCTGGCAGGTATGGCGGCTGGTTCCGTGGCTGTTCTCTCCTACCGACGCGAACAGGCCTGGGGATTTATTACCCTGATTCTGTTACCCATTACCATTCAGTGGATGATATCCGGCCATCCTCTTTCCATTGCTGAAGGCGCGATGACACTGGCCTTTACTGCTGTGCTCTATTCGATGGCAGCCATGACAGCACGCAACGCGATAACCACACTCAAAGCCGAAGTCACAGCAGAAAAAGTTGCAGCTGCAGCCGCACGTGACCGCGACTTTCTGAAGCTGGTGATTGATACCATTCCGGCCCGGGTTTTCTGGAAAGACAGTCAGTCGCGCTATATTGGCAGCAATGAACTGTTTGCACATGATGCCGGTTTTAACTCCGTCGAAGAACTGATCGGCAAGTGCGATGAAGATCTGGTCTGGCGCGATCAGGCCGCATCACTGCGCGCTTCAGATCTGAGGGTGATTGAAAGTGGTGAACCGCTGCTCAATTTCGAAGATAAAGCACTGATNGTTAGTGGCTCCATGCGCATGCGTGAAATCAGTAAAGCACCGATCCGTAATAGTACTGGTAACGTTATCGGCGTATTGGGCACCTATCACGATATCACTGAAAAGCTCGAAATCGAAACACAGCTGCGCCAGGCTCAAAAGATGGAAGCCGTTGGAACGCTGGTGGCCGGTATTGCCCACGAATTCAACAATATGCTCGCCACCATCACCGGAAATTTATATCTGGCTCGTAATCAAATCGATCAGGGTGAACTCAGTTCAGCCTGCGAATATATCGATCTGTCGCAGCAAAGCGGCTTTGACGCCGCTGCCATGATCAGACAGTTAATGACCTTCTCGCGAAAAGATCAGTCGCTAATGAAAATGGCGACGATTGAAATGAACGCTTGGTTGACGAACTCGGCCAAACTGGTGAAAAGTTCGGTACCGGGCAATGTAACGATTCAAATCACCCAGAGCTCCGAAGATGTTTATATCAATGCAGATAGCACGTTATTGCTGCAGATTCTGGTTAATCTGGTCAACAATGCCTGTGATGCACTCGGCGCAAGAGAACATCCCTGTATCGAAATTTCTCTAACGGCCGGCATAGCGGATAAAGCATTCAAAAGCGTTCACAACAATTTCAAAGCCGAAGAGTACGTCGCGCTTGCTGTAGCCGACAACGGCGAAGGTATTCCGGAATCTGTGCGTGAGCGGATTTTTGAACCGTTTTTCACCACCAAAAGTGTCGGCAGTGGAACCGGACTCGGACTGGCCATTGTTCAGGGCGCGATGCAAAGTCATCGTGGCTGTATCGATTTGCAAAGTGCTACTGATCAGGGAACCACCTTCAGCCTCTATTTTCCGCGACTGATGAATATGCAAAATACAACGGACGAGAAACCTGTTGCTCCGGCCGATGTTCCCAAAGGTCATGGCGAACTGATTCTGATTGCTGATGATGAACCCAACGTGCTGCTCATGCTTGCTGCAGTACTCACGAAATTCGGCTACAACGTCATCAAAGCCACCGATGGCGAGGAAGCTGTAAGCTTATTTGCAGAGCACGCTGAAGAGGTCAGGATGGTTATCCTTGATGTGATCATGCCGAATATGATTGGACCGGTCGCGGCCAGAAAAATAAGGGAAATCCGGCCAAGCGTACCGCTGGCCTTTTGCACCGGCTACAGTCAGGAAGAAATGCGCGATGAACTGAAAAATGTCGGAAACTTCAATCTGCTGAGTAAACCTTTCCAGACCGAAGAACTCGGACGACTGATCGGTTCAATGATCAGCAGTTAAGGACACTCTGAGAGGTGAAATGCTGCCCCCGCTGCTACCATGCAGCGCACGGCAACTGTGCCGGGCAAACTGAGCTTCAGCCAGGAAAAAACGGGAGGGGGGTTCGATATGGGGCAGGAAGTCGACAAGCATCACTTCCACAAACACGATTTTTCGCTGTTCAAGCACAATCTGCGGGTTGAGACTGAATTATTGCACTACCACTTTGCCCGGCACACCCTTTCAAAGCGTTCAGCCATCGCCGGATTTGAATTGGAGGCATGCCTGATCAACAGGGCCGGGCAACCGTCAGCGGGAAACAAAGCGCTTGTGCAACAATGCCGTCGCTCAGAGCAACAATCTGCCAATAAAGAAGCAAGCCCTGAAGTAAGCGCCGAATTATCCCTGTTTAATCTGGAGATCAATACTCGGCCACAATCTTTTCATGGTGATGCGCTGGACGATATCCATGCACAACTGCGTCAACGCTGGCAATTTTGCCAGATTGAAGCGCAAAAGCTGGATATGAATCTGTTACTCATCGGCATTCTGCCAAGCTTAACACCTGCACATCTGACGATGGATAACATGTCACCGCTCAAACGCTATCAGGCGCTTAATGAGCAGGTTTTGCGACTGCGCCGTGGAAAACCACTACATATCGACATAGACGGCATACAGCATCTGATTTCCGAGCACGCCAATGTGATGATTGAAGCGGCCACCACATCCTTTCAAATCCACTGGCAGGTCATGCCTGCCACCGCTCATCGCTATTACAATGCGATGTTGATTGCTTCAGCACCGCTTGTCTCGGCAAGTGCCAATTCACCGTTGCTGTTCGGTAAAACCCTGTGGCAGGAAAGCCGTATACCCTTATTTGAACAGTCTATAGCCGTAAATGATGGATCACCCGGTAACCGCTTAGCGCGCGTCACCTTCGGTTCAGCTTACACCGAGCAATCGCTGCTGGAATGTTTTGATGAAAATCTGGCTGAATACGCCGTCATGCTGCCCTCCGTTTCCGATAGCGACCCGGCACAGCTAAAACACCTGCAATTGCATAATGGCACCGTTTGGCGCTGGCTTCGACCCATCGTTGGCTTTGATAACGATGGCACACCACATCTGCGCCTGGAACAACGAATATGCCCTGCCGGGCCGACGCTGATTGACAGCGTAGCCAATGCCGCCCTGCTGTTCGGTTTATCCTTTGTGCTGGCCGAAAGTGACCAGCGACCTGAGCACAAGCTCGATTTCAGTCGGACACGTAATAATTTCTATAGCTGCGCCCGCCATGGCCTGCAAAGCAGCATCGACTGGATCGACGGCAAACAGCATAAATTACCGGACCTGTTCCGGCAGCAACTGTTACCGATGGCAAAGGAGGGCTTATCCTCGCTGAACTGCAGCGGTTTTGAGCCTTATCTGGCGATCATCGCCGAACGCGTCGCATCAGGCCGCAACGGCGCATGGTGGCAACTTGAGCATTTCAGGCGACATCAGAACCTGACTAAACTCACCCTTGATTATTATCAGCAGCAAATCAGCGACAGACCCGTGCACTCGTGGAGCTTGTGATGAAACTATTGCAATCATTCAATCATCTGCCCGAAGGACTTCTTGATTGTCCGGCTCAAAAGCTTTCCGCCAGGCTGGATGGTCCTGCCCTGATTACTCTGCCCGGGCAAAAAGAAGCACCACTGTTCATTTCCGTACTTCTGCATGGCAATGAAGACACCGGTTGGGATGCGCTGCGCCACTGGCTGAAAGATAATACTGAACAACCGTTGCCACGCACACTGGTCATTTTTATCGGCAATATTGCAGCAGCAAAACAGGGCCTGCGCAGGCTCGACGGGCAGCCCGATTACAACCGCATCTGGAAAGGGGGAGACTCCGCCGAAGCCAGCATGGCCGATGAAGTGCTGGCACAGTTGCGTGTTTTGAAACCCTTTGCCGCCATCGATCTGCATAACAATACCGGCAGTAATCCCCACTATGCCTGCATCAACCGGCTTGATACGCCCTTTCTGCATCTGGCGCTGCTGTTCAGTCGCACCATCATCTATTTTACCCAGCCCGACTCCGTGCTTTCCCGCGCCTTTGCCGGGTTCTGTCCCGCCATCACCGTCGAAGCCGGTAAACCCGGCGAAGCAAGCGGCGAGGAGCATTGCCGTAAACTGATTGATGCCGCGATGCATCTGCACCACTTTCCCGACCATGCACCTTCACCACACGACTACGACATCTTTCAAACTGTCGCCATTGCACGCGTTGCCGGGCATATCGAATTCGGCATCGAACCGGAAAAATCCCCCCTCATCTTTCGCGCCGATCTGGACAAACTCAATTTCAGCGAGCTGGATAAAGGCACGCATCTGGGCACTTACACGGGAAAGGATTTACCGATCACCGTCAGCGATGCCTCCGGCAGAGAAATTGCCCACCACTACTTTGCTCTGCACGGCAACGGTCTACGCACCGCCACCCCCCTGATGCCCTCGATGCTTACGCTGAACACCCGCATCATCCGTCAGGATTGTCTTTGCTATTTGATGCAGCGCATCGATCTTGCAGCACAAACCTGAGCAGCCATTTAGCTGATTTTTCATGCCTACGCCCTCCGGGAGAAGGCCAGAATGAGGGGATCTTATCCATTGTTTTTGCATGAAATACGTTGTTCACCTCTAGCCTCTGCCTGCAAAACAGAGGGATCCTTCGTTTCCTGTCATCGTCCATATGGGGGATGCTCAACCTGATTCTCACTGCTAACGTAGCCACTTCACCGGCTTGTGGGGATACATCCGACATTCCGCACCCTTAAAAGCATGTTTTTTATTTATGGAAATAGGTCGAAATAATACTATTAAAATGATGTTAAACTACTGATATATATGATATAT
>Ga0051980_10004182_pt1 | contig 10909 bp, 6 predicted proteins | sample CryGey13umfilter_2_FD_55014 | JGI IMG/M metagenome (GOLD analysis project Ga0051980, IMG submission 55014) | Groundwater microbial communities from aquifer in Utah, USA - Crystal Geyser 4/9/14 3 um filter | ecosystem: Environmental > Aquatic > Deep subsurface > Groundwater | place: USA: Utah...
AAAAAAAGCCCCCGATGTTTCCATCAGGGGCTTTCTATGTGGCGGAGCGGACGGGACTCGAACCCGCGACCTCCGGCGTGACAGGCCGGCATTCTAACCAACTGAACTACCACTCCGTGAAGATGCTGCCAAGCAGCTTCTTCGTCGGGCCGCAACATAATAACTTGCGGCCCCGAAATCAACCAAAAAGATTGTTTCGTGTATCAAGCCCTGAAATCGGGCTTAAATGGTGGGCGCTGCAGGGTTCGAACCTGCGACCTACGGCTTGTAAGGCCGTTGCTCTCCCAGCTGAGCTAAGCGCCCGAAAAAACAAGGGCATCATTGCCCTTGCTTTCCGGAAGCGGGTTTCCCCGCCTATGAAATTACTTAACAGCGTCCTTCAAAGCTTTACCAGCCTTGAATTTCGGCGCCTTGGATGGACCAACCTCAATAGCTTCGCCAGTGCGTGGGTTACGCGCTGTGCGTGCTGCACGCTCTGCGACAGAAAAAGTACCGAAGCCAACAAGACTTACAGCATCTCCACTCGCCAGAGTACCGGTAATGCCACTCAGTACGGCTTCTACAGCTTCACCAGCTGCTGCCTTGCTTAAATCNGCAGCTGCAGCTACGTGATTGATCAATTCTGCTTTGTTCATCTATATCCTCCCGCTGTGTTCAATGGGTTGCGAACTATACGCAGGTGACCCCATATCCTGTCAATCAATCTATTATATTTTTTTAGTGGGCAACAGTAGAACTGTCATCCATATATATCTCACCTATGCGTCCCTGCACAAAACTTGCCGGGATACTCATATCGGCAGGCAGCCTAGTCAAGGCATGTTCTAACACCTGATCCATATGACTCACCGCATGCACCTCAATTCCTTTGAGAACATCCTCATGGATCTCTTTCAAATCCTTGATGTTTTCTTCCGGAACAATGGCAACAGTCAGGCCACCGCGATGCGCCGCCAACAGCTTCTCTTTCAGCCCGCCAATCGGCAATGCCTTGCCACGCAGGGTTATTTCACCGGTCATACAGACGTTTTTACGCACCGGTATACCCGTCAGCGCGGAAACAATGGATGTCGCCATACCCAGGCCCGCTGAAGGCCCGTCCTTGGGGATTGCCCCCTCCGGCACATGTACATGGATATCCACCTTCTGATGGAAGTCCGGTTTCAGGCCCAGCTGGGAAGCACGTGAACGCACATAGGTCAGCGCAGCCTGAATCGACTCCTGCATCACATCGCCCAGCTGACCGGTGACAGTCAGCTTGCCTTTACCCGGCATCAGCGCTGTCTCAATCTGCANCAGCTCTCCGCCGACCTCTGTCCAGGCCAGTCCCGTCACCACGCCCACCTGATCCTCTTCCTCAGCCAGACCGAAGCGGCACTTGCGCACACCCAGATATGCTTCGATATCGCCCGCCATCAGCGTGATGGTCTCGGAGAGCCCCGACTGCACCAGCTTGCGCGCTACCTTGCGACACAGGCGCGCCAGCTCGCGCGAGAGACTGCGCACGCCGGCTTCACGGGTGTAATAACGGATAAGCTCCAGTATCGCCCCGTCATCCATCTGCAACTGCTCATCTTTCAGGCCGTGATCGATGCGCTGCTTGGTCAACAGGTAGCGCTTGGCAATCTCCAGCTTCTCCTGCTCCGTGTAACCGGAGATACGAATGATCTCCATGCGATCCAGCAGCGGCCCCGGAATATTCAGGCTGTTGGCTGTGGTAATAAACATCACTTCCGACAGATCGTAATCCACTTCCATGTAGTGATCATTGAAGGTGTGATTCTGCTCCGGATCGAGTACCTCCAGCAGTGCCGATGACGGATCACCGCGAAAATCAGAGCCCAGCTTGTCGATCTCATCGAGCAAAATCAGCGGATTCTTCGTACCGGCCTTTTTCAGCGACTGAATCACCTTGCCGGGCATCGAACCGATATAGGTACGGCGATGACCACGGATCTCCGCCTCATCTCGCACACCACCCAGACTCATACGCACATAACGGCGCTTTGTCGCTCTGGCGATCGAGCGGGCCAGTGACGTTTTACCGACACCCGGCGGGCCGACAAAACAGAGGATAGGCCCCTTCATGCGCCGCACGAGACTGAGCACGGCCAGATGCTCCAGCACGCGCTCCTTCNCCTTTTCCAGCCCGTAGTGATCGGCTTCCAACACCGCCTCGGCGGAAGCCAGATCGCGACTGACGCGCGAGCGCTTGCTCCACGGGATATCAACCAGCCAGTCGAGGTAATTGCGCACGACCGTGGCTTCCGAACTCATTGGCGGCATCATCTTCAGCCGCTTGAGCTCCGCTTCCGCCTTGGCTGCGGCTTCCTTGCTCATGCCCGCCTGCTTGATCTTCTCTTCCAGCTGTTGCAGATCGCCTTCGCCATCTTCATCGCCCAGCTCTTTCTGGATCGCCTTCATCTGCTCGGATAGATAGTAGTCGCGCTGGGATTTCTCCATCTGACGTTTANCCCTGCTGCGGATGCGCTTGTCCNCCTGCAGCAGCCCCATCTCATCTTCCATATGGGCGTACAGTCGCTCCAGCCGGTCCATCACCGCCGGCATCTCCAGCAGAGCCTGCTTCTCCTCCACCTTCAGGTTCAGGTGTGAGGCGATGGTATCGGCCAGCTTGTCCGGCTCTTCAACGGCAGAGACGGAGACCATCACTTCCGGCGGCAGCTTCTTATTCAGTTTGACATAGGATTCGAATTTCTGCACCAGCGAGTGGGCGACGGCATCCAGCTCAAGCGGCGACTCGCCGGAGGCGGCCAGCAGCTCATAGTGTGCCGTCAGATAATCACCTTCAGCATGAATTGCCTGCACAACTACCCGGTCACCACCTTCAACCAGCACCTTGATAGTACCGTCGGGCAACTTCAACAGCTGCAGTACATTGCCGATCGTACCGATCTGATAGAGATCCTCGCCCTGAGGATCATCGAGTGCGGCATCTTTCTGGGCCAGCAACAGCACTTTCTTACCCGAAGCCATCACCTTTTCCAGTGCCTTGACCGATTTATCCCGGCCGACAAACAGGGGCACAATCATGCATGGAAAAACAACAATATCCCTTAATGGCAGCACCGGCAGCGCATCGGCAGCAGCCTCCATAACGTTTGCATCATGTTTATCATTGCTTGATTCGGCCACGTGATTCTCCTGGTAAAAATAGATACACTCGGGCAGTTGACCCGAAAACAGGGCCGCCCGCATGGCGGCCGGTCAATAGTGGTGATTCGTCAGTGAATGTGACGTGAAGATGGCGATCTGCACAACCATCATGCGGGCGTCAGAAACAGACCCGGAGCAGAATCAGGAAGCAGCCTTGACCAGTGGCTCATCTGTATCAGCCGCATCAGCACCCTTCAGCACCAGTACCGGCTTGCTCTTGCCTTCAACGGCATCAGCATTGACGATGCACTGCTCAACATCCGGCATACCCGGAATGTCATACATCACATCCAGCATCACCGATTCCATGATCGAGCGCAAACCGCGTGCCCCGGTTTTACGGGCCAGCGCTTTGGCGGCAATCGCCTCGAGAGCATCCTCACTGAAACTCAGATCCACGCCATCATACTTCATCAGCGCCTGATACTGCTTGATCAGCGCATTCTTCGGCTCTTTCAGGATACGCAGCAGGGCTGCCTTATCCAGACTACCGAGCGTGGCTACAGCCGGCAAACGACCGACCAACTCCGGAATCAGACCGAACTTGATCAGATCTTCCGGCTCGACATGGCTGAGGATCTCGCCGATATCCTTTTCATCTTCAGTACTGACTTCAGCACCGAATCCGATAGAGCGCTTCTTGCCCTTGGCCTCAATCATCTTCTCGAGCCCGGCAAATGCGCCGCCCAGCACAAACAGAATATTGGTGGTATCCACCTGCAGGAACTCCTGCTGCGGATGCTTGCGTCCACCCTGCGGCGGTACGGCTGCAATCGTGCCTTCAATCAGTTTGAGCAGCGCCTGCTGCACGCCCTCACCGGAGACATCACGCGTGATCGACGGACCTTCTGCCTTGCGTGAAAGCTTGTCCACCTCATCGATATAGACAATGCCGCGCTGCGCCTTCTCCACATCGTAGTCGGCTGCCTGTAGCAGCTTGAGGATAATGTTTTCCACATCCTCACCGACATAACCGGCTTCGGTCAGCGTAGTGGCATCAGCCATCACGAACGGTACATCAAATACTTTTGCCAGCGTCTGGGCCAGCAGTGTCTTGCCGCAACCGGTAGGACCGAGCAGCAGCACATTGCTCTTGGAGATCTCCACATCGCCCGTTTCATTATGAGCCATGCGCTTGTAATGGTTATAGACAGCAACAGCCAGCAGACGCTTGGGGCCTTCCTGACCGATGACATAATCATCCAGATAAGCCTTGATCTGGGCAGGCTTAGGCAGGCCGGCATCAGCCTTATCATCCTTTTTTTCCTTACCCGAGAGCTCTTCAACAATGATTTCATTGCACAGCTCAATGCACTCATCGCATATAAATACGGTAGGTCCGGCAATCAGTTTTTTTACATCATGCTGCGATTTTCCGCAAAATGAGCAGTATAAGGTATTGTCTCCACTACTACTTTTTGTCGTCATCACCACCTCCGGCAGTAACAGCCTCTGCACGGCTGGTCAGCACTTTGTCAACCAAACCGTAAGCGCAGGCCTGATCAGCAGTCAAGAAATAATCACGTTCAACATCCTCGGCCAGCTTCTCAAGTGGCTGACCGGTATGCTTCGCCATCATCTCATTCAAGCGATTTTTCAGGCTCAGAATTTCACGCGCATGAATCTCGATATCGGTAGCCTGGCCCTGAAACCCGCCCAGTGGCTGATGGATCATGATACGCGAATTCGGCAGGGAGAAGCGCTTGCCATGGGCACCTGCAGCCAGCAAGTGCGCGCCCATACTGGCCGCCTGACCAACACAGAGTGTCGATACATCACAGCGGATGTACTGCATTGTATCATAAATGGCCAGGCCGGACGTCACGATGCCACCGGGGCTGTTGATATACATATAGATATCTTTATCCGGCCCTTCAGACTCGAGAAACAGCAGCTGGGCAATAATCAGGTTGGCCATATGGTCATCCACCTGGCCGTTCAGGAAAATGATGCGTTCCTTGAGCAGGCGGGAAAATATATCAAATGCCCGCTCTCCCCTGGATGTCTGTTCCACTACTGTAGGCACCAGATTCATGAGTACTCCTTTATTCCTGATAAAAAACTAAAGCAAAAAGCGTGCCTGCGTAAAATGTTTACTGCTCTTCCTGTTCATTCTGCCATACAGACAGCGGCTTGTTCACCTTGCCTGTCGCAGCCTCGGCGATGATATACTCGACACAGGCGCGCTCCAGCAGTCGCTCGCGCACAGCAGCCATCTGCTCATCCTGACCGCGTACCCACGCCTTGAACTGATCGCGCTGCTCTTCCGGATACTGGGTGGACTGACGATCAATCTCAGCATCGATAGCGGCACTGTCCACACTCAGGTCTGCAGCTTCACGTACAGTTTGTAACAGAACTGACAATTTCAGACCCTTCTCAGAGCGACCGCGCACTTCAGCCCGGAACTCGTCATTGTCGAGCATCGCAGGATCAGCCTGCATGCCCTGCTGCTTCATGTTTTCCAGCACACGACGGGTGGTTGCACGCATATCTTCTTCGATCAGCCCTTCGGGCAGATTCAACTCATTGGCAGTCAGCAGTGCATCAAGCGCCGCTTCACGGGTAGATGCAAAAGAAGCCTCAGTCGCCTCATCCTGCAGACGAGCTACGGCATCGGCACGCAGTGCCGCCGCATTCTCAAAGCCCAGCATCACTGCCAGATCATCTTCATTCTCAGCCACTACAGGCTTGCCGACGGATTTCACCGTCGTGGCAAAGCTGGCGGCCTTGCCGGCCAGGTGTGCTGCCTGATAGTCGGCCGGGAATGTTACCTCGATGGTCACATCATCACCGGCAGCCTTGCCCAGCAACTGCTCTTCAAAGCCCGGAATAAAACGNCCTTCGCCGAGTACCAGTGGTACATCCTCGCCCTTGCCGCCTTCGAACTCTTCATTGTCAATCGAGCCGCAGAAATCGATATGCAGCTGGTCACCCTTCTCGGCAGCGCGTCCCGCTTCCACTTCAAACTTGACCTGCGACTTCTGCAGACGATCGATAACAGCCTGTACATCGGCATCTTCAACGTCGACAGTCACTTCATCAAAGGCAAGCTTTGCCAGTGGCTTGAGCTCAACATCAGGCCAGGTTGTTACTTTCATGGTGAACTCAAATCCGCTCACCGGCTGCACTGCCGGCACATCCAGCAGAGGCTGCAGCGCCGGAATCAGACCGGACTTTTCAATCGCGGCGACATAGTGCGTCTGAATCAGCTCGGAGACAGTATCCTCATGCAGCTTGGGACCAAACTTCTGCTGTAACACATTCAACGGGGTCTTGCCCGGACGGAAGCCCGGGAGCTTGGCCTGCATGCTCAGCTTGCTGGTCATTGCAGCATAGACCCGGTCATATTCGCCCTGCGCGACGGTGACATGCACCTGAAATTCGTTTGGGGCCAGTGTTTTCACTTCTGTCTGAATCATTCGTATCTCCATCCGCCATCCGGACTTATTCGGGCATCTCCGCCCGGGTTATATGTTGCTTATATGGTACGAGGAGGGGGACTCGAACCCCCACACCATTGGTACTGGTACCTAAAACCAGCGCGTCTACCAATTCCGCCATCCTCGCCTGTTGTCACCGCTTTGAATAAAAAAGGAGCAAGGTCAACCCTTACTCCCCGTCCAAATCGGCGGCGAATGATGCCACTGCCATGTGTTAAATCAACAATGCCTGCTAACATGATGCAGCTGGCCTTTGGAAAATGGTCTCCGGATGTGTACCTTTCGCCCCCATTTCCAACAACCAATGGAGTTCCCGATGCAACTTTCGTCCCTGACCGCCCTCTCCCCGCTTGATGGTCGTTACGCCAGCAAAGTCGCCGATTTGCGACCTGTGTTCAGCGAATACGGCCTGATCAAGGCGCGTGTAACCGTGGAGGTACGCTGGTTGCAGATGCTGGCAGCCAATACCGATATCGCAGAGGTGCCGGCTTTCTCCTCAGCGGCCAATGCGCTGCTTGATGCGATCGTCAGCGACTTCTCGGAAGCGGATGCCATGCGCGTCAAGACCATTGAAAGCACCACCAACCATGATGTGAAAGCAGTGGAATACCTGCTCAAGGAGAAGGTGGCCGACCACGCGGAGCTGGCCGCCATCGCCGAATTCTTCCATTTTGCCTGCACCTCTGAAGATATAAACAACCTCTCCTACGCGCTGATGCTCAAGCAGGCCCGCGATCAGGTGCTGCTTCCAACGATTGATGCGGTAATTGAGGATATCAGGGCCGGTGCCCACAGCTATGCCGACCAGCCGATGCTGGCACGCACCCACGGCCAGTCTGCAAGCCCTACCACCATGGGCAAGGAGTGGGCCAATGTCGCCTACCGCATGCAGCGCAGCCGCAAGCAGATTGCCGGCGTGGAGATCCTCGGCAAGATCAACGGCGCGGTCGGTAACTACAATGCTCACCTGGCCGCCTATCCGGAGCTGGACTGGTCGGCGATTGCCAAAGGTTTTGTTGAATCCCTCGGCATCAACTGGAACCCGTACACCATCCAGATCGAGCCGCACGACTATATTGCCGAGCTCAATGACGCCACCGCCCGTTTCAATACCATCCTCATCGATTTCTGCCGCGATATGTGGGGTTATGTTTCACAGGGTTATTTCAAGCAGCGTGTGATTGCCGGCGAAGTGGGCTCCTCCACCATGCCGCACAAGGTCAACCCGATCGATTTCGAAAATGCCGAAGGCAATCTCGGCCTTGCCAATGCGGTACTGAGCCATCTGGCTGAAAAGCTGCCGATCTCTCGCTGGCAGCGTGACCTGACCGACTCCACCGTGTTGCGCAACCTCGGTGTCGGCTTCGGTTACTCCATACTGGCCTACTCCTCTGCCCTGCGCGGTATCTCCAAGATGGAGATCAACGCAGCCGCCCTTGATGCCGATCTCGACGCCACCTGGGAGGTACTCGGCGAAGCGGTGCAGACCGTCATGCGTCGCTACGGCCTGGAAAATCCATATGAGCAGATGAAGGCGCTCACCCGCGGCAAGGGTATCACGCCCGAAGGCTTACGCGCCTTCGTCAGCGAGCTGGACATTCCCGATGAAGCCAGGCAGCTGCTGATGGAGATGACCCCTGCGACCTACATCGGCAATGCCGCCGAACAGGCCCGCGCCATCGACGCCTTCCTCAAGGTATAACACACAACGGTAATAACGGTTGTATCTGTGGGACCTCGCTGCTAGAAAGCGCGCCCCACAGAAAACGGGCGATTAGCTCAGCGGGAGAGCACTGCCTTCACACGGCAGGGGTCGCAGGTTCGAACCCTGCATCGCCCACCATTTAAAGCATTGAAATATAGAGAATAAACAAAGGCAGCCGTAATTGGCTGCCTTTTTAATTTGTGCCGTACCAGCACCATACCAGCAGCAATCTCTATGTTGCCACTACGGACTATAACGGTCTGATCATCACCTCGATCAACCCGAAATTGCAAAAAACAATCACTACGAAAAACAGCCAGGGCAAGGTGATCAGCGTTGAAGATGCTGATACTTTTGTCATGAAGTATACTTATGATGCCAATGGTAACCTGACCACAACCACCGATGCTGCAGGCAATGTTACGACAATGAGCTACGATATCCGTGGTCGCAAGACTGGGATGGTCGATCCGGATATGGGCAGATGGAGTTACGAGTATGATGCACTCGGCAATCTGATCCGCCAGACCGACGCCAAAGCTCAGGTTACGACCATGGCCTACGATCTGCTCGGTCGTATGACCAGCCGTACGGAGCCCGAGGGGATCAGCTCCTGGACCTATGATACGCAGTGGGTTGGTGCGCTGAGCAGTGAGAGCGGCGGCATCGCCTCCAAAGCGTATGTTTACGATACATACGGTCGGGTGAAGGCAAGCAATACAACGATTAACGGCCAGCTCTACATTGTCTTGACCAACTACGATGGTTTGGGCCGCGTGGACACCATTACCTATCCAAACGGTGTTGCCGTCAGGCACAACTATAATACGTCCCATTATTTTGAATCAGTTTCCAATGTGAACACTGGAGCAGTAATCTGGCAGGCCAATGCCATGGATCAGTTTGGACATCTGACCAGTGAGTCTTTTAACAATAGTAAAGTAACGACCAACCATAACTATCACCCGGTGCGTGGTACGCTCACCGGCCTCTCTTCAGTTTCAGGCGGCACCACGATCCAGAACTGGTCATACGACTATGACCCCATCGGCAATATGAAATTCCGCACCGATGCGGTGGTCGGATACACCGAGAATTTCCAGTACGACAACCTCAATCGTTTAACCCATGTGCGTGATGCGGGCGGCGTGTTGCAGAAGCAGTACGACTACGATGAAATCGGCAATATCAAAAGCAAATCCGATGTAGGCGCTTATGCCTACGATCCGTTCCACCCGCATGCGGTGCAAACGGCCGGCGGCAACAGCTACAGCTACGACGCCAATGGCAATATGAAGGGTGGCGCGGGACGCACGCTGAGCTGGACCAGTTTCAACAAGCCTTTGGGCATCACCACGGCCAACGGATACAGCGGCTATGCCTACGATGCGGGGCACAACCGTGTGCAGAAGACCACGCCGACAATGGAAACAACCTATATCGGCAAGATCTACGAGCAGCAGCGGGACATCCTTACCGGCATAACGAAGCAGGTGGCGAACATCTATGCCGGCAGCAAGCTTGTTGCCTCGATCTCGGATGTGAGCGGCATCGTCAGCACCCGCTACATGCATGGCGATCATCTGGGCTCGATCAGCGTGATCACGGATGAGACAGGAGCCGTGGTCGAGCGGTTGCGCTTTGATGTCTTCGGTCTGCCGGTTGATCCGGCCACGGACGCAGCCAAAGCCATGGGCGCATCCAACACCACGCGCGGCTTCACCGGCCATGAGATGGATGCCTCCACCGGCCTGATCAACATGAATGCACGGCTCTACGATCCCATCCTCGGGCGCTTCATCTCGGCGGATGCAGTGGTGCCTGGCGCAGGAAACATGCAGGCGTTTAACCGGTATAGCTATGTTGTGAATAACCCATTGATGTATACTGATCCGACTGGGCATTTCTTTGGAATTGATGATTTGCTGTTCATTGCCATCGTTGGCGCAATCGCCGGTGGTGCCAACGCTGCCATGAATGGTGGCGGATTTATGGACATAGTCCTAGGGGCAGCTATTGGAGGTATTGCTGCATATGCAGGCGGCTCTGCTGGTCTTTGGGCGGGAGAACTTGCCGGAGGAGGTCTTGGGGGCTTTATTGCAGGGAGTATCGCAGGAGGCATTGCAGGCGGAGTTGTAGGTGCGGCAATGGGCACGGCTTTCTACGGCGGGGATATGATTGCCAATGTCAGGAATGCTTTTGTTTCTGGGGCAGCAACTGGCTTTGCAAGTGCGATGTTTGGGCAATGGGCAGGAGCTTATGTGGCTGGTTACTGGCAAGGTGGTGCGGATGACGCAAGAAGGGCGCTTGGCCAATCGTTGAAGAATACTTTCATTACTGCTGCCGCTGCGATGACTGCTAGGGTTGCTATTGATTATATTTCCAGTGATGTGGCTGCGACTGGTAGAGAGATGTCTGGGGCGGCGGGTAAGTCATCTGGAAATGCGAATGGGGATACTACAAGTACCAGAGGGCGCAGGTTGCCAAAGGATTCCTTGGCGTATGAAACCCTGTTAAAGGATGGGACTGTGACAAAAGAAATGCTTGATAATACTTGGCTATATCCAAATTCAAAGAAAGTTCCTAG